>ENA-OUVC01001315-OUVC01001315.1-marine-metagenome-genome-assembly--contig:-NODE-1315-length-14854-cov-3.785613_pt1 | contig 14854 bp, 14 predicted proteins | sample MGYA00248622_ERZ508571 | MGnify/ENA primary metagenome ERZ508571 (study PRJEB26236, sample SAMN06267175) | marine metagenome | isolation source: Columbia River Estuary | place: USA:Columbia River... | reverse complement strand
GAGAGCACGCCAAAATTTGATTCACCCACACCATGGTGCGTTCCATCAGTTCATCGTGCGGCACCACTTCGTTGATGAACCCCAATTCATGACCCTCTGCAGCACTCACATGGCGACCAGTGAGAATCATGCCGAGTGCGCGCTTAGAGCCAATTTGGCGCGAGAGCCGTTGCAACCCACCAGCTAATGCTGCAAGACCAACTTTTGGTTCGGGCAGTGCAAACTTCGCTTGGTCGGACGCAATGATGAGGTCACACGCAAGGGCGATTTCAAAACCGCCCCCCATTGCCACGCCATTGACTGCCGCGATGATGGGCTTGGTCATATTCCAACGCGAGGTAACTCCAGCAAAACCTTGAGGTGTTGCGTGTCGCACACCGCCCTCTGCTTGATACCGCAGGTCGTTGCCTGCGCAAAAGCCCCGGCCTTCACCGGTGATAATTGCGACCCACATGTTGTCGTCAGACTCATAGTCATCGAACACTTCAGCGAGTTCGAGGTGAGCAAGTGAATGCAATGCGTTGAGACGTTCAGGCCTGTTCAAACGAACAGTGAGTACGTGTTCCGACTTCTCAACAATGCAATATTCCTTGGTCACAATCTCGTGCATACGGCGACCTTACTCCGTTGCTTCAGCCTCTGCGATCTGGCGACGTACGTCGTCCATGTCAACCGCGCGAATTGCGGCAATGAGTTCGTCGAACGATGCAGCTGGCAAGGCACCTGGCTGCGAAAAGAGCAGTATTCCATCGCGAAACGCCATGATGGTAGGAATTGATTGAATGCGTAACCCACCTGCGAGGTCTTGCTCTGCTTCGGTATCGACCTTTGCAAAGCGAATATCGGCATTTGCATCTGATGCCTTTTCATAGATGGGCCCAAATGACTTGCATGGTCCGCACCATTCCGCCCAGAAGTCGATGAAGGTGATGCCATCGGCGGTCACTGTTTCTTCGAATTTTTCTGCTGTGAGATTAAAAGTGGCCATATACCTCTACCTTTTTAGTTAGTTACGACGGAAATTCCAGTGGATTGCGCAGCCTCATCAATTCCACCGAGGTCGGTGACACGAGTAAAGCCATTTTGATTGAGTAACGCTATAGCAATCGCAGAACGCCGACCACTCTGGCAATACACGTTATAAGACTTGGAGGAATCGAGAGAACTGAGCGCCGCTTCCAATGTGCCGTCTTCCACGTTGTAATTGATTGCACCTTGAAGATGCCCGGCTGCAAATTCTTCGGCCGTACGTACATCGATCAAGATGGCAAATTCAGTTTTTGCTGTGCTCTGTGGAGCATCTGAGACCTGCGTTTCAACGCTTTTTGAAGAAGTCCCACAAGAACTCAGGACTAAACCGATCACACAACAGGAAATAAACACCAATCTTTTTTTCATTTTGTACCTCCGATTTTCTTCAGCACCTTTGATATGAACGATCCCGTTCCTCCGGTTGCCACTTTGGCCTGGGCACTGCACTGGCAACGCTGGCTTTTTGGCACGTCTCCGAGCACTTGCTCGACGTGGGCACCACAGCCAGACCAACTGGGCTTACCGCATTTTCTGCAATTCACTTTTCTACACATACCCCCTAGGGTATCAGAGAAGTCAAGAGAACGCGGTAGGTTGAACCACTGCCTCACGGCATTTGTTATGGAAAATCTTGCCCCCACCCTCGCAACTGGCGACATTGCCCTTGAAGCCACACGTCGGCGCACCTTTGCCATCATCAGCCACCCCGACGCCGGTAAAACCACCCTCACCGAGAAATGCCTGTTGTATGCAGGCGCCGTGCAAGAAGCTGGGGCTGTCCACAACCGTGGCGACCGCAAGGCATCTACCTCTGACTGGATGGATATTGAACGCCAGCGTGGCATTTCTATTTCCTCGGCCGTTTTGCAGTTTCCCTATCGCGATCACGTATTCAACTTGCTCGACACTCCAGGCCACAAAGACTTCTCGGAAGACACCTACCGCGTGCTTGCAGCTGTTGATGCCGTCATCATGGTGCTCGATACCGCAAAGGGCATTGAGCCACAAACACTGAAGCTTTTCCAAGTGTGCCGCTCACGCAACTTGCCCGTCATTACCTTTTTCAACAAGTTCGACCGCCCAGGTCGTGACCCTTTCGAACTTCTCGATGAAGTAGAGAAGCAAATTGGGCTGCGCCCCACCCCAGCCACATGGCCCGTTGGTATTCCTGGCGATTTTCGTGGGGTCATCGACCGCCGCACTGGTGAATACATTCGTTTTACTCGAACAGCACGTGGCTCATCACTTGCGCCTGAAGAAATTGTTTCTGTAGAGCGTGCAGCAGAAGAAGAAGGAAATGCATGGACAACCGCAATGGAAAGTTGTTCGCTGCTCGATGCTATTGAAGCCGATGTAGATGTTGAGTCATTCCTTGCTGGCGAATCAACACCCGTGTTTGTGGGTTCTGCAATTACCAACTTTGGTGTACGCATGTTGCTCGATGCAGTCATCGATATTGCACCAGCACCAAAACCGCGAGTTGACATTGACGGCAATGACCGCGCGCTTGCCACCCCATTTTCTGCCTTCGTTTTCAAAGTGCAAGCCAACATGGACCCCAACCACCGCGACCGTTTAGCTTTTGCTCGCGTGTGCTCTGGCGAATTCACTCGCGGCATGGATGCAACATGCTCGCGCAGCGAGAAGCCTGTGAGCACGAAATACGCAACGACTGCATTTGGCGCCGACCGCGAAACCATCGACGTTGCCTACCCCGGCGACATTGTTGGCCTCATTAACGCCGCTGGCTTGCAAATTGGCGACACCATTTATGCCAGCAGCCCAGTGACTTATCCTGGGGTTCCTCGCTTTGCCCCAGAAGTTTTTGCTACTGCTCGCCCCACCGATGGCGGACGCGTGAAGCAATTCCGCCGTGGTCTTGCGCAACTCGATGAAGAAGGCGTTGTACAAGTGCTGCGCGACCCCGACCTCGCCGATTCTGAACCCATTTTGGCTGCTGTAGGTGCGCTACAAATTGAAGTTTTTGCACACCGCTTAAAGAGTGAATTCAACTCTCCAGTTGAGGTGAATCCAGCCGTGTATCAAGCAATTCGCATTACCGATGAAAAGAGTGTCGATCGCTTACGTCGCATCGGCGGTATTCGCATTTTGAAGCGTGGCGACAATGCCCTTGTCGCACTATTTGAAAATAAATATCGCTTGCAACGCCTTGAAGCCGATGAACCAGAGCTCACCCTCACACCCATTTTGGCCGATACCGACTCGTCAAAATAGGTACTTTTTCCTCTCGCATCATTCGCGGCGTCGTCATACCCTTGCCTTATGTCGAAGCACCCAAAACAACGCATAGCAGTAGGAATAGACGGATCCGAAAACTCTCGTGCAGCAGTGAAATGGGCAATAGAACACGCGCGTCAAGGCGACACCATCGTTATGGTTCATGTCTGGCACCCTTATGTGTATGGCACAGAGTTAGCTACAGCATTCACTATTGACGACACTGCGGCCACTGAACTCTTGGAAGGTGAGTTTGTTCGCTTCATTCCTTTGGCCAAAGAGCATGAAGTAATGCTGAAGCACGATCTCATTGAAGGCGATGCTCGCGACACTTTAAACATTCCGAACATCGATTTATTGGTCATTGGTGCACGCGGACACAGCGGAATTGCTGGCATCTTGCTGGGTTCTGTTGCCGACTACATCACACGACACGCCACGGTTCCTGTGGTGGTGATTCCACCCGAAAGCCGTACTACAGCGAAGTAATACTGCGCACGTCAACAACGCTCGGGTTGTAAGTCAACTCACCCAACATGTGTTCAAACTTGTTTGAAAGTATTTGCGCCCCGCCGAATGATGATTCAAAGACAATTTCACGTGCTCCACGGTTTGTAGTGAAATACACCAGACCTTCACGATCACACTCCAATAGGTAAACCCGTGCTGCGGCATCGCCTAATTCATCGCGAATGCCAAACTCCATTGCCTTGACAACGCGCCAGGCCCGTTGAGAGTACACACGAGATTCCACTGCAAGTTCGTCGCTTTGCGTTTCGTTACTTCCATTCATCCGCCACTGCAGCAACGACTCTGCATCAACACGGGCATCGGCATGTACAGACAACAAGAGCGGCATCTTTTCTGGCCCGGTGAGCACACCAGAGAAAACCAACATTGTGCTGCGTTCTAGATCTGGGGAAATGCCTACCGATTGCAATTCACCTACCCACGAGGCAATTGAGGCAACATCGTGACATCGTTCGAGCGAGATGTACAACCCATCTGCTGCAAGATGCTCAGCAACACACTGCGACAAAGGTGACGACGCTGTGGTGAGCGCTTGAGGAAGTTCGGCGATTGCAGAGAAATAGCCGAACGACCCCTGTCGTCCTGATGACATCTCTTCGCGTAGGGCAACGGAAACAATACAGCCAAAGGTTTTCTCTAAGTGCAGACCCGCAATTTCTGCCTGACGAAATTCAATGTTGGACAGCCCTAACAACTCTGCCAATTTTTGTGCAGTCTGCACGACGGCGGGAAGGAGGTCAACTCCCACCACAGTTTTCTCTGGATACTTCTGCGCGAGAAAGCATGCAACCACACCAGCCCCACTACCCAATTCCAAAATGTCGCCTGCGGGAAGCTGCATGGTGTCGAGTTCTTGTAAGAGAACTATGAGATACGGCGACACCACGTTGTGGAAGAACTGAGTGTTTTCCAGTGATTCAAAAAAGAATGCTGAGTGCAGTGGGTTGACGCGACCCGACTGACGTTCTTGAAAGATTGTTCGCGCAATAACTGCGACATCTTTATTCGATAACCCGTGGAGACGTTCCCAAAACTCCTCAGAGGACTCAAAATGAGCTATGTCGACATTGTCGAGAAACTCACTCATTCCCATTTCTGAACATTAGTGCTCAAATAATGCGGCGGAACCATCGCAATGAGAGTGCAGAAGCAACAAACATTGCCAACAAGCTGAGCATGGTGAAAATATCTCCATGTTCGTGAACATTGGTTTTCCGCACAACAGCTTCGCTCAGCGAATCGTAAATTGCCTGGAGGTCTTTCGCAGTTGCTGCAGTAAACGACTTGCCGCGAGCAATATCGGCAATGTTGCTGAGTGCCTGCTCATCGGGCGGTACCGACACCACTTGACCATCTGGAGTTGTCACCGTTCCGTCTTGTGTACCAAATGCAATGGTGTTGATTTTGACCCCAAGAGATTGAGCCTCTGCAGCGGCTTCTGTATCGGGGCGACCCGTTGTTGTAGTTCCATCTGACAACAAAATGATGGTGCCCGCATTTTTTGTGCCGCCACTGGGGTCCACTGCTGACGAAATGGTGTCGAGCGCCGCATAAATTGCCTCACCAATTGCAGTTCCTGTTCCGGGCTGAAGCGCTGTAATTACCCGCGAAATAGCCGCTTTGTTGTCGGTGGCAGCAATGATCTGCCGTGCATTGCTATCGAATGCCACCACACCAATGAGGGTATTGCTCGGTGCTTTTGCCACAAAGCGCAGCGCTGCATCTTTTGCTACTTCAATACGCGACGGTTCAACGTCGACCGCACTCATCGACAACGACACGTCAATGGCCAGTACCACTACTGCTTTGCTACCTGCGTCTACTCCATTAGTTGCTGGGCGAGCAAAGCCAATCACACCAAACACCAGCGCCACCAACACAAGAGCAACTGGTGTACTGCTTTTCCACCGCCGTGGCTTTTCAACCAAACCCTCCAACATGCCCAGCGTGCTGAATGAAACTGCAGACTCGGATCTTTTCTTGCTCGACCAATACAAGAGCGCAAGAAGTAACCCGGGGACAACGAGGAGCAGAAGTCTCCATGGCTCAAGTAGATAGAGGGCAATCATCGACGATGCCCCATTGCTAAGCGACGCTTTCGTGTGCGCAAAAAGGTAGCAAGTTGCGCCACCCAATCTTCGTCGGCGCATAGCGACAAACCGTCGGCACGCGCCAGGCGAATATCGTTAGTAATTTTTTGATGTCGTTGCTGTGCAGAGGCAGCAAAATTGTTTCGCCACTCTGCCTGCGATGTGTCAATGCGAACAGTCTTCCCTGTTTCAGCATCACGAAACTCCACAACTCCAACATCGAGAAACTCATGTTCACGACGGTCCGATATTGCGACAGCTATGACATCGTGTTTTTGTGCAAGTTGTGACATTGCATTTTGCCAAGGTGATTCATCGTAAAAATCGGATACCACAACCACAAGACCTCGGCGCGTACTTGCCGACAAACATTTTTCTAGTGCTTGGGTCAAGGTTCCTGCGGAGTCAGCGGTCTTTGCGAGCCTTCCTAAAACCTGGGCAAGTTGGTGCGTGCCACTACGCGGCATGAGCGAATCGGCAGAGAGTGCAGTAGTAATGCAGCCCAAACGATTTCCTGTGTGAGAAATGAGATACCCAAAGGCGCCTGCAACATCATTCGCCATTTGAGCTTTCGATATTTTGCCTGTTCCAAATTTCATGCTGGCAGACGTGTCGACCACTAACCATGCCTCGAGTTCATGGTCGGCAATAGTGTCGTGCACTTGCGTTTCATTGGTACGAGCAGTTGCCGGCCAGTCGATACGGCGTACATCGTCGCCCTCCATGTACCGACGTGTGTCGCCAATTTCCGAACCAGCACGATGCAAAAGGCCCGAGTAGTCGCCATGCAAAAGCCCCGAGATTCTTCTGCTCACAGGCAGCAGTGAAGGAGGTAAGCGTGGCGGAGCAGTCAGCGCCATGTCACCAGCCCACAGGAGCAAGCACTCGTTCAAGCAGCGCAACAATGAATTCGTCGACCGATGCTCCGCGCGTTACTGCATCCCACGACAAAACAAGCCTGTGGTTGAGCACGTCATAAGCAATGTCGTAGATGTCTTGCACCTGCACCACACTGTGCTTGCGCATGAGAGCCAAGCCACGACCAGCTGCAAGTAAACCAATTGTGGCGCGAGGGCTTGCACCAAAAGACAACCACCCATCTAATGAATCGAAACCAAATTCGCGAGGGTTACGTGTGGCCATTACCAAACGCACTGCGTAGTCCTGTACCGCATCAGGTACGGGCAACGCATTGGCCTGTAATTGCAGAGCAACAAGCTCATCAAGCGACAGCACTTGTTGCGGAGCACGCGACGGCATTGAACTACGCCGGGCAATTTCGTGTTCTTCAGCAAGTGTCGGGTAGTCAACAGGAACACGCATGAGGAAGCGGTCGCGCTGTGCTTCAGGGAGCAAATACACGCCTTCTTGTTCAATGGGGTTCTGTGTTGCAAGAACCATGAACGGCAATGCGAGTTTTGTACTCACACCGCCAATAGTGACTTGGCGCTCAGCCATTACTTCCAGCAAAGCCGACTGCACTTTTGCAGGGGCGCGGTTAATTTCATCGGCCAAAACGAAGTTGGCGAATATGGGGCCAAGTTCAATGTCGAATGACTCTTTCGATGCGCGGTAAATACGCGTTCCCACAATGTCGGAAGGCAAAAGATCGGGTGTGAACTGAATACGCGAGAAAGTTCCACCCACCATTTGCGCCAAGGTCGAGGTCATCATGGTCTTTCCCACGCCTGGGACACCTTCCAAAAGGCAATGCCCATTTGCGAGCAGCGACACAATGAGTCGTTCAATGACTCGCTCTTGACCCACAACGTGATGTGACAATTCATTTTTCAATACATTGAGTTGATCGCTCATGTGTTTACTTCTTTTCTTTCACGGCATCGGCAATGGTCTTTAAATCTTTGCTTGGCACATCACCAAAGCTTTCGACAACAACAGTGATGTCGTCACCAATCTTGCGCACGATTCCATTTCCTTTGTATTGCTCAGCCACTTGAGAACTACGAGCGCCCTTGGTTCCCGACACGTTGACTTGTCCACTGGGTCCAATCAATGTGAGGCTATGAACTCCCTCTTCCCCATTTGGCGTGGTGTTCAAAAATGAAGAATCACCCATTTTTGCCCAACCAGATGGCATTGGGTCGACCTCTAAAAACCCCGTGTTTTCTTGGGTGTTTCCGCCATTGTTCCCCATTCCCCCATCGGCGTCTGGATTATTGAACTCTTTAAACAAATCGCCAAACAAATCATTCAGCGAGTCGGGCATTTGGAAATCAAAACCAGGAATCTGAGAAGAACTCGACTCTGGGGCCTCAATGGTGGGCGCCTTGGCACCGCCGGCGGCTTCTACTTTTTCCTGCAACTCTTTTGCATCGTTGACTGGCACAGCAAAACCAACGCCGTTGCTTCCGCCCGATGCAGTGGCAATTGCGGTGTTAATACCTATGACTTTGTTTGATGCGTCGATGAGTGGGCCACCTGAGTTGCCAGGGTTAATAGCAGCGTCGGTTTGAATGAGGCCCGTGAGTGTGAGGTTTGTGATTTTCAGTTGGCGGTTTAAGCCACTGATGATGCCTGAAGTTACCGAAGCTTGATATCCGAATGGGCTACCCAGTGCAACAACTGGTTGCCCAATTGCCAAATCAGAAGTATCGGCTAATTGCGCCGCAGTTAATTCCTTTTCAGAAGTGACTGCCACAATGGCGAGGTCGCGTGCGGGCTGACGGCCTACCACTCGCCCTTCCACTTTTGTTCCATCGGCAAAAACCACCGTGACCGTTGATGAATTTGCCACCACGTGATGGGCGGTCAAAATGAGGCCACTCTTGTTGTAGATCACGCCACTGCCAATGCTGCCGTTGTCATCGATTTGAACAACTGCTGGGCCAACTGCTTGAGCAATTGCTTGCGGTGAACCTGCAGCACCCACTGAAGGAGACGAACTCCCAGGTGCAACAGTGGAGCCAGGAACAGTTGACGAACCCTTGCTCACTTCGCTTGTTGTTGAGGTGACTTTTTCTGCATCGGAAGAACTTGTTCCCCCTTGTGCGGCGAACACAAGGATGCCAATAATGAGGAGCACTGCTGCGGCCACAATGCCCACCGGCTTTTTACGCGACCGTTGCGGCGCCACAGGCTCGTATGTTGTTGCACCGCTCGTGTGTGATGGCGGTGGCAATGGGGAACCCAAAGGTGGCGCAGGCGGAATATCGCGCCATGTACGTGAGCGTGGCTCTTCGCCGGGGAAATCTGGAGAGTTGGGAGGGGTGAGGGTCATATGTGCTGGCCTTTACGTTGTACCTGCGCCATAGTGTCGCGAGTAGGTAAGAAAAGAGTAAAGGATCTCTGCCAACAATGGGCAACGCTCTAGGAAATTGTGCTGTTTCCCCATTTGGTGTGAGCAACTTCATACACCACTTGCCCAAAACTGAACTCAATCACATTGCCGTCGGGGTCACTCACCGCACAGAGATACCCCACGGGTGCTGGGTTATCTCCGGCTTCCCACGCCAAACAGCCTTCACGACGAGCTCGCTGCGCCACGAGGTCGACTTCATCTCGCGTAGATAATTGAATTCCTAGGTGACCAAATGGGCCAAGTTGTGGTTGAGGCGCTTTTTGATGGTCGGGCAAGCTGGCTAACACCAAAACAAACGGATGTTGCGCTGCCTCGGGATGCGACAGCCATGCAACATCTGCGCCATCTTCATGTCGTTCGTCTAATAAACGCAACGGCGTATAGCGCTCGTACCAAGCTATAGAACGTTCAAGATTTTGTACTGGTAAAGCAACGTGCGTCCAGCGAGGGAACACGGTCATTTGTGTTAAGGCCGCGCCATGTATTTGTCGATGGTTTCGTGCAAGTGACGCGTACGGATTTCTTGGTAGTTACCCAGAGTTTCTGCGGTGCGCATGCTGCCCTTAAACCCACGTGTTTGCGCAGCGAGGTTGTCGGTGTCTTGGTCGAACACTCCGCCAAGCCCAGGATCCATTCCCGGCGCACTTGCGTAGCTGTCTTTAAAGTCGAGGTGACACACTTTTGCTGGTGCAGGAATGTTGCCGTCAACAGGATGCGGGCGCAAGAACAACAAATCGAATGTGCACTCATCGGGATTATCGGGGTTAGGCAAGAACCGGTACGTAAGCGGAATACGAGCACCGGGGAAAAAGAAACCGTTCGGAAAGACAAAATACTCAATGGAGTCGACGGTGTCGGCAACCTTGAAGTCGGAATAGTCGGCCCCGTATTTTTCACCCAATTGCACTTTTGAGAGCTGCGCATAAACGTCGCGTGCAGTTTTACCTTCGGGGATTTTCGGAGTTTCCATGCCGGGTTTGAATTTGCGACCTAACAAGAAATCTAAAATTTCTTGTTCTGTTTGTTGGTTGGCAATATGCGGGCTCTGTGTTCCTGATGTGTGCATAAAGCGCGAAATGTGTTCACCAAATACGTCGTACTGCGCATTGGCGTCGCCTGTTGCGCGCAAACCTTGCGGGTGTGTTTTGTACACGTGATACGCCTCGAGGAATGCAGCCATGCCAGCTTTCCAGTTGCACGGCAAACGCTTCTTAATATGCAGTTCTACATAGCGTTTTGAGAGATCCCATGGCCCTTGGAAATGATCGGGCAAGACACCGAGGTAGTCACGCAACGGGCCAGCGGTGGGGTCGAAGTTCACAAATACGAATCCGCCCCATGTGTCGACCTGAATTTCTGGCATCTCAAGATCGTCATCAGATAAATGTGGAAAGTCCCACCGACAAGGCAACGACGCAATTTTTCCCGTTGTCGACCATGCCCAACCGTGATACGGGCACGTGAAGCGGTTTGCATTGCCTTGGTCGCCTGATGGTTTCAGTTGCGTTCCACGATGCAAGCAAAAGTTGTTGAACGCACGAATTTTTCCTTGGGGGTCGCGCACAAGAATGATGGAACGTTGCCCAACGTCGTATACGTGGTAGTCGCCTTCGTTGGGAATGTGTTCTTCGCGACAGGCCCACTGCCACGCCCGCATGAAAACTTTTTCAAATTCAAGTTCTGCAAATTCTTTCGAGGTATAGCGGTGGTAACCAATGGGCTCACTGCCGCGGTAGCGATATTCGCTTTCCAGCATTTGTGCCGGAACACCCGTTTCATCGCGTAACACGAGGTCTCGGTAACTTGGCCCCGGGCAACGATGATCGCCGAAGGCAACATTGGGATCTGGCAGTGATTGCTCCATGTAGACAGGGTATCCCATGCGTCAAGTTGCCTGAGAGGCGCAGAAACCTTGGCTAAAGTGCACAAATGATCAAGAAATTTCTTGCACTCACCATTGTGTTTCTCGTCGCCACATTTCCCGCAACGTGGCTCCTCATGCTTTTCCTCGGCAACATCGGTACCCATGTCTCGTACTGGGGAACATTGCCACTCGGCATTTTGGGCTCAAGCCTGTTGGCAGGAGCGAGCCGCTCCGGCGGCCACGGCCACTAGCTAGTCGTCTTTTTTACGACGCCCGGTGAGCTTTGCCAACAAAAAGCCAATGAGCATCGACGTCAGCACTAAGACGAAAAGTGGCAATTCGGGTTTGACGAAAATGAGGTTCATTTCCGACTTGTCGCTATTGAGCACTACGAAGAGCACAGCAACAACTGCCAAGAGACCCCAGCTCACCTGCTGAAAACTGATATTTGATTTCTGATCTTCTTTATCTGGTTGATTCATACGACTTCCTTTTCACCATGTGACTCACTGCGAGAACTACCAGCAAAAACCATGCCACAAAAAAGAGCTGCACACCGGCTTGATTCAGACCGTTAGTCAGTTCACGGTACACATATAACGGAGTTTCATTACCCGTACCAAGAGTGCCCCCATAAATGTTTTCACCGATTCTCACTGCTGCAACCACCGACGCCGCCCCGAGTATCCACGCCACCGACACCAACTTTGCACCTCGCCATTTGTTACGAGCAGCCCAAACAACAAGTCCCGAGAGAAGCAGTGCAAACAACGGCAGCAGCGTTGCGCTTTTTTGCAAAACCTCTACCCATCCGCGAACGCTCTGCAGTGTTTCAGGCTGAATGAATTCAATTGAATAGTCATCGCCAATGAACGACACATCTTTAAGAAATACTGCGCCTTTTGCAACGAGCGCATCGATGGCAACCTGAATAAAGGACTGCAAACTCAACACCCCGGCAACAACAGTATTTGCCACGCCGTCTCCTGTGAGTACCTGCTTGATAGCAACGTGTCCTAGCCGCACCGCCCCGCTCCACAATGAACGAAAAGCATCGCTTTCAACTAACTCTCCCACCAGACTCATCACTAGTTTTTGAAAAGCAGCGTTTGACTTTTCGGCCAAAAAATCAAGTTGCCCAGGCAAATACGTACCGAGTCGACCATCAATATCTGCAGCAGCAACAACAGCTTGTGTGATTTTCTCAGACACTTCTTGTTGCACCACAGGTTCACTCGCAAGTGGGCTGACAGTTTTTACAAAGTATTCGGTATTTGTTACTTGCTTGTTTGCCCACACCGCAATTGACGACAACAGCACTGCAACAACGAGCAAGACAGACAATAAATACGGAATAGCTTTTCTCATTATTAATGCTGAATAGTCATGCCGCCGTCGACCACAACAACAGCCCCATTCACAAATGACGAAGCCGGCATAGCCAAATTCAATGTCATATGAGCCACTTCTTCTGGTTCGCCATAGCGCTTCAATGGCACTTTGCGATGTGCATACTTTGCTTTTGCATCAGTCGGTATGTCTGCCGTCATGTTGGTGTTAATAGGGCCAGGGCACACTGCATTCACCGTTATTCCATAACGGCCGAGTTGTGTAGCCATACTTTTGGTGAGGCCCACCACACCATGCTTTGCTGCCGTATACGCAGCTAGGCCTGGCGTTGCCACTATTGCTTCTGTTGAAGCAATGTTGATGATGCGACCAGCAATATTTGCGCTGCGCATATACGGAACAACAAGTCGAATGAAATGTGCTTGTGCGCTGACATTTACTGCCAGTGTGTTGTCCCATGCTGTTAAAAAGTCATCATCTTCAGCAAAGACCGAAGAACCCACACTGATACCAGCGTTGTTCACCAGCACCTCGGCGCTGCCCATCGTCAGGGCCACTTCGGCGGCCGCTTGCTGCACGAACGCCTCGTCGGCGATGTCGCCACTCAGACCGTGCGCCGTGTGGCCTTTCGCGCGAAGCTCCGTCACGATTGCATCGAGCGGTTGCAGATCGAGCAGCATGACCGCAAAGCCGGCCTCCACGAGTGTCTCGGCCGTGACCCGACCGAGACCTTGAGCCGCACCCGTGATGACTGCCGTTCGCATCTGCGTGTTCATTGCTCGCAGATTATGCCGCCAGGTGCGAAAGGGAGCGGGGCGCAATCTAGCAAGCCAGAGTCGCTTTCCAGTCGTGTGATGACCAGTCCGTGGGCTAGCATCCGGCCGCATCATGAAGATCGCGCAACTTGAAACCTTCGCTAACGAGTTCGTCTGCTTCGTCAAACTGACGACGGATGATGGGGCGATCGGGTGGGGCCAGACTTCGACCTACAACGCCGACATCACGGCACAGGTATTTCATCGTCAGGTCGTGCCTTGGGCACTGGGGCAGCGGGCCGACGACATCCAGGCGTTGATCGATCGCGTCGAGGAGAAGGAGCATAAGTTCCCGGGCAGCTATCGCTGCCGTGCTTTGGCGGGTCTCGACACGGCACTATGGGATTTGCACGGTCGCGTGGCTGGCAAGCCGGTCGTCGAATTACTCGGTGGCAAGCCGGGGTGGTTGCGTGCCTACGCATCCTCCATGAAACGTGACATTACTCCCGAGGCTGAGGCGGAGCGGCTGGTTCGTCTGCGCGATGAACTCGGCTTCACCGCCTTCAAGTGGCGGGTGGCTGCCGAATGCGGTCGTGACATCGACGAGTGGCCTGGGCGTACCGAGAAGATCGTGCCTACCGTCGCGCGAGCCCTCGGTGATGGCATCGACAAGCTCGTCGACGCCAACAGTGGTTACTCGCCGCGCCGGGCCATCGAAGTGGGTCGGCTGCTCGAGCAAGAGGGCGTTGGTCATTTTGAGGAACCCTGTCCTTACTGGCATCTCGAGCAGACCCGCGAAGTCACTGCGGCGCTGTCGCTGGATGTGACGGGCGGCGAACAGGACTGGGACCTTGCTACATGGCAACGCATGATCGACCTGCGTGCCGTGGACATCGTGCAGCCGGACGTCATGTACATGGGCGGCATGACGCGCACCTTGACCGTTGCGCGCATGGCTGCCGCAGCCGGTCTGCCGGTCACGCCACACAGTGCCAACCTCTCTCTCGTGACGATGTGCACCATGCACCTTCTCGGCGCGATCCCGAACGCCGGCAAGTACCTCGAACTTTCGATCGAGGGCGCGGACTATTATCCCTGGCAGCAGGACCTTTTCCTCGGCGACCCGTATCGTGTCGTCGACGGTCATGTGACGATCCCAGCCGAACCCGGCTGGGGTGTCGAGATCAACCCGCAGGTCGAAAGCTTTCTAAAAGATTACTCCATTGAGGTCATGCCACGCACGGCGGAGAAAATTGAAGATTTCCGCGAGCTTCTCCCGGCCGCAACGCGCGTGTACATCGCGCATATTGAGGGCACACCCATTGAAGATATGGTGGCCACTGCCAAGCGCATCGCGTGCGAAGGTTTTGCCGTTATGCCGCATTTCCCCGCAAGGATCATCAAAGATGAGGCCACATTGCGCAATTGGATCGCCATGTATCAGGGCGAAGCGGGCGTTGAACAAGCCTTGCTCCTCGCGGGCGGTGTGACGCAGCCCCACGGCGATTACGACAGCTCCATGCAATTGCTTGAAAGCGGTGCCTTTGGCGACGCGGGTTTCAAGCGTTTGCATGTGGCGGGGCATCCTGAGGGCAACAAAGATATTGATCCCGATGGCTCCATGACCGATGTGGACGCGGCCCTGCGCTGGAAGCAGGCATTTTCAGACACATCC
>ENA-OUVC01001307-OUVC01001307.1-marine-metagenome-genome-assembly--contig:-NODE-1307-length-14929-cov-3.016833_pt1 | contig 14929 bp, 13 predicted proteins | sample MGYA00248622_ERZ508571 | MGnify/ENA primary metagenome ERZ508571 (study PRJEB26236, sample SAMN06267175) | marine metagenome | isolation source: Columbia River Estuary | place: USA:Columbia River... | reverse complement strand
AACACTTTTTCAACGCTTTTTATATGGATTTCTACGTACCTTTGCGTCATGTTAAATCAAAAACGCATTTGCATTGTCCTTCCGGCGTATAATGCCGCAGAAACCCTTGAAATGACCTACAATGAAATTCCATTTGACATTGTAGATGAAGTGGTTTTAGTGGATGATGCCAGTAGGGATCACACGTCTGAATTAGCAAAAAAATTAGGTATTCAGCACGTGATTCGCCATGAGAATAATCGGGGGTATGGAGGTAATCAGAAATCCTGCTATAGAAAGGCGCTTGAACTCGATGCAGATATAGTTATCATGCTTCACCCAGATTATCAGTACACGCCAAAATTGATCCATTCGATCGCTGCGATTATTGCCTTTGATGTGTACCCAATTGTGCTTGGTTCACGAATTTTAGGAAAAGGAGCCCTAAAAGGAGGCATGCCCATGTATAAATACATTGCGAATCGCTTTTTAACCCTCGGTCAAAACATCCTTATGAGTCAGAAACTCTCTGAATATCATTCTGGATATCGTGCGTTCGCTAAAGAAGTGTTCTCGAAAATTGATATCGAACTAAATTCGGATGACTTTATCTTTGATAATCAAATGTTAGCTCAGTTGTTTTTCGCTGGGTATGAAATTGGAGAAGTAACGTGTCCAACCAAGTATTTTGAAGAAGCCTCATCCATCAATTTTTCACGGTCCATGAAATATGGTTTCGGCGTGATTGGCGTGAGTATCGGATATCGATTAGCGAAATGGGGGCTTTATACTCCTAAAATTTACAAGAATTAATTTATAGCATTATGTCAGACGATAAGAAAATTATTTTCTCCATGGTGGGCGTGTCCAAGTCGACCCCACAAGGAAAACAAATCATTAAAAATATTTACCTCAGTTTTTTCTACGGTGCCAAAATCGGTATCATTGGATTGAACGGTGCGGGAAAATCTACCGTAATGAAAATTATTGCGGGACTAGATCAATCCTACCAAGGAGACGTTGTATTCTCGCCGGGGTATAGCGTCGGGTATCTTCCCCAAGAACCTGAGTTAGATCCGAATAAAACGGTCAAAGAAATTGTACTTGAGGGTGCAAAAGAAATCGTTGATGTGCTCAAGGAGTATGAAGACATTAACAATGCCTTCATGGATGAAGAAGTGATGAATGATCCAGATAAAATGGATAAGTTAATCGCTCGTCAAGGCGAAGTTCAAGATAAGATTGATGCGCTTGATGCATGGGAATTAGATAATAAGATTGAGCGCGCTATGGATGCCTTGCGTTGTCCTCCTGATGATCAAGCTATATCTTCGCTTTCTGGTGGAGAAAAACGTCGCGTAGCGCTATGTCGACTCTTGCTTCAAAATCCTGATGTACTCTTGTTAGATGAGCCAACAAACCACTTGGATGCGGAATCAATTGATTGGTTAGAACAACATTTACAACAATATCAAGGTACTGTCATTGCGGTAACCCACGACCGGTATTTCTTGGATAACGTAGCCGGTTGGATTCTGGAATTAGACCGGGGAGAGGGGATTCCATGGAAAGGAAACTATAGCTCATGGCTTGAACAGAAAGGGAAACGATTAAAAGAGGAGGAAAAAACCGAGTCTAAACGCCAACGCATGCTTGCGCAAGAATTAGAATGGGTTCGGATGAATCCAAAAGCACGTCAGGCAAAATCGAAAGCTAGGCTTCAGAATTATGAAAAAATGCTCTCAGAAGACGGCAAAGAAAAAGAAGCTACCCTCGAGATTCCAATCCCGAATGGTCCGCGACTTGGAAACAATGTGATTGAGGCGGTACACGTAGGGAAGAGTTTTGGAGATAAATTGCTATATGACGATTTAAATTTCTCTTTACCACCAGCCGGAATTGTTGGTATTATCGGTCCGAACGGTGCAGGAAAGACGACCATATTCAAAATGATTATGGAAGAACTGATGCCGGATAGCGGAGAATTTAAAGTCGGAGAAACCGTGAAATTGGGATATGTCGATCAGAACCATAAATCCTTAGATCCAAATAAATCGGTGTATGATGTAGTTTCGAATGGTCTTGAATTTATTGAAATCGGTAATCAAAAAATCAACGCCCGGGCTTATCTATCAAAGTTTAACTTTAACGGTTCAGATCAAAATAAGAAAGTTGGGGTACTTTCTGGTGGGGAACGAAATCGATTGCATCTGGCGATGACCTTAATGATTGAAGCCAACGTATTATTACTAGATGAACCAACGAATGATATTGACGTGAATACCTTGCGGGCACTGGAAGAAGGCATCGAGCGTTTTGCAGGATGTGCGGTGGTAATTTCTCACGACCGTTGGTTCTTAGATCGTATTTGTACACATATACTTGCCTTCGAAGGGGATTCTCAGGTGTACTGGTTTGAAGGTTCCTACTCTGAATATGAGGAAAATAAAAAGAAACGCTTGGGTGATAGTGGTCCGAAACGAATCAAGTACCGAAAAATAATGTAATTATTTCTTACACTTTGATTTGTCCACGAAGGTAAACGAGCAATCTGGGTATTTCTGCTTTATTTGTTTGGTGATGTCTGCTTCACTCGTACCCGACATGGAAACGATAAATGTGGTCTTGGTACACTTAATTTGAACACATTTTGTTTCAACGGTTTGGCTGCTTTGTGAAATTATCGAAACAGAAGAGATGACAAGCAAGCCTAGAATTATAGATAAAGTTCTTTTCATTTGGATGATTTTTTGATTTAAAGATAATCGGATTATTTTGTTCGTGTATAGTTCCACACTAAGGATTCAATCACATTATGCTTTTTGATTTTTAAATACGCTTGGGGCGTGTGGCTAACTCGTTCTTTAAAAATCACCGAATAAAAACTACATGCCGCGGCATAAGACCCCAATTTACTCGGGTGACTGTTGTCTGGTTTATAAAGCGTTTTTATATGATGCTTGAAATATAGTTTTTCAAATACTAAACCCACAGGTGAAAGTAACGCATCGAAATCTGTCGCAAGTAGCTTGTATTTTGCTGAGATTCTTCGAATCATTTTGTAATGCGTATTGGAATACCCATATTTAGCATACCCCTTTTTGTAGGCCCAGGTCATAAAGAAAACTAACTTGGTGTTTGGGTTTCGTTGCTTAATGCTCGATACGATTTTATTTAATCCAGGAAGCGTTTTGTCATAGTAGGTAACACTGTCTTTTAGCATGTCTCGACTAGATCCCTGAAGCACCACGTAATCCCATTTCTTCCATTGGATAGCTTGATACACTTTCTTTCGCAAAGAGTGTCGGTAGAACGAGGTTTTTCCTTTAACACACCAATTTACTTCCACATGCTTTCCATTTGCTTTGGCGATTTTCATGAACATGCGCGGCATGTGATTGCGGTAGGTATATGAATTACCTATGAATAAAATGCGTATTGGTTCTTCCGCGAAGCTTAGGGCCTGACCTGAAAGGAACAGTATAAGAAGAAATTTAACGATGCGATTCATACCTAAATTAACAAGGCGAATGTAATAAAAGTTCTAGGCTTAAGGGGTGTATTCCTTTTTTCTTCGTCTGATAACGCTTTTTACCTTAAGAGGTACGAGGCGATACATTCTCCATAGATACGGACGGAATAACAAGGCTAGCATTCGGTAGAAGGTCCAGCTTGTGGCATCCCAAAGCGTGACGTTAATGGCACTGGATGGCGTTGTATATCCAAGATTTTTACGTGTTTCACGTGTTTGAGTTAATATGACCGCTTGATGTTTTTCTGACAAGAGATGAGAAGCCTGTTGCTCAGCACGGGGAGTTGTATCTAATATTCCTCGATGAAAATCGCTGATTTTTTCAACGTATTGAGGCGTCAGTAAGTGTGCGCGATGCACAATTAATGCGTGAAATCCGGCTTGATAATTTAATTGGGAAGATTCATATGAAACGCCCCAAAATGTATTCAAGGTCCTTAGGGCGGATTCAGGGTTGGCGATAAAGGTTTCAAAGGGTAAGATTTGAGTTCTTGGAAAACCTAAGGCCTCATCGTAGCTTAGCTTCCAAACATTACTCAAATAATACGGGTGACTAAAAAAATCTATTCCGCGTCTCGCTTTTGCTTCGATGTTGTTTAATACATCCCGAGTTAATATTAAAAATGTTGCACTAGGGAATAATCGCGTAATTTCTTCCTTATGAAACACATATTTCATCTGCTTATCAAGAATGACCTTGATGGAATCCTTGTTTTTGATGTCCCTATCGTAGAAATTTAAATACGTTAATTTGATTAAACGATCATAGTTCAAGATAGATGCATGATCCATTAAGCATTGAGTAAAACGGTCTTTGTGCTCAAAATACAAGGCGGCATTCTTTTCAAAAAGGCTAAAGAAGTCATCTACATACGCTTTGATTCGGCTTTCATTCCAAGCGATAATGTTTCCGTACTTGCCCAAAAAATACAAGGCAAACGGTTCTTCTGATGCAACAATCAATGAAGGATTCATGGTTAACATAGACGCAAGCAAGGAGGAACCCGTACGTTCTGTACAAAGTATAAAATGGATGGGTATGGAATCTAATTCGTCACTACGCCACATGATTCCTACGTTTTTTGTCGATTCGGAGCACCCAACGTTCAAAATAGATGACTTTTAGACGAATAGGCAAGCGATTAAACAGCGCATCTTTTGCTCGTTCCAGGCTTATTTTAACAGCAAAGGGTATTGCTAAGGCTTGAATCCAACATCGTTTGGCCATAGGAATTGTCAATGTAGCGTGATAGCCATAGGTGCTTCCCTGTTTCCCTGCAATGACTTCGCACACCTCAATTTCATAAGTGCTTAATCCTCCTTTCCACGATTCAACTGCTGCGGAATGTATAGGTTTGGATAAATCACCAAAGCGTTTTTTCATACGATCTGCTTGTTCATAATGTGTTTTTACTTCGTGTTGAAATAAGGCTTGATATGGCGTCAAGGCCTCTTGCGTTCCTATCTTTACTGGTATTTCAAGAAATTCACACACCTTGATTAACCATTGGTCAGGAGCTTGAACCAGTTCTTCATAAGGTACAATTAGTACGTGCGTTGGATGCTGTTTCTGAAAGGAGGCAATCCGTTGTTCAAATTGAATCCAACGTAACGAATTATAGTATGCGCTGGTGGATTTCAAGTGGACACTATTTTTCCTAGAATTCACATTGGCCCGATAGTCGCGCATCATCCAAATGTACTTGGTGTTTGGGTTGATGGTATACAGGGCGTCGAGATAGTAGGAGTGAAGCGGATTCTTGTTAATGAAATGAACCGCATCTTTGGTGGGGGCAAGCGTATCCACAAATGAACGATACGTGTGAAGGATAAGTTCTTGATACGACGTGATTTCTTTGTTCGATGAGAAGAATGCCTCATCAAACGTAAACCCAACATAGGGTTGTAGGATTCCAAAGGCCTTATGGAAACGCGCGGCCAATGCTAACTCTTCGCTATTAAATACGGTTTTATTTTTCCATGCATGATAGAAAAATGGAATAAAATAGTTCTCCGGACCTGCCCATACCTGAGGCTGTGCATTCAACATGCTTTGTAACAAGGTGGTTCCTGAACGACCAATGCCAATGATGTGGTGATGCTTATTCAAGTCGTTTCAATTTTAAGGACAGAGGAAGGGAAAAAACTATTTTTTCTTTGAGTTCATACCAAAATGCTATGATTTGGAAGGTTAAAGGAATATAAGCTGAGGAGTGCGTTTCGCTAACATAACCCAGATTATGCATTTCATATCGGCAAATGGATTCAATGGTTTCTTGTTGTCGATGAGTTAGCACTTCACGCCATTTTTCAAGGGCTCGTGGGTTTATTGGTTGATTTAAATCAACGTATTTTTTGTTTAAGCGGGCATTGGCTTCATTGTGGCCGTTTGAGTTCAGCGTTGCGACTTCCTCGATCTTCATCGGGCTCAATCCGAGAAACGCACAGAGTTCATTGATCGTCTGCTGCGGATGCGTTACAAACTGTTCATACCGTAATAAATAAATTTGCGACGAATAATCACGCTTGAGGTGGTAAAAACGGCGGTTATATCGTTTCCATCGGATAGCATTTAAGATCCAATGGTCATTACGGCCATGAACCGAATTAACACTTTGGATGCGCGAAGCTACATTCGCTCGCGGATCACGTACCAGAAAAATGGCTTTAGTTTGTGGGTATTCCTTGAGAAATTGATGCACATGTAACGTGTTTACTGGATTCTTATCGATAATCCACTGCTTACCTTGAGTGTTCTTCTCGGACATAGAATCGCTTGTGAATAAGGTCGAAAGTTGGTTCATATAACTGAAATAGTCTAATTCGCTTGGAATCTGTGCGATTTCTTCAGGTTGAATTTGCCAAGGATGACCTGGATGCCTTCGCTTCATAGCGTTTATAAAGCGCACTACCAGGTGATTTCTTTCTGAATTGAACCGATTATTTCGAAGTGCCTTATAAAAAAATGAGAACAAAGGAATTTCAGGATTATCTAAGCAATCGGGATGGCTTCCAAGTGTTTTGGAAAGTAACGTCGACCCGGATCGTCCGATTCCTATAATGAATAATCGATTCAAGTTATTTAATATAAACTATTGATTATTAATTTTTTGAATGTAAGATTCTATGCGTGCTATTTCTTCGTTTGCCGCTTGACTATTCATCTTACGTAAGGAGCTAATCGCCCGATTGAATGAGCGTATGGCCTTTTCTTTTTCACCCAGATTCACATATGAATTTCCAATCTGTACAAAGTCTTTAGCCTTACCCTTTCCTGTTTTGATTTGATGCTTGTGGATTGCTATAATTGCTTCGTAGCGGAGCGCATTTATGAGGTAGGTATCCGTGAGTTCCTCGGCCTTGGATTCGGGGAATTTCTTTTCGATAACTGCTTTGGTCGCAATAATTTCATCGATTAATGAATCTGAAATAGTCACAAAACGATCAGCCGCTACAAAGTGACCCACCGCTTTTTTACGGAAATCATCCACGATATTATAACTCGCTTTTTTACCCGTATATAATTCCATTAATCGCAGATTAACTTGCTTGGCGTATGAAGGATTTAATTCGGCTAAGGTCTTGTTCCATGTTTCTTGTCCCGCAGCATAAGCGCTAAGTTGAGCAATCGAAGTTGGATTTAATCCATCGGCTAAAAACAATTTACCTCGTTCTTCGAATTGACTAAGTAAGCCTAAAACGCTTAAACTTGAAAGGGAATCAAACGTGTAAATTGCTGGATTTTTCAGTGATTTATCCGTTAAGAACCCTTCGTTTCGTTTCCAAACAATGTAGGTCTTTACCTGTGAAACTAAGCGGTTTTCCCATGCTTCTTGATAATCGGGTTGTTTCATGGTGAGTTCGTTAAGTAAGGCTAAAGACGCCCGCTCATCACACAAGAAGGAAGATTCAATGGTGGCTAAGTTGCTTTTGATTTTGTAATAATCCGGAAAGGTATGGAGCGCATTTTCATAAGCCTTTTTGGCCCTGATTACTTGGCTGTAGATTGCTTCTTGGTTTTCTGACTGTACATCGTTCCAAGATTGATTGATTTGGTACTGTAATTCTTGTCCAAGCAAGGCATGAACTTTAGCAGATTTTGTGGTGGAGCTATCGGATTCATATAGACTCAAGCGATTGCTCCATGCGCCGTTCCGAATAAATACCATACTTAAACTGTATATACTGAATGCAATGAAAAGCAGGGGGGCAATATTTTTTTTGATTGTGGAGAATTGGTTCAATAGAAAGACGATGGTGATGCATAGCCCCAGGCTCGCAGTAAATGCTAAGCGTTCACCAACAATTCCAACCATGGGAAAGATCAAGTTACATGCTCCAACGATTGCAAGAAAGAAAAATACCAGTCCAAAACTCATTTCTACCTGAGTCTTTTTCACAACGGACCATAGGATAAAACCTACGGTGATTAATAGTACCGTAGCGATAATAAGTGTTACAAGGGTGAATGCTGGGGAAACGGTAAATGACCCCATGCCATAATAGCATTGCAAATCCACAGGTAAGATACTCTGTTTAACATACCAGGTCAGTGAGTCAAAGAATAGGGGGATGCGTTGAAAGAAGCTGTATTCAAACGCGGGATTTTCAACGATGGAAAATTCGCGAATTTTATCGGTTTCAATTAATCCCTTTTTTAAAAATCCAAAGATGATTCGAGCTCCGAGTAGCGATGCAGATATATAGGCAACGGATTTCCATGAAAAGGATCGAAAGAATACAAGGGCAATGGGAATTATCACCAACATGGGCATGGCCGTTTTTTTACTCAACAAGGCTAAGAGCAAATATAATAGTGTAAAGAGTAATGATTTCCATTTTCGAGAATCGACAAACCGAAGTGCGGAACGTAAGGCGAATAAAGAGAATAACATGCTGAGCAATTCATCTCGATTTTTTAAACTATTAACAACCTCACTGTGAATGGGTAAGCTGAGAAAAAGCAAGGTAATCACGAAGGCTATACCGTGCGTTGAAGGACCAAACAAGGTATTCAGGGTGCTGAATAAAATGATGCCAAGCAAGGCATACAAGAGCAGTTCAATAAAGTGGGAAATGTGAACCCATGCATCAGCGCTTCCAAATAAACTGTTTTCAATGGCAAAGGTGGTCAGAACGACCGGACGGTATTCATAGTTTTGTTCCTCATTGGTAGCGTAGGAAGTGCTAAAAATGGCAGGAATGCCTTTTATGCCTTTACTTACCAGTGGATGTTCTTGTCGATCCGTACAGGTAACTAATTCATCATCTAAGGCAAAGGTGTTTTTAATCGTGTTGCCATAAAATAGGAATACCCAAAGAATGAGTAAGGGATAAACAAAACGTTTAGATAACGTAAAAACTCTACCAAAGAAAGGGAATTCAAGCTGCACAATTCAAAGGTAGTATTTTAATCAAAAAAAAATCCCGGTTTCCCGGGATTTAAACTAGTTCTTAACTTCTTTATGTTCTGCTTTTTCGCGTTTCTTCTTTTTAATCTCCTTAACCTCTTTTTCTAATTTTTCATATTGAGCAGCAGTTAAAACATCTTTCAACATGGCTTTTCTTGCCTGTTGATTGCTTTGTAATACTTCGTTCTTAACCTCTTCCGAAAACGTAGAAGTTTTGATTCCATCATTTTTCATGATGATTCCCAAATTGATGTCATATACTTTCGTATACTGATCATCGGTTAAGTTCAACTCAGTTTTCATCCGATTGGTTTGATTTGTAGCGCGTTCTTCTGCAGTCGTTTGAGCAAAACTCATAAGTGAGATAAAAAGCAACGTAATTAAAAAGATGTTCTTCATGGCGATTTAATTTTTGATAAATGTACGAATAACCTAGGTCTATGGATGCCTTGCCGTGTTAATTTTAGTCAATTTTGTTTTCGGCAGTTCTTTTCCCTTTATGTATCTTCGCACTATGGCCTTGAATTGGAAATCCCTAGTACCCAAATTTTTAAAGGAGATATTCCGTTCCCTTAAGCGTAAAAAACGACAGGCTACGTTGCTTAATCAGCAACAGTCAGGACAGGGTTTCACGCAAGAAGAACTAAAACAATCGCTTTTAAGTGCAGGCATTCAACCAGGTGATCACCTCATGGTGCACGCCAGTTTGAGCAAGATGGGATTTATTGAAGGGGGCGCCGACACGGTAGTAGAAGTGCTTAAGGAAATGGTTGGTGCAGAAGGGTTGATTCTAATGCCAACTTCTCCCATTGCGCGCTTGCAATTAGATTATGTGTCTGCCAATCCCTTATTCGATGTCTTGGCTACGCCGTCGGCAATGGGCAAAGTCTCTGAAGTATTCAGAACCTCGGATGGCGTCGTTAGGAGCTATCATCCTACGGAGCCTGTTGCAGCTTGGGGAGCGCAAGCGTATGAGTACATTAAAGATCACACCAATAAAAACACCCCGTACCATTGGGATTCACCGTATGGTAAACTGATTCAACACGGTGGAAAAATTTTATACATCGGCGTGACCCTTGACAATGCAGGCACGCATTTACATACCTTGGAAGATGCCATGGATGTGGAGGTTCCGGTATATTATGCGCAAGAATTTAGGCTCCCTGTGCGTGACTATGAAGGCAAAGAACTAATTATAACTACCAAAGTTCATAATCCGGAATACTCAAAAAAACGCCGCTGTGATGAATTACTTCCCATGTTTTTACGCGAAGGGGTTTATCGTGAAGTATATATTGGAAAGGCTAAAACCTTGGTGTTTGATGCTAAAAAAATGTTTGATGTGATGGTGAGCGCCTTCACTGAACGAGGAGTAACCATGTATAATCCCAATGGAAACAAATGAAGATTGCTATTACATGGGATTATGAGCTTTTTTTTGGCGAACGCAGCGGTACCGTGGAGCAATGCATGCTCGAACCTACGGATCGTTTGTTATCACTCGCAGCTAAATACAATATCCCATTTACCTTTTTTCCTGACGCAGGGTGTTTAATCAAGTTTGAGGAACAAGTAGCATGTCATCAAGCGCTTCAAGCAGTTAAAAATCAAATCCAGTTATGGGATGCCAAGGGGCATGAAACGGGCTTGCACATTCATCCACATTGGGAAAAGTCCAGTTGGAATGGTCAGCAATGGGAACATGATTTATCCTTTTATAAGTTGTCAGATTTTTCCGCTGAAGAAGCGTCTGGTATAGTTGAACGTTACGCATCCTATATGAATTCCTTGCTTTCTCAACCGATGCAAAGTTATCGGGCGGGAGGGTGGTGTGCGCAACCTTTTGCTCCCGTAGCAGATGCGATGAAAAAAGCAGGGATTCACCTGGATTCTTCTGTGTTTAAGGGAGGAAAGAATACTACGAAACCGTATCACTATGATTTTACGGATACACCGGATGTATCGCATTGGAAATTCACGGAAGACCCTGCCGTATTGCATGCAGCGGGTGATTTTACCGAATTACCTATCGCTTCGATGAATTACTCGCCCTTGTTTTTCTGGAAACTCTTTGTGCTTGGGCGCCTTAATCCTGGGCAACATAAACCCATTGGGAATGGACTTCCGGCAAAAGGTGGAGGATCGAAAAAAGAGTTGCTCACGCGCTCGCACCGCTTGTGTGTCAGTGCGGATGGATATTTTTCAACCCAGCTGAATCGCGCGTTGCGTAAGGCAAGGCAAGCCAACGAACCATTCCTCGTGGTGATTGGTCATCCCAAGGCCTTAACACCATTTGGTTTAAAAACCTTGGAATCCTTTATCGCTAAACATAGTATCGATCATGAATTTGTAACACTTTCTTCGGTCCTATGATTGTAGCCAATGCACAACTCGATAAGCAGCGTTGGGACCAGAGAGTCTTAGCGGAACAACCTGAAGGCTTCTTTTTCATGTTGAGTTGGTATTTGGATTCGGTAGCACCGGGTTGGGAAGGCTACGTGCTTGGTGATTATGAGGGCATTTATCCCATCGTGCCCCAGCAAAAGTTTGGTGTAAGTTATACGCATATGCCGTTTCTTACACGAAGCTTTTTTCCGATCGGGTTTGATGATACACAATCCGTGGCGCTTCAACAATACCTTTCGAATCGTTTTTCCTATCTGCAGTTGGCAGGTGTGTCGTTAAATGAGCCTTATCATCAGCAAATCCGAATATATCAAGTGCTTGATTTAACAAGTTTTGATCGGTCTCAATGTTCTGAGAACCACCGGAGGCAGTATAAAAAAGCAGCCCAACAAGGGTTTGAAATCGATACTTCGGTAAATCCAATGGGTTTAATTACCCTTTTTCGTCAGGTGAAAGGGGCGGAATTTACTCATTTGAAAGATGCTGATTATCTACTGTTATTGCGTTTGATGGAAGAAGCCAACCGTCGTGGATATTTACGTCAATTTTCTTTGTGGAATAAAGGAGAGCTGGTCGGAGCTGCTGCATACTTGGAAGTGAACGGACAGGTGTTGTATTTAAAAGGAGCCATTACGCCAGAAGCCATGAAAGTAGGAGGGATGGTGTATTTGCATGTGGAGGCAATGATGGCCTTAGCACCTACCTGTTCCCAACTTGATTTTGGTGGCAGCAATGCCAAAGGGCTTGGAGAATTTAATCGAAAATTTGGTGCAAGGGATGTAGAATACCTACTTTTGATCAAGAATTCGCTGGTTAAGCCCTTGGCTTGGTTGGCAAAACGTAAATTCGGTTAATGACAAAGTCAGTATTAATTACAGGAGCAAGTGGCGGAATTGGAATGCGTCTTGCAAAAGCGGTGATATCCAAGGGGTATCGTGTGGTCCTTCACGGTAACCAACACATGGAGGCCATTTCTGATTTGGATGGACTATTTCCTGAACAGATTACTGCGGTAGCTGCTGATATTTCAACGGAAACGGGCATTAGTCAACTTACGCAAGCTGCAGGGGATTGTGATGTGGTATTACATTGTGCTGGAATCCCCAGTGCCGGTATTTCATGGAAGATAAGCGCAGAGGAATTCCGGAAAGTGAATGCAATTAATTACGAAGCGCCATTTTTTATATCTCAACAGCTCATTCCGGCGATGCGAAGCAAGGGGTGGGGTAGAATTGTCTTCTTTTCTTCGATCGTAGCACAAACGGGTATTCCAGGAACCGCGGCGTATTCGGCATCGAAAAGTGCCTTGTTTGGCTTAACGCGGACCATGGCTTCAGAGTTAGCATCGAATGGCATTACGGTCAATTGCATTGCTCCAGGATACATGGACGAAGGCATGATTCGGGAAATACCAGAGGCTATGCGTGAACAGATCATTGCAAGAACGCCCATCGCGAAACTCAGTGACACCGAGGGGATTATTAAGATGGTAGAACTGCTTCTTTCCGAGGAGTCCAATTCCATTACCGGACAGGTGCTCTCCGTGAATGGCGGCTTGTGGATGTAGGGGGTTGAAAGATAACGGATTTACTCTAATGGACTACCACTCTATCGTATCCGTTTTCCTTTCGTTTTGCGGTGAAAAAATATGTTAATGTCCGCAAATATGCGGCGAATAATTAATATATTTACTGCATAATGTAAATTCAATATGCAAAAATACATCTACGAATATTCAAATTGGCCTCAATTTTACTGGAGAGAAAGGGAAATTAGTGCCTTGTTCGGTGAGGTGCGTAACTTGCAAGGTCGCTTATTCGCTCAAATGAACATGCTTGGGTTTTCTACCAAAGAACAGGCCTCCTTGGCTACTATGACCTTAGATGTCCTCAAAACCTCAGAAATCGAAGGTGAACACTTAGCATATGAACACGTGCGTTCTTCCATAGCTAAACGGCTCGGAATCAACGTTGGCGGTTATTTACCTGTTCAACGAAATGTAGATGGTGTGGTTGAAATGATGTTAGATGCTGCTCAGAATTATCAAAATTCACTTACACATGATAGGTTATTCGCTTGGCATGCGGCTTTATTCCCAACTGGCTACAGTGGCATGCTTAAAATAGATGTAGGGTGTTATCGAACCGGAGAAATGCAAATTGTTTCGGGGGCCTTAGGTAAAAAACGCGTGCACTATTTGGCGGTTCCAGCCGTCAATGTAAAAGCTGAAATGGATACCTTTCTGGCATGGCTTAATACGGATCAAGGATTAGATCCTGTGATCAAATCGGCTCTTGCCAACTTTTGGTTTATTATCATACACCCATTTGATGATGGGAACGGCAGAATAGCACGAGCAATCTCCGATTTGCTCTTAGCCCGCGCAGACAACACCGCCGATCGATTCTATAGCATGTCGAGTCAGATTATGCTGGAACGAAAACACTATTATGCAATGTTGCAAAAGGTCCAGTACAGTAAGGGCGATATTACTGAATGGATGCACTGGTTTTTGATGTGCCTAAAAAACGCCCTGTTGAGTTCGCAAGAATCGTTGGATATGGTTTTAAAAAAGCATGAATTTTGGAAAATACACGAGCATACCGAACTGAACGAGCGGCAACGGAAAATGTTGAACAAATTATTTGAGAATTTTGACGGCAAATTAAAGTCTTCAAAATGGGCGAAAATCACCAAATGCTCAGCAGATACTGCACTCCGAGATATCAAAGATTTAATGGATAAAGGAATATTGCGTCAAGAAGAAGGAGGCGGTCGAAGCACTAACTATGAATTGATAGCGCTTTAAGTTCCTTACCGTATCACGGTGATGTTACCCGAAACTACCTTGTTGTCGTTGGTGGTGAGCTTGTAGAAATATACGCCTGCCTCAAGGTCCTTTCCGTTAAGATCTTTTCCACTGAAAGGAGCACTTGTATTAGTCATCTCATATACCACATTTCCCCAACGGTTAATAATAATCAAATCAAAACTCGTGCAATCAACAAATAAGTTGTCGAGGATTAATTGATCATTCACCAAGTCTTCATTTGGCGTAATTACGTTGGGAATATTTAGATTATCTATGGTTACCGAAGGTAGAATAGTAAACGGCAATGTCTCACTAAAATCGCAGCCATTGGTGCCTTCCAATGTGATGCTTGCCACATAAGCTCCCGAGTTTATAAAGGCATGAGTAAAACTAGGAAAGGAGAAGTCGCCAACGCCCGGTATGTTCCAAGTCAATTGGTTAAACGTATAATTGCCCAAGGTGAGACCCACTTCAAATGTTCCTACCTGTCCACACGAGGCCACCATCGACGGAACTAAAATAGGAACTGCCTGTATGGTGAAATTAACTGTATCGCTCGAAGTACATCCTGCTTCACTTGTAGCTAGTAAAATGGCTTGGTAATTTCCGGGACCCGGATATACGTGATTTGTATTGGGGTTTGCTCCGGACTGACCATCGCCAAATTGCAACGTATATACGCAATTGGTGTTGGGCGGGGCATTCGTGACCCAATTGAGTTGATTAACGAATTGAGCACTCGTCCCATCGCATTGTGTGTCACCACTCACATCCAATGCAGGATAT
>ENA-OUVC01001304-OUVC01001304.1-marine-metagenome-genome-assembly--contig:-NODE-1304-length-14972-cov-2.870896_pt1 | contig 14972 bp, 15 predicted proteins | sample MGYA00248622_ERZ508571 | MGnify/ENA primary metagenome ERZ508571 (study PRJEB26236, sample SAMN06267175) | marine metagenome | isolation source: Columbia River Estuary | place: USA:Columbia River... | reverse complement strand
TTTTCAAAGGCAAGGATAAGTTATCCTTACCCAAACATTACCGTTTGATTGCTTTAGATACTGTTGTTACCAATCAACAGGTATATCAAGATTCTATCTTTTATCAAGTGCCTGATATTGTCCTTACCAACCAATTAGGTAAGGAAGTACATCTTAACCAAGACTTAAAAAACAAAGTGCTGGTTATTCAATTTCTTTTTACCAATTGTAATAGTGTTTGTCCGGCTATCACCAAAAATATGGGCGTTCTTCAAAAGGCCTTTAAGAAAAATGATACCCTTGTGCAATTGATTAGTATCACGGTAGATCCGGCTCGAGATTCCGTAGCCGCTTTGCGTGCTTATGCAGAGCGTTTTCATGTAAATCATGACCGTTGGTGGCTATTAACAGGCGATAAGCAAGCTATCTATACCTATGCCAAAGAATATTTAGAATTGGAGATCGGTAATGGTGATGGAGGCGTAGAGGATTTAGTGCATAATGACAAATTAGTAGTGCTCGATGAGCAACGCGTAATTCGTGGTTATTATAAGGCTAGTGATCCATTCGACTTAAAAAGATGTGCTGATGATGTGGTATTGATTGGAATGGAAAAGAAAAGAAAACATAGTTTAAAAATTAAATAAATAGATATGAGTTTACAAATTCAAAAAAACGACAAGAAAGCTTATTGGTTAATTGGCATATTCTCTGTTATTGTATTTGCTGCGGTAGTTTTTCTATCGAGATTTACGATCGATATCGACTTAGGTTTTGATAAACATGTGTTTGCTAAAATCAATGCTGTATTAAATAGTATGGTGAGTATACTTTTAGTTTTGGCACTAATGGCGATCAAACAAAAGAATATTGCAAAGCACAGAAGCTATATGCTTAGCGCTATGGTTTTATCTGCATTGTTTTTAGTGTCTTACATTGCGCATCACTTGTTTACAGGAGATACAAAGTTTGGAGGCGAAGGAATGATACGTACTATTTACTTCATTATTTTGATAACTCATATTTTCTTAGCCGCTATCATTTTGCCTTTTATCTTATTCACAGCATATAGAGGCTTACTTTCGGAAGTAGCACAGCATAAAAAATTAGCTCGTGTAACCTTCCCGCTATGGTTGTATGTAAGTATAACTGGTGTAGTAGTTTATTTTATGATTTCACCTTACTACATATAATCCTATGATGCGCTTATTATTCTTTATTTTCGGTTTATTGCTAAGTACTTGGAGCTATGCACAATGTAGTGTTTGTACCAAAACAGCTGGAGATATGGGTGACGAAGTGGCAACGGGCTTAAATTTGGGTATTGTATATCTTGCTTTTTTGCCGCTTACCATAATCGGAACTATAGGTTATTTTTGGTGGAAGCGATATAGAAAAGAGATTTAAAAATAAAAAAAGCCTCACATTGAAGTGAGGCTTTTTTATGTAGTTCAACCAGGATTCGAACCTAGACAAACAGAACCAAAAACTGTTGTGCTACCATTACACCATTGAACTATCCCGATGGGATTGCAAAGTTAAGCTTGCATTATTAATAAGCAAAATTTTTTGAACTATTTTTTTAGAACATTTAAGAATTAGTTTTCAACATTGCCTTTCTTTTGCTTTTTTCACTAAAAAAATACTAGAATTTGAAGTAGGTTTGTAGCTCAATCCCAGTGCATTTATGTCGTATGTGGCGAGTTCAAGGCCTTTTGTAGTTAGAATTATTTTTATTGCAACAGCAATGCTAATTTTATTGCGTTTGTTTTATATCCAAGTCATTGAAGATAAATACAAATTATTAGCTAACGATATTGCTATATACAGAAAAATAGTATTTCCACCGCGTGGCGTCATCTATGATCGGAAAGGTCATGTAATGCTTTATAATCAGGTTGTTTATGATTTGGTGGTTACGCCTAATGATATCAAAAAAGATTTTGATACTACCACCTTTTGTGATGCATTAAGAATTTCTAAAGATCTGTTTTGTAGCATTTTGAAGAAAATTCGCATTAAAAATGGCCCTATGCGACAAGGCATATTTTTTGAACAATTGACGCCTGCTCAAACGGCGCGTTATCAAGAAAATATGTATCAATTTAATGGTTTTGAATTGGTAGAGCGTTCTATTCGTACCTACCCAGATTCTGTTGGGGGCGCTTTATTAGGTTATATTGGTGAAGTATCACCGGCTATGCTAAAGAAAGACCGCTATGCAAGTTATCATCAGGGCGATTATTTAGGCATGACGGGGCTAGAGCAATTTTATGAAGAAGAATTGCGCGGACAAAGAGGGGTTTACTTTATTGAGCGCGACAAATTTAATAGACCTACAGGTCCCTATAAAAACGGAGAATTAGACACGCCAGCGGTAGGTGGTAAGTCATTGCAATTACACTTAGATGCTGAGCTCCAAAAATATGGAGAGCAATTGATGGCTAATAAACTAGGCAGTGTAGTGGCTATAGATCCTTCTACAGGTGGCATCCTAGCCATGGTAAGCAGTCCTACCTATGACCCTAATCTATTAAGAGGCTCTAATAGAGCCAAAAACTTTTCGAAATTACAATCAGAAGCCACACTTCCTATGTTCAATAGGGCTATTAAGGCTACCTATAATCCAGGCTCTACAATGAAGCCGCTCACCGCATTGGTAGCATTAGATATGGGGGTGGTTACACCAAGCTTTGGTTATCCTTGTGGTGGGGGTTATTACGCTTGTGGGCGTAAAATTGGTTGTACACACGAAGGGGCAGGCCATGCGGCTAATCTACGTTTAGCCTTAGCTAATTCTTGTAATGCCTATTTCTGTCATTTATATCGATTGTCGGTAGACGCGCGCAAATGGGGCGATGTAAAAGTAGGTTTGCACAAATGGTATGAATATATGAGCTCCTTTGGCTTAGGTCATGCTACAGGTATTGACATCCCTTACGAAGGCAGTGGTACCTTATTTGATACGAAAGATTATGACCAAATGTATAATGGTTCTTGGAACTCTTGTACGAATGTGTTTTTAGGTATGGGGCAAGGCGAGGTAGCGCTTACGCCGCTCCAATTGGCCAATGCCATGTGTATAGTAGCAAATCATGGATTTTATTATACACCACACTTTGTGAAAGCAATTGGCAATAAAAAACAGGTAGATAAACTAAAACCATTTTTAGAAAAACATCAAGTAACCCATATTAGCGACTCTACCTTTTCTACCGTTGCGTATGGAATGATGGATGTGGTAGATAAAGGTACGGGTATGATAGCGCGTATACCTGGACTAGAAATTTGTGCAAAGACCGGTACGGTAGAAAATAAAGCGGTGGTAAATGGGGTAGCAATGAAAATGAAAAACCATTCTATGTTCGTTGCTTTTGCACCACGTGTAAATCCAAAAATTGCTATTGCCGTGATTGTTGAAAATGCGGGTTTTGGAGCTACTTGGGCTGGACCTATTGCTAGCTTGATGATTGAACAATATCTTAAAGATACTATTGCCTCTAATCGTAAAGGTATAGAAGCTAATATGTTCAACGCAAAACTCATTAGTTCTTATACCTACCTCATTGATTCTGCACGCAGAAAAAAAGACAGAGCTATTTGGGACAAAAAACAAGCGTTGAAAAACAGCTTGCTAAAAGAAAGAAGTACGTTCAAAACGTTATTGGAAACAAGTAAAAAAACAGGCTTACATTAATTTAGGATTATGCAAAACACTAATAATTCTCTTTTTCAACGTATTGATACCAAACTTTTGTTTGTCTATCTTCTTTTGGTATTAATTGGCATGAGTGCCGTTTTTTCTGTAGAATATAGAGCTACTGATGTAAGTGTTTTCTTGATGAGTAAGAGCCATATGAAACAAGCCATTTGGTTGGGTGTTTCCTTATTTGTTGGATTAATTATATTATTTACAGAGAGTAAATTCTTTGCTACTTTTGCATATCTAGGATATGCACTTGGAATAAGCTTATTGGTCATTACCATTTTTCTTGGTAAAGATGTAAAGGGTTCTCATTCTTGGTTAGGCATTGGCAGTTTTGCGTTTCAACCCGGAGAGGTGTGTAAGATATTTACAGCTTTAGCAATGGCCAAGTTTTTATCTTCTCCTGAAACCAATTTTAATACATGGAAACATCGAATCATAGGTATTGGTTTAGCCTTGTTTCCTGCGATGCTTATTATTCTCCAGAAAGAAACAGGTTTGGCATTAGTATATTTTTCCTTTTTCTTGGTGATGTACAGAGAAGGTTTGCCGATATCTATTTTAGTGATTGGATTCTCCTTGATTGTATTAACGATAACTACACTTTTACTAAGTAGTATTGCCATGTTTATTTTACTTACGCTTTTGGCATCTTTAGTTGCCTATTTATCTTGGCGTGATATTAAAAGAAATGTAACTGCAAGAGGTTTGTTAATTGGTATATGGGCTGTATGTATATTATTTTCTCAATTTATTGTACCCATTACATTTAAGAAAGTATTACAGGGTTATCAGATAGATCGTATCTATTCTATGCTAGGGCAAGATGTACCCGATAAATATAGAAAAGATGCTGAAGATGCTCATGGCGCTAAAAAAGGAAATGCTTCTGATTATAATGTGACGCAATCAAAAATTGCAATTGGTTCTGGAGGTTTTTGGGGTAAAGGATTTTTAAATGGAACGCAAACAAAAAATGATTTTGTACCAGAGCAGCATACTGATTTTATTTTTTGTGCCATAGGCGAACAGTATGGTTTTGTAGGAAGTTGTCTTTTAATAGGATTGTATATTTATCTCATGTTGCGTATCATTATAATTGGAGAGCGACAACGTTCTGCCTTTTCTCGTATATATGCTTATGGGGTAGCAGCGATTTTATTTTTCCATTTTGCCATTAATATTTCTATGACCATTGGGCTTGCTCCTGTAATTGGTATTACCTTGCCTTTTTTAAGTTATGGAGGATCTTCCTTGCTTTCCTTTAGCGTGCTAATATTTATTTTAATGCGTTTAGACGCCGATAGACAAGTTTTAATTCGATAAGTAATGGCTAAAGTTTTTCCTCTTTCAGAAGGTGTTTTTACCATAGGGCATGATAAACAATTTGTTCCCTTTAATATTGATACGGATATTTTAACCGATAGACCTACGGGTTCTTTATTAGTAGAAATACAACCTTTTTTAGTAGTTACGGATAAAGATGTAATTTTATTAGATACGGGTTTGGGATATAATACAAGTGCAGGCATTCCTCAAATTCACGAAAATTTAGCGACTCATGGTTTTGGTGCAGGTGAAGTAACGAAAGTGCTTTTAACGCATTTACATAAAGATCATGCGGGTGGAATTTTACGCAAACATCTTGATGGCAAAACCAGTGCCATGTTTCCCAATGCACAGTATTACATATATGGACCAGAAGCTGCTTATGCTTTGGAGAAAGGGTCTCCTTCTTACCAAAATGAATTATATGCAGATTGGTTGAGCTCTGATCAAATTCATTGGTTAGCTGGCGAAGAGGGTAGTATAGAAGATTATATTTTCTTCAAACATTCGGGTGCGCATTCTTTACAGCACATTGTTTTTTGGATAAAAGATGCAGAAGATATTATTTTCTATGGTGGCGATGAAGCACCGCAATACAAGCAAATGATCATGAAATATGTGGCTAAATATGATACCGATGGTAAAAAAGCAATGGAACTTCGAGCGCAGTATGCCGATCAAGGAAAATCAGAGCATTGGCAATTTTTATTTTACCATGATGTAAAAATGCCAACCGCTTATTTATAAAGGGTTGGCATTTTAATTATTTCCAATTTTATTAGAATCGATTTCTGTCTCTTGGCGCTCTGTCTTCGCGACGCTCTCTCATTTTATCTTTCAATAGCTGATTGAATCTTTTTTCTGCTTCCATTAAACTAACGAGTTGCTGAGGAGTAAGTACTTTTAAAAATTCAGTTCTGTAATTTTTACGAATGGCTACAACGGCAGATTCCATAGCCATTTGATCATCTAAAAGATCTTTTGATTCTTTATCACTTAAGCCATCCATACGATCATTCATATGTTTTTGCTTAAAGGATCTACGGGTTTGCATTAATTCTTTCTCATAGTTATTGTAAATAGGCCAGAATTTTTCTGCTTGTGCAGAACTAAGTTCTAATGCTTTGGTGAGGTAAGCAATTTTTAAATTATTTACTTTTTCTAATTTCTCTTGCATGCGACCTTGCTGTGCAAATGAAGAAAAACAAACGAAGCTTAATGCTAAAATAAGGAGTTGTTTCATGGTATATTATTTATAAAGTGTTTAATTGTTCTTTTAAAAGTTCATCTAGTGTTGTTTCTGAAATTTGTTCTAGGTTATACGTTTCTATTGCTTCTGATTGACTTACCCATTCATGCTCTTGTAAATAAAGGGCTATTTCGTCATTAGAGAGGGAAGAAAAAGCTAGGGTGTTTGCTTTTTGATGCGTATTAAACAATGCAATTCCTACAAATAATACAATACTTGCTGCAGCTACCCATTTTAAATAGGGCCATTGCAGAATTATTGATTTTTTCTTCGTTGGGATAAAGCGATCTGCACTAAAATAGCCTGCAGGTATATCCAAAGGAATCTCTTTGCTGAAATGCTCAGGTACTTCTTCTTTAACTATAGCTAGAGTATTAGATACATTCTTTTGAAAATAGTCATCAGGCACCTGCATCAGCGTTTTTAAATCGCTGCTTTGAGATTTTCCTAAAATAGATTCGTATGTATTATTTTCTTGCATCTTTATCTTTGACTCAATTATTATTTATTCGTTTAATCTTCTTTTAAAGAAGCAGTAATTTTTTTAACGGCATGATGATAGGATGCTTTTAGTGCGCCTTCACTGGTCTCTAAAATGGCTGCCATTTCATGGTAGGGCAACTCATCATAATAACGCAGATTAAAAACTACTTTTTGTTTTTCTGGCAAAGATTGAATGGCTTTTTGCAATTTCCATTCAATTTTGTTGCTATCATAACCTTTTTCTGCAACTAATTTATGTTCGAAATAGGTACTATGCGCATCAAAACTACTATGTGCTTTTCTTTTGGCAGCTTCTAAGTAGCTTAAGGTAACATTCGTAGCAATTCGATATAGCCAAGTAAACAAACTGGATTCGCCCCTAAAGTTGTCTAAATGCCGCCAAGCTTTAATAAATACTTCTTGTAAGATATCATCGGTATCATGATGCGCTACTACCATTCGTCGGATATGCCAATAGAGACGCTCTTGGTAATTGCTTACCAACTGTGTAAAGGCCGCTTCTTTTTGATTAGGCTCTTTAAACAATTGCAGGATTTGCTCATCTGTCCACACCAATTTTTCTTCCATAATAGTAATCTACTCCTATAGACCTTAAAGCTACTTAAAAGTTTAATGCTATATAAAATTGTGTTATTGAAATAAATATCAAATCTTTGTAGCAAATTAGAAAGGATATGGGTTTGAAAGTGGTTTTTTTTGGTACACCTGATTTTGCTGTTGCATCTTTAGATGCGCTAGTGCAAAATGGGTTTTCTGTTTTAGCCGTAGTTACAGCTCCGGATAAGCCGGCAGGTAGAGGTATGCAATTGCAAGCATCAGCAGTAAAACAATATGCATTGCAACATCAATTACAAATCTTACAACCAGAAAAATTAAAAGACCCACAATTTATTGCTACCCTGCAAGAATTAGCTGCGGATGTGCATATTGTGGTTGCTTTCAGAATGTTGCCAGAGCTTGTTTGGAATATGCCGCCACAAGGTACGATTAATGTGCATGGGTCGTTATTGCCTCAATACCGAGGTGCAGCCCCAATCAACTGGGCTATTATGAATGGCGAAACAGAAACAGGAGTTACAACCTTCCGATTAAAACATCAAATTGATACAGGGAATATTTTATTGCAGTCTAAAACACCAATTTTTAAAGAAGATAATTTTAGCACCGTGTACCAACGCTTAATGCTTATGGGTGCTGAACTATTAGTAAATACTTTGCGACAAATAGAAGCCGGAACTATACTAGAAGTGTCTCAAGACCATATAGAGGAGAGCACAATTAAACATGCTCCAAAATTATTCAAAGAAAATTTACAAATAGATTTTAATAAGCCTGCAGCGGAACTAGTAAATTTTATTAGAGGTTTAGCGCCTTTTCCTACGGCTTATACCTTCTTGGAGCAAAAACAATTAAAAGTATTTCTAGCTCATGTAGTCAATGAAGCTCCACAAGTTACTGTAGGTACTATGCAAACGGATGCCAAAAGCTATATTCGATTTGCTTGTCCAGATGCATGGTTGTACATCGATGAGTTGCAATTAGAAGGAAAGAAACGAATGGAAACGATTGCCTTTTTAAGAGGTTTTCGTTTTAGTGAGTAAATACGAAACGCCCAACGCATAACCTTCTAAACCTAAGCCGGAAATACTACCTATGCAGGCACTAGCAATGTAAGAAGTCTTTCTGTATTCTTCTCTGGCCAATACATTACTGATATGTATTTCTATAACGGGCGTATCTATGGCTTTAATGGTATCTGCAATGGCAATACTGGTATGCGTATATGCAGCTGCATTTAATAAGATACCATCTACATTCTGATTGCAAGCCTGAAGATGATTAATGATTTCTCCTTCGACATTTGATTGAAAATAAAAAAACTCAACACTTGGAAAGTGTGCTTGTAAATGCGCAAAATATGTTTCAAAAGAAACCGCCCCGTATATTTCAGGTTCTCTACTTCCTAATAGGTTTAAGTTAGGTCCGTTGATAATAGCTATTTTATGCATGGGCTTCTTTATTTCATCAAAATTAAATTAAATTTGACAGAAATATACGCGCTGCAACAGAATCATGCAAAAAGGTTTTTTTACGGGCTATAAAGCCTATTTACAATTAGAGCGCTCTTTGTCGGACAATAGCATAGATGCCTATTTGCATGATGTACATCTATTAGATCAGTTTTTAGCTATTCAGTATCCCGAACTTGACATTGATCAAATTCGATTAAGTCATTTAAAAGAATTTATAAGCTACTTGCATGAGTTGCATTTAGCGGTGGGCTCACAAGCGAGAATTGTTAGTGGTTTAAAATCATTTTTCCAATATGCAGAAGTTGAGGGTTTAATTACGGATAATCCAACTCAATTATTGGAGGCTCCAAAACTCGCAAGAAAATTACCTAGTTTCTTAAGCATCGAAGAAATTGATGTATTGCTAGCTGCTATCGATAGGAGCAAGCCAGAAGGGCAACGCAACTTGGCTATGTTAGAAACCTTATACAGTTGTGGCTTACGGGTAAGTGAATTAGTAAATTTGCAGGTTTCGAATTTGTTTTTAGAAGCGGGTTTTATAAAAGTAGTAGGGAAGGGCAACAAAGAACGATTGGTGCCGATGGGAGCTGCTGCAAGTAAGCAAATAAAAATTTATAAAGAACAAGTACGGGTGCATCAAACTATTAAGACAGGAAATGAAGATGTACTCTTTTTGAGCAATAGAGGAAGTGCCTTGTCTAGAGTTATGGTGTTCTTGATATTGAAAAAACTAGTAGAAGCTAGCGGTATAAAGAAGAATATTCATCCTCATACCTTGCGCCATTCATTTGCCACGCATTTAATAGAACGCGGTGCCGATTTAAGGGCGGTTCAAGAAATGCTGGGGCATGTGAGTATTACAACTACCGAAATTTATACGCATCTCGATAGAGCTTATTTGCGAGATACGATGCAAAAATTTCATCCCCGATTCGATAAATAATTCATACTATCGCTTCCTTTCTTATCTTTGTAGTCATGGAATTAAATTCACTTTCAGCAATCAGTCCAATTGATGGACGCTATAGAAATCAAACACAATCATTAGCGCCTTATTTTTCAGAATTTGGCTTAATCAAATATCGTGTGCAAGTAGAAATAGAATATTTACTATTTCTTGCAGAGAAAAAAGTATATCAATTGCCAAAGCAAATCAAAGCGGCTAAATTAAGAGCTATTTATTTGCAATTTGATGAAGCTGCTGCGCAACAAATTAAAGCTATTGAACGCGTTACTAATCATGATGTAAAAGCAGTTGAGTATTACATCAAAGAACAATTAGATGCATTAGGAGCAGAGGCATGTAAAGAATGGGTGCATTTTGGATTGACTTCTCAGGATATCAATAATACCGCTATTCCTTTGCTTTGGAAAGAAGCTTTAGAATTTGTTTTTTTACCAAGCTTAGAAAATGTTGCTTTATTATTGAAGCAACAAGCACAATCTTGGAATACTATACCGATGTTGGCTAGAACCCATGGTCAGTCGGCATCTCCGACGAATTTAGGTAAAGAGTGGTTTGTTTTTGTTGAGCGCTTACGCGGACAAATTACTTTATTAAGTCAAGTGCCTTATGCTGCAAAATTTGGCGGCGCTACCGGTAATTTTAATGCGCATCATGTTGCTTTCCCGCATATCGATTGGATTAAATTTGGTAATGAATTTGTTACTAAAAAATTAGGTTTAGAGCGCATGCAGTTTACAACGCAAATTGAACATTATGATCATGTATCTGCACAATTTGATGCCTTGAAAAGAATCAATACGATATTAATTGATTTTTGTAGAGATGTGTGGACTTATATTTCCATGGATTATTTCAAACAAAAAGTTAAAGCAGGAGAAGTAGGTTCTTCTGCAATGCCACATAAAGTAAATCCAATTGATTTTGAAAATGCTGAAGGAAATTTTGGAATTGCTAATGCTTTGTATGAGCACTTTAGTGCAAAACTTCCGATCAGTAGGTTACAAAGAGATTTAACGGATAGCACGGTGTTACGCAATATTGGAGTGCCTTTAGCACATGCTTTCATTGGTTTAAATTCACTTACAAAAGGATTAAATAAATTGGTATTAAACGATATCAAAATTAAAAATGATTTAGAAGCAAATTGGGCAGTTGTTGCAGAGGCTATTCAAACGGTTTTGAGAAGAGAACAATACCCTCAGCCTTATGAAGCACTAAAAGCCTTGACCAGAGGTAAAAACGGAATAACAAAAGAAAGTATGCACGCTTTCATTGATAGCTTAGCGGTGAAGGTAAGTGTAAAAAAAGAATTGAAAAAAATTACTCCGCATAATTATACGGGTGTACAAGCAAATATGAATTAATATATGAAACAGTTAGCCGCTATTACAATTTTATTATGCTGGACAAGTTTTGCTTTTGCGCAAGATAAGCCTGCAGATAAAAAGAAAAAAACAAATAAACCAACTACAATGCTAATACCAAAGTTGGATACTACGTATTTGAAAAGAAATAATTTTGTATCCGATTCGTTAAGTGCTATAAATAAAGCTAGTTTAGATAGTTTGTATGCCTATAATTTAGTGCATTCAGAAACCGTGCAAGCTACAACAGGGTCGGTAGCCTTTATAGATATGGGCATGCCACCTAAAAATATGTTGCTCTATGCATTTTGCAATATAGGTGCAAAAGGAGCCATCATTAAAATAACAAATCCAAGTAATCATAAATTTGTGTACGCTAAAATACTTTCTGCTATTCCGGTTAATAAAAATCATTTACAAAGTGTGGTGTTATTAAGTCATCATGCACAAAGGATTTTAGGAACCAATGAAGAGAAATTATTTTGTGAAATCATAGTGCCATAAAATGAAGATTCTAATCATCCGATTTTCCTCCATTGGAGATATAGTTTTAACAACGCCTATCATACGTTGTATAAAACAACAATTGCCCAATGTAGAGCTTCATTTTGTTACTAAATCTGCATTCCGTTCTGTTATTGCTAATAATCCTTACATTGATCAATGTCATTTTTTTGAACATCATGTGGAGGATGTTATACCGACTTTAAAAGATGCTAAGTTTGATCTCGTTATTGATTTGCATAAAAACCTTAGAAGTTTAAAAGTAAAAAAAGCATTGAAGGTAAAGTCTTTAAGTTTTCAAAAATTGAATATTAGTAAATGGCTTTTAGTGAATTTTAAAATAAATATCCTGCCAGATAAGAGTATTGTAGATCGCTATTTTGAGGCTATAGCAAGTTTAGGTGTTAAAAATGATGGGAAAGGTTTAGATTATTTTATTGCGAAGCAGCAAGAATTAGAAAATGCAGATATCCCTATGAGTCACTGGGCAGGATATGTGGCTTGTGTTATAGGTGGATCATACGCAACCAAGCAATTGCCTGCATCTAAATGGATAGAATTTTGCGCCATATCTAATTATCCTATTATTTTATTGGGTGGGGCAGAGGATAGAATATTGGGCGATAGTATTGCTCAAGAATTTCCGGTTAGGGTTTACAACGCCTGTGGTAAATTTTCTTTGAATGAATCGGCTTACCTTATTTCCAAAGCTAGGGTAGTAGTAAGCAATGATACCGGCTTAATGCATGTAGCAGCGGCCTATCAAAAACCTATTGTTTCGTTATGGGGCAATACAAGCCCTGAAATGGGGATGTATCCTTACTTTGATTATAATAACGTCCAGGAGCGACAAAGTAGTAAAGTTATCTTCTTGGAAAACAAGGACTTACACTGTCATCCATGTAGTAAAATGGGCTATACGCAATGCCCTAAGAAGCACTTCCGTTGCATGTTAGCGCTCGATATGCACAAGGCTAAGGCTTTTGTGGATAAAAACTGGTAATATTCCCAACTAAAATTAATGGCGGATTGTCTTTCTTTTTAGAAAAAAAACTGCTATATTTAACTTTTAAAATAAGTATTTTGAATAGTTCTGTGCTATTCATTTTATATATTTTTTTGTAAAACCAATTACATGACCAAAAAATTACTCTTAGTTTTTATTTTAGCAATAGCCTCTTTGTTGGGTTTTTCTAACAAAGCTTTAGCTACCCATGCTGCAGGAGGAGAATTACTTTATTCTTGGGTTTCCGATTCTACCTATAAAATTATTTTCAAATTTTATCGCGATTGTGGCGGTGCGGCAACAGAGCCTGCATCTGTTTCTGTAGTATGTGTAAACAACTGCACGGGCTTTTGTACTACCATTACCTTACCTAAATCTACAACCGTACCTGGTGGTAATGGTCAAGAAGTAAGTACGGGTTGCCCTGGTTATCCAAGCACTTGTAACGGCGGTACCTTCCCAGGATATAGAGAGTGGGTTTATGAGGCAAATTATACCTTGCCTTCACGTTGTAATTTTTGGAGATTTTATACAGGTGTAAATGCAAGAAATAATGCTATTACCAACCTTACAAGTCCGGGTACGCAAACCTTGTATGTAGAAGCAACTTTGGATAATAACTATGCGCAAGGCAATTCTTCGCCTTTCTTCTCTGTAAAACCAGTTCCATACGTATGTGTGAATAATCCATACAACTACAACAATGGAGCTTTAGATGTTAACAACGATTCTTTATCGTTTTCTATTATTCAACCAAGAACAGGTAATATTTCTTGCCCTTATACAGCTCCTACTAATATTCAATTTTCCAATACGAGCTTATTTAACTTAACGAATAATCCATTTAGCACAGCTAATACTTTCAATATTAATCCAATTAATGGTCAAATTACGTTTACTCCAGACATACAACAGTTCGGAGTTATTACCGTTCTAGTTAAAGAATATCGAAATGGTAATTTGATTGGTTCTGTAATGCGCGACATTCAAGTAATTGTAAAAGCTTGTACCGTGCCTACGCCAACATTAAATTTAGATACCGTCACTATTGCTGGCGGCGGATGGAATAATAATCGTATTGAAGGATGTGCTGGTCAACCAATTGGTTTTTGCTTTAATGCAAAATCTGCTGATACCAATGCTGTTTTGGTAGTTACTTCCAACAATGCTCAATCGGCAATTGGATCTACTGTTACTCTCAACAATCATTTTACTGACTCTGTAAGAGTTTGTTTTAACTGGAGTCCTTCGGCTGCAGATACAGGCTTGAGGGTTTTAACGTTTACTGTTAAAGACTCTACTTGTGCGCCTCCCGGTATACCTATTTTACAAACCTTTGTAGTGCCTTTCTATATTTGGCCTATTACAAATATTCAAAAAGATACTTCTATTTGTGCTGGAGAAACGGTGCCGCTGAAAGTAACAGGTGGTACTCAATTTACTTGGTCAGTAATTCCTGGAGGCTCACCTTTAACAACACTTACCTGTTCAAATTGTAATGCGCCTTTTGCAAATCCAACAATGACTACGCAATACATAGCCACCTCTAACTTACAGGCGGTTTGTAATCGATATAAAGACACCGTAACCATTAATGTGGCACCTTTGCCTGTATTTAATTCAGGGCCTGATACCACTACGTGTATTAATAATTCCCTGTTAATGAATATCAATCTTCAATCATTACCAGGAAATACTTATGCGATTAAATGGTTCCCTAGTAATTTTTTAAATAATGATACTATAGCTACGCCAATTTGTACGCCAACTAAGGACACTACTTATATCATTAAAGTGACTCCTAATGGCCAAAATCGTTGTGCGGCTTATGATACGATTAAAGTAAAAGTTATTCAAGGCTTCCGACTTAATAATGCTGATACGGCGATTTGTGCAGGACAATTAGTAAATATTAGTGTGACGGGAGACAATAGATACACTTACACTTGGACGCCAGGTATTGGTGTAAACAATGTAAATGCAATGGCTCCAGCGATTACACCTGATACTTCAAGATTATATACCATTAGAGCAAGTTATCCAGGTTGTAAAGATTCATTAAAAACAATTTTTATTGATGTACAACCTAATCCAATTGTATTCATAGGTGCAGATAGAACTATTTGTTCAGGTGATACCATTCAATTACAACCTTTAGTAACACCAGGTGGATATCCAAATTACATTTATTCATGGGCACCACCAGGAGGATTTAATAATCCATCGATTAAGAATCCTGTTTTCAGTGGATTAATCAATTCTAATCCTACACTAATCGTTTCTACTCCTGCTGGTTGTAATGGAACTGATGATGCAAGTTTTACGGTAATT
>ENA-OUVC01001303-OUVC01001303.1-marine-metagenome-genome-assembly--contig:-NODE-1303-length-14984-cov-2.915543_pt1 | contig 14984 bp, 12 predicted proteins | sample MGYA00248622_ERZ508571 | MGnify/ENA primary metagenome ERZ508571 (study PRJEB26236, sample SAMN06267175) | marine metagenome | isolation source: Columbia River Estuary | place: USA:Columbia River... | reverse complement strand
TTTTGAAAGGCTTTGATGAAAGTCACCTAAAAGGATGTCGGAGTGAAACGACGACAATCCCTTTATCATTCCCCTCTCAACATCAAATTCTCATACATCAGAGACAAATTAAAAGCATAGGAATAATAATCAAATCGTACAACATTAGAACGATTCACGATTCTTTTAAATGGATTGTTTAAAACCGAAGCAATATTCGCAATAAAATAAGGGTAATTATTCACTTTCAAAGAAGCTTCATTCACATCGATTGGAAATTCAATCTTCCCTCCTAGCCTTAATATACTTGTATTCAATAAAAGTTGCTCTAAAGGAAATCTAGCTTGTTTTGATAATGCTAAAGCTTGTTTCAATAAAACAGGTTTCAATGCCATCAAAGCAGGATAATCACTATAATAAGCCAATCTAGCAACATGGTATAAAATGGTTGCACTATTAGCATAATGTTGTGAAACATAGGTAGGATCTGTTAGGTGTTTATTTGCTTTCACTAAATCTACAATTAAATCAAGGCTAGCAGTATCTGTCGCATTCAAAGGAATCTTTGCCTTTGTATGCATTAATAATACATTGGTGAGTACAGACAAGTCCACATCCTTTGGCATTTTAGTACCAAGCCAAGTGCTATAAACGGGCTTATCTTGATAAGCTTTGTAAAAACTTCGATTAGGCTTGACTAATCCAACTCGGTATGCGCCAAATGTTGATTGCATTGCTTTAGCAATAGAATCATTCGTTCCTAAAGCCAACAAAGTAATGGCACCATCATCAATATCATCTGCTAAGGCTGCTCTTTTGTTGAATAGATTTAACCAACCACCATTTGGAAAAATTTGTGGCGGATTCCTTGGCCAAAAATTATAGGTCAAATGATTATTCTGATTTTTAAACCTATTTATATAATTAAGGGCATTTGATTTTACTCTTTCTATAATAGACAACTCATCGGGATGCATTTGCGAAGAAAACTGTCCAATATTGAATAAAACTAGCGAAGTGAAAAACACATTATCCTCTTGTTTCAATTTTGAACTAAAATAATATTTCCTGTAAGAAGGAAAAGATCCATCCAATACCTCGGTAGGATTGTTAATTTGTAAATTAGAAATTAATTTTAAAATAGCTATTCTTTGTTTCAGAATAGAATCGCTTACTACTGAAGCAGCAAAAAGATTGAATGAAAAAACAAATAATACTAAACTAAGCATCCCTTTTTTCATAATGAACCAATTATATTATCGCTAAAAGGTGTAATTTAGTGATTATGGAGGTTAAAATAGAAGACAGTTGGAAAAAACCATTGGCGCCTCTTTTTGAGCGCCCCTATTTTAAACAAATCACTGCGCACCTCAAAACAGAGAAAGCACTTAATAGAACAATTTACCCAAAAGGCAGTCTCATTTTTAATGCATTTAATAAGACCCCTTATGAAAATGTGAAAGTGGTTATTCTTGGACAAGACCCCTATCATCAGCCTGGACAAGCCATGGGCCTTAGTTTTTCTGTCCCTCCTGAATGTAAAATTCCACCATCTCTAATGAATATTTATAAGGAATTGAATAAAGACATTGGTATGTCCATTCCAAGTTCAGGTGATTTAACACATTGGGCAACGCAAGGTGTTTTATTACTCAACAGTGCACTCACAGTTAGAGCAGATGAACCAGGTAGCCATAGTAAAATTGGTTGGACGCAATTCACCGATGACTTAATCCAATTATTATCGAAAGAAAAGTCAGACTTAGTGTTTATTTTGTGGGGCAATTATGCAAGTCAAAAACAAATTTTAATTGACGGAACAAAACATAAAATTTTAAAAGCTGCACATCCCTCACCATTGAGTGCTTATAATGGTTTTTTTGGTTGCAAGCATTTTAGTGCAACCAACCAATATTTAAATCAAGTAAAAAAAGACCCTATAGATTGGAGTATATAAGATGACAAATAAAATTAAATTATACACTGGAAGGATATTGGCTTTTTGGACTCTATTCGTTTTTGCATCTACTATGTTGCTGTTTATATGGTTTTACCTAGCTTGTTTCTTTTTACCAGAACCGAATAAAACAAAGTGGCATAGATCAGTATCCAGAATTTGGATGCGCATTTTTTTAACTTTATCAGGTTTAAGATTTTCAGTCACAGGTAAACATCATTTTAAGAATATAGGGCCAGCAATTGTTATTTGTAATCATAACAGCTTAATTGATGTACCAATTAGTACCCCATTTCTACCAAGAGCTAATAAGACAATCGCTAAAAAAAGTTTTATATATGTACCCCTTTTTGGTTGGATCTATCAATTTGGATCTGTCATTGTAGATAGAAAAAATGACCAAAGTAGAAAAACAAGTTTTGAAAACATGAAACGTGTTTTAGACAGCGGATTGGATATGCTTATTTATCCAGAAGGCACTCGAAATAAAACATCTGAACCATTAAAATCATTTTACGATGGTGCATTTAAATTAGCTGTCGATACCCAGAAGCCAATTATACCTGTAGTTTTATTAAACACAAAAAATATTTTACCTGCTTACCCAATGATGTATTTTAAGCCAGGTAGCATTCAAATGGATATTTTAACACCTATTTCTAGCCAAGGACATACTGTGCAATCATTAAAACAATTGGCTTTTGATACCATGGCGGCGCATTACAAGCTGCATAATCCAGCCTAGAAAGTTGAATTAGAGAAAGTCCTACTACGATTAATTTTTAAGTCTCTTAAGATACCCGATTTTGGATTCACAGTGATATTGAATGACCTATAAATACCAATTGGCATCACATTGATAGCCAGTTGCCAACAATGCATTTCTCTTGTGATAAATAAACTTAATTGTTGAACAGAAACTTTAGATAAGTCTACAAAACTACTACCTCCTACCTTCCATTTTGGTGATACACTAAAATCACCCGTTAAATTTAAAGTAGAAAAAGTTTGTAATTTGAAGCCTGAAAAATCCGGTTTGATCATTTTAGAAAACTGAAAAGAGTAAGACAGGTTTAAAGTCCATGGCGTATTAAAATCAGTAAACTCAGCTGGATTGGACCTCACATACATTAACTGTCTTTGTTGTTCATCTGGTGTCATAAAAGGATCTATTGGTATCGTCCTCTTAGCATCCTTATTTTTATCTTTTGATTTGCTTGCAAAGGAGGTTGAAAAAGAGACGCCACCATTGGTGATACTTCCAAATTTCAAACGAGTTGGATCAATAGATAATTTATTAACTCTGAATCCTTTATTATCTGTCTCGTATGGATCTAAATTAAAGGACGTGGTAATATTTAATTTTTCAAAAAGGGTTGTTCTCGCATAAAAATTAAAACTACCTAATGCAAAGCTATCTGCTAAAAAATTATAATTAGAGTTAAAACCAAAACCTTCTATTAATTTAAATTTCTTAAATGCATCTGCACTTGTATCTTGCTTGTCTTTTACTTTCATCTCTAAAAAATTATCCACCCCAAAACCTAATCCTCCAAATTGACCTTCACTAAATGCACCACCCAATCCATTACCATCATATTTTGAAAAACGATACGTTCTACCACTAGGATCTACTTGTGTACTATAATGATAAGATTTTGCCATATCTGGTTTGTAATTGATGGAAACAGTTGGTCTAATTTCATGACGAATTGCTTTGATATTTCCTCTTTTAAATTTGTAAGTACCAAAAATTCTTGAAGCAATACCTAATCCAAAACTCATTTGTGTCGCTCTATAAAAACCTCGGTTTATAGTGGTATCCACTTTTTGTAATTGACTATTCCAAGTTTTGATATTTTGTTGACCAAACCATTTTTCTTCAAAATTAATGCTTGGCGCAATTGTAATAGGTCCAAGTGAAGGCAATGATAAAGTAATTGGAATACTATGATTTGCACCCCATTGCATCGTATCTAAAATTCTTTGGATACTGAATGAAGAATCATAAAAAGAGAATTGATTTTGTATGCTACCATTGTAACCAATACCAATTTTCTCATACCACTTTCCTTCACCAACCTGATCTTTTGACTGAAATGGATAAACTGTGATAGCATTAAAGTTGATATTTGGCAAACTTATATTCACCAATCCAAGGTTATTGTTTTGATTATGTGTTAAGTTGACAGACAGATTGTATTTATTATTCCAAGACTTACTGTAAGAAACCGATGAACTGATCTGGTTCTGAAAATTTTGTGTAGCATTATTCAACAAGTTTCGGTTGTATTTGGTACTACCAAAATTAACATTGGCTGTAAAACTAGTTCCAGGCTTTGCTTTAGGATCCATTGAATGAGACAAGTTTAACATATACGTATTGCTTCCAGTAAATTCATCTGCAATGGTATTATTCCTATTTAGAGCCCTGGTCTTTTGAAGACTTAAATTAAAATTACCAAGGTATTTATAGCGTTGGATATACTTAGTATTCATATTGATATTCCAACCACCATATGAATACAGATTGGCTCTTACTGTAGCATCCATGTGTTGGTTGATCACTTTATAATAGCCTATTCCTTCAAATCCAAGTCCAAAATCTTCGCTAGACGTAAAAGCTGGCGCCATAAAACCTGACTGGCCACCCGATTTATTTAAGGGGAAAATACCGAAAGGAATACCAATTGGCATGGGCACCCCCTCGAATTCAGGAAAAGCGGGCCCTGAGACCCCAATTTTATTGGTGACAATTTTGAGCTTATTGGTTCTAAATGCAAAATGGGGTTCATCTAAATTACAGGTAGTGAATCTAGCTTTCCATGCAAAAGCATCTGTAGGATTTACTTTTTTCATTACATCTGCTTGAACAAAAATCTCTCCCTGTTGGAAATTACTATTCTTAGTTAATCCCCTACCTGATTGTAGATTATAGAAAATGGAGTCATTGATGGAGTTTATGTCCCCCTCTTTAAATCTTGGTTTACTTTTTAAATTTCCTGTACTATCCTTAGCGCCATAAGCAGTGATATTCTGTGTTTCCTGGTCAAAAATGATCTTCCCCGCTTCTAATTGAGCTGTTTTATAGGTTGTTTTAGCATTGCCATATAAATAAAAAATCTTTTCTTTTAAAAGCATTACCCCAGAATCTGAAGCATTGTAACTAATTACAGCATCTACACTATCTTTGGAAAGTTGGATCTTTTTCTTGGTCAAAGTATCCGTTTGAGCAAATGAATTTGAATGAATAGCAGAAATTAATATCGTTAAAATGAGGATTTTAACAATAGAAAGGGTCTTTTTTGCGTTATTTTTATATCCTGCTAGGTTCACTCCAGCAAAAATAAAGTAAAACAATGTTAAGGAACTGATTATGAAGCAAAATAGAATGATTTTAGCATTTAGTTTTAGTCTAATTGCCCTTTTTAGCAGTCTTGGACAAAGTCTACAGGCCCAAACCCCAACAAAATCCCTAAAACGTATCGTAATTGACCCTGGTCATGGCGGCACTGATATTGGTTCTAAAGGTAAATATTCCACAGAGGCTGCTGTCTCTTTGGCAATTGCCTTGAAATTGGAAGATTTTATCAAACAAGCAATGCCTGACGTAGAAGTAGTAATGACTAGAACTACAGATATCTACCATTCTGTAGTAGAAAAAGCTAAAATCGCCAATGCTGCGAAAGGGGACTTATTTGTATGTATCCATACGAATTCAGCTAGAGGAAAAGCAGTTAGAGAAGTGGTGGGTTATACAAAAAAGACTTACACCATAAAGAAAAAAGGTAAAAAAAGGAAAGTGACCAGAGACGTGCCTATTTACAAGACGACTTATACACCAAGCACAGCAATAGGAACAGAAACCTATATCTACAATATTGGTAAATCTGATCTAAGAAAAGAAGTAGCAGGAGAAATGGTAGATGAAGTGGTAGAGCAATTAGACTCTGTATCATTGAAGCAAATTAAAGAATACGAATCAGAAATTGATCCAACTAAAAAAATGATGGCCAGTATCTTGGCTCAACAATATTTTCAAAGAGCTGCAAGTTTAGCGTTGACTATCGAAGAAGAATTTAAAGCTGCAGGAAGAGTAAGTAGAGAAGCAAAACAAAGACCTACAGGTATTTGGGTATTACAAGCCGTTGCTATGCCAGCAGTATTGATCGAGACTGGTTTCATATCCAATCCAGAAGAGGAAGAGTACCTTAATAGTGAAATTGGTCAAAATGAACTTTGCGAAGCCATCACCAAGGCATTACTACGCTATAAGAATTCTTTAGAGAATCAACAGAAAGCAAACGGGAATTAGGGTATTTTTTAGCTAATTTTGTACCGAACTCAAGCAATCGAATACCATGCGTGTATCAAATGAAACTAAAGTAGGTGCTTTAACTGTAATTGCAGTCACCTTAATTATATTTGGATTCAATTTTTTAAAAGGAAAGACCTTCTTTAAATCAGGTACATTTATATATGCTAAATATACTGATACCAAAGGTTTGATTGTTTCTAATCCAGTTTTTGTGAACGGATTTCAAGTTGGAACTGTTTTTGAAATAGAAAACATGAACAACAATTTATCAGAGCTTGTGGTTTGTATCAAATTGAAACAATTATATAAAATTCCAAAGAATTCAATTGCCACCATTCAAGAAAATCCTTTAGGAACAAACGCTATCAATATTATTCAAGGCACTGGCTCAACTATGATTGTAAGTGGTGATACCATTCAATCCGCACCTGCAACTAGTTTATTAGGGGACTTAATGAATGAATTGTCTCCAATTGGAGAACAGGTTAAAAACACCATTAGCTCTCTAGAACTCGTTTTGAATAATGTCAATAAAACATTGAACGACGAGAATAGACAAAATTTCAAAGTAATTCTTGAAAATCTTTCAGCTACCACAATTAATTTAAATAAATCGCTTGCATCCATCGAAGGGATGGTTAATAAACAAAATGGTTCTATTGCAAAAACAGCAGATAATTTAAATGCGTTTACTGCTAATTTAAATCAGAACAACCAAAAGATATCCAACATATTGACCAATTTGGACAGTACTACAAAGTCAATCAAGGATGCTGACTTGTATGAGACCATAAAGACGATACAAAGTACATTAGTGGCATTAAATACAACTATCAATAAATTAAACAATGGCAATGGAACAGCTGCAAAAGTGTTGAGTGACCCAGCCATGTACAACCAACTTCAAAGTACTATCAAAAGTGTCAATACTTTAGTGGATGATATTAAAGTGCATCCTAAACGCTATATCAGTGTTTCAGTATTCGGCAAAAAGGATAAAAGAGCCCCTTTGACTAAACCATTATCGGATACAGTGGATCATGAATAAATATGTGCCTTATATCCTATTGTGCTTTGGCATCATGCTGTCTTCACAAGCCAATAGTCAGGATACAACTACATCGGTAAAGAACACAGGTAAATTAATCGAATTCCTTTCTGCCGAATCTTACAATATCAAAAAACAAGATAGCCAGGATTTTTTAATCCTTGTTGGACATGTTAAAGTGAGACAAGCAAATACTATATTGTATGGAGACAGTATCATATTGAACGCTACAAAAAATAGTCTAGAAGGATTTGGTAAAGTACATATTAATGATGCTGATTCAGTGCATACATATGCCGATTATTTAAAGTACGATGGCAACACAAAAAAAGCCAAGTTAAGAAAACATGTAAAATTGACGGATGGACGAGGCACATTAACCACTGACTCACTAGACTATGATGTTTCTATTAAAATTGGCGTGTATAAAAAAGGAGGAAAATTAGTTCGTAATAAGACCATTTTAAAGAGTACAGAGGGCGTTTATTATGGCATCACCAGAGATGTATTATTTAGAAATAAAGTGTCCTTGATAGATCCAGACAATAGCATCTTCACAGATACCTTAGAATACAATACCTATTCCCAATTGGCTAATTTTATTAGTCCCTCAAAAATCATAAGTGGTTCAAGAATTATAAAGACTAAAAATGGTAATTACAATATAGGCACCAAAAAAGGTTATTTATACGAACGTTCTTCTATAGACGATAGTAGTTATTTTTTTATTGCAAACGAGATGGCAATTGATGACTCACTTGGTTTAGGTGAATTTAGAGGAAATGCCGTTTATAAATCTAAGGATAGTTTAAGTTTTGATTTATTTGCTAATAATATAAAGACCAATCGCAATAAGGATATTTTATTGGCGACAGAATTACCTATCCTATTGATCAAGCAACCTAAGGATACCTTGTATATTAGTGCCGACACTTTGTATAGTGGCAGGTTAAGTGATTTAAAAAGAAAAATACCAAAAGCGCGTGCTAAGGAAGAAATGATCAAAGACTCAAGTTTGAATAAATATTTTGAAGCTTTTCATCATGTTAAAATTTATTCGGATTCATTGCAAGGTTTGGCAGATAGTTTATTTTATGGATTGGCAGACTCTACCATTCGACTGCACAATAATCCCATACTTTGGGTCAATCAAAACCAAATTACGGGTGACACCATTTATATGCATTTGAATAATAGGAAGGCTGAACAATTGAGAATTTTAAATAATGCGATGGCCATAAATCCTGTAGACAGTACCGAATATTTTAATCAACTAAAAGGCAATACAATTGTTGTAGATTTTATAGATGGTAAAATTCAACAAATGCAAACCAAGGGCAGCGCAGAAAATATTTATTTTGCTACAGACAATGATGAAAAATTTATTGGAGTGAATCAATCCAATGCGCAAATCATCACTATTCAATTTGAAAATGATGAACCAGCTAAAATTATATACATCAATCAATTGACTGGCAAAATGACTCCCCTATTTGATGTGCCAAAATCTGAATTGAAATTTAAAAACTTTAAATGGTGGAATGACTTGCAACCAAAAACAAAGTTTGATATTTTATCTCCAAAGGCCAATTAGTAATTAATTGGCGTCTGTTTTTTCATACATCAGGTAGGCTTTTATAAACCCATCTATCTCACCATCCATTACTGGCCCAACATTACCCACTTCAAAATCGGTACGGTGGTCTTTGATCATTTTATAAGGATGAAATACATAAGAACGAATTTGACTACCCCATTCTATTTTTTTCTTATTCGCATTCGATGCATTCAAGGCTTCTTGCTTTTTACGCATTTCTTCCTCATACAATCTACTCTTTAACATCTTCATTGCAATCTCTCTGTTTTCCCCCTGTGTTCTAGATTGTTGACATTCCACAATGATACCGGAAGCATGTTTTAATCGTACTGCGGTTTCAACCTTATTGACGTTCTGTCCTCCCTTTCCACCACTGCGGTAAAACTCCCATTCAATGTCAGCAGGATTCACAATAATTTCGATGGTATCGTCTATTAAAGGATATACATAAACCGATGCAAAACTTGTATGACGTCTTGCATTGCTATCAAATGGAGAAATTCTAACTAAACGGTGTACACCAGATTCTGCTTTTAAAAATCCATAAGCAAAAGGTCCATCAAATTGAATGGTAGCAGATTTAATACCAGCACCATCTCCTTCTTGATAATCTAAGGAAGTCACAGTCCATCCTTGCTTTTCACCATACATGGTGTACATTCTTAAAAGCATTTCTGCCCAATCCTGACTTTCAGTACCACCGGCACCTGGATTAATTTGTAAGATCGCTGGTAATTCATCTTCTGGTTGATTGAGTGTGCTTTTAAACTCAGCATCTTCAATAGCCACCATCGCTTGATCAAATGCTATTTTTGTTTCTTCTTCTGTGGCATCTCCTGCTTTCCAGAATTCAAAAAGCACCACAAAATCTTCGACACTTGTCTCCACATGCTGATACAAGCCTGTCCAATATTCGTTTAATTTAATCTCCTTCATCGTGGCAGTTGCACGTTTGTTGTCATCCCAAAAACCTGGAGATAAAGAAAGTTGTTTGTCTAAATGTATTTTTTGTAATCGGTTTTCAACGTCAAAGAAACCTCCTCAGGACACTCACTTGGTCCTTCATACGCTTAATCTGCTCAATCGTCATATGAATTCATTTTTATGTTCAATTAAAAAAAGTAACTACAAACCTCATAAGCCGGATTCTGTTTCTAAACTATCATTTATCTAGCCTTAACATTACTGCTAAAGTCTTGCTGCCTACCCTGGGACTCGAACGAGTCGCTCTCAAACGTCCCTTTACATGGCATTACAGCACCCAAGGTTTACCCTATAAAACAATTACTTGTCTTATTCGTGAGCTCTTACCTCACGTTTTCACCTTTTCCTCTTGCGAGGTAGTTATTTTCTGTGGCACTTTCTCTATCCCATTGCTGAGATGCCGGCTATTGACCGGTGGGTTACCCTATGCTGTCCGGACTTTCCTTGGCAATTGCTTACCACGATAGCTCGGGATTGTAGTCGGGTCAAAGGTAGTAAAATAAAGTGGATGTGCTTAATACTCAAAAAAGACTTCCGTAGCACCATATCCATAGAAATCGGAGTATTGATTGATAAAGCTTTTGACGCCCTTTTTTACTTTTAATAAATCGTGTACTTCGTTCTTAAGTTTTCCTGATCCAACGCCATGGATAATAATCATAGATGGCAAATGATTCAGTTGTGCTAACTCAAACCATTTTTCAAAAGCTTCTAACTGAAAATGAATGATTTCGGCATTCGTTAAATGACTATGTCGATCCATTAGTTTTTCAATATGCAGATCTATCACAGACCTTGCAGCAGGAATATGTTCTTTAATTTTTGATGCATCATACACTTTGTATCCTGCATTTCTTAAAATATCAATTGCAATATGGTTGTCTTCTACTTTATCTGGATAGGTGTCAAACAATAAATAATCTAAGCTTACCTTATTGTCTTCCTTTAAGGTTTCTATTTTTTGGAAAATCTGTTTAGGCTTTATTTTTACAATAGATTCAAAATGTTCTGCTTTTTTCTTATGCTGTTCGGTTAAAGAAAAATCAAATGAAAATTGAGGACTATCATTCACCGTTGCAAATGGAATATCATGAATATAAAAATCGGTAAAAGGCGCAATGGTTGAAGCAATTGAAAAATCAACTTCGCCTTGAGCAGCTTGCTCGTACACGAAATTATATTCAATTCTAGTTTTATTGGATAAGAATATTTTTAGTGTTTCAACAACTTCGTCATTGAAATCATCTAAACTAAACTTAGGAATTAAGGTTAACCAAACACCAGCATCTTCTTTACTTGCATTCTTTTGTATCTTCTCTTTGGGGATTTGATCTACAAAAATCTTTTGAGGCGCTTTTTTTTCTGGAAATAACTTCTTCTCTGTAAAACGTTTAAAATATGGAAAGTCTATTTGATCCATATAGGCAGGGAACCTTACCCCCCGTACTTCGATCATAACCATGTCGCTGCTCATGATCTCAATGATATGGCCCTCCTCATTGCTATGCAGTACCAATATTTCATCACCCACTTGATACTTCATCAATTAATTTTTTGCTAAAAGACTATGCTTTTTAGAATACAAATTATAAATCACTAAACCAATGGTCATCCAAACAAAGAACCATAACCAGCTTACTGGTGGGATCTCAATCATCAAATACAAGCAACACATTGCACCTATAATTGGAATGATAGAATATTTTTTTAGAAAACTTAAAATAGCCACTACAATAAAAATAAATGTAAAGACTAAAAATAAAATTTCTTGGTATCCTTCGTTACCAACTTCTTTAAATGCATTTAATATTCGATATTGTCCAAAATATAAAAAAGTCAATGCTAAAGCGGGAATGATATATTGTCCATTAATGTAGGGCAATCTAAATGCTTGACCTTTAATTGAAGCAGATAATCTTTGTAAGACCAATACCCCAAAACAAACCAGCACAAATGCAAACAAAGTGCCAATACTCGTTAAATCTGTCATTCTCGAGATAGACATAAACATGGCTGGTACACCTACAAAAATACCTGTGATAATGGTTGCAAATCCTGGGGTACCATATTTAGGATGAACTTCAGAAAATTTCTTTGGCAATAATCCATCACGACTCATACTCATCCATATTCTTGGCTGGCCTAATTGAAACACTAAGAGTACACTTGTTGTAGCGACTACCGCACTGATAGATATGATGTATCCAATTTTATGCATACCTATTCTTTCAAATACAAAAGCCAATGGATCATCCACTTTTAGTTCTGTGTAGTTTACCATCCCAGTTAAAACCAAGGCGATTAGAATATACAATACAGTACAAATTAGTAAGGAATAAATCATACCCCTTGGCATATCTCTTTGTGGATTTTTACATTCTTCTGCAGTGGTAGAAATGGCATCAAATCCAATATAGGCATAAAATACAGCAGAGACACCTGCTAAAACACCTTTGAAACCATTTGGCATGAATGGTGCCCAATTGGCTGTATCCACATAAAAGAATCCAAGTATGATCACCATTAAAATGATTGAAATTTTAAAGATTACCATAAAGTTCGTGCTCTTCTTACTCTCTTTGATGCCTCTATATACCAACATAGTTATTAAAACCACAATCACAAATGCGGGAATATTTAAAATGATTCTTGTTTGACCAATCATGGGTGCATTGGTGATGGCATCATATCCAATTCTTGCGAGCTTCGAAAATGTAGCAGGCGTTCCACCAGCGGCTAAATGTTTCACCGCTTCCTCATAACCTTGTTGTGCAGTCTCATAATTGGTAGATAACCAACCTGGAAGATAAATATGAAAACCTTCTAATAAATTAATAAAATAGCCACTCCAACTAATGGCTACCACCATATTTCCAATGGCATATTCTAATATTAAAGCCCAACCAATTATCCAAGCTATTAATTCTCCAAAAGTAACATAGGCATAGGTATAGGCACTTCCTGCAATAGGCACCCTACTTGCAAATTCTGCATAACAAAGTGCACTAAAGCCACAAGTCACTGCCGTAATCACAAACAAAATAGAAATACCAGGGCCACCGTGAAAAGCTGCTGTACCAATGGTTGAAAAAATACCAGCACCTACTACTGCTGCAATGCCCATAAAAGTTAAATCTTTAACGCCTAATTCTTTTTTTAGCCCACTTGAACTGTGGCCATCCGTCATACCCAATGCAGCGTCTTGTAAAATTTTATCGATTGATTTTTTTCTGAAAAGATTCATACTAACTGGGTTTTATTTATTTATTTCTATTCATTAAATAATTCGCCAAATCAATCAATGGCTTTTTTCTTGCTTCAACCACTGCAATTGCTTCTAAATGGGCTAAAGCTTCCTGCATATATTTTTGTTTTAAAGCCTCTGCCCATGCATCAACTTTACAATCTTTAAATATAGCCAACACTTGCTCCACTTTATCTGCAGGATCAGAAGTCAACAATGCATTTAATGCTTTCAATTGTTCCGGATTAGCAGTTTCTAATGCACGTATAAGCAAGAAAGTTTTTTTATTTTGTTTGATATCTCCTCCGGCATCCTTACCAAATACAGCAGCATCCCCAAAGGCGTCTAAATAATCGTCTTGTATTTGAAATGCAATGCCTAATTTTTTTCCGAACTCATATAAATGACTACAGTTGTGTTCGCCAGCACCACCAATGATCGCACCCATCTGTAAACTCGCTGCTAAAAGCACAGAAGTTTTTAAGGTAATCATGTGGATGTATTCGTCCATTGAAACTGATGTTCTTTTGGCATAATCCATATCCAATTGTTGCCCTTCACAAACTTCTCTAGCCGTTTGATTAAAGAGTCCAAGAATTTTAGATAAATGATTGGATTGAATCGGTTGTAAATATTCGTAAGCTCTAATGACCATAATATCCCCCACCAATAAAGCCGTATTCGCATCATATTTTGTGTGCACGGTAGGCTGACCTCTTCTTAAATTGGCCTCGTCCATCATATCATCATGCACTAAAGAAAAATTATGAAATAGTTCCACCGCCTTCGCAGCTAAAAATGCATCTGGATGCAAATCACTGAATAATTCATTCCCCAATAAACATAAAACTGGACGGATACGCTTTCCGCCAATCTTTAAAAAATATTCACTAGGCTCATATAATGAAGCCGGTTGAGATGGAAAATGTGATGTATCGAAATCTTGATTGAATTTTTCGATCAGTTCTTGAAAAGGATGCATGTTACAAACTTACCCAAATTTTACCATTTTTTAAACAGTTGTTTGCCCCATGAAGCCTAAATTTGTAGTATTCAACCCGCTAATTTTATGAGAATCATCCCTCTTTTTCTTATTCCATTTTTTGGATTGCTTAGTGCACAGTCCAAGGCTCAAGCGTATACATTAGAACCTGAACCAAAAACGGGGCCATTTACAACTGGATATACAAAAGCAATTGGTGTCAAAATGTACCCAAGCGCTATCTCCTATAAATCTTTTATGACGAATACTAAAGCAATAGAAGTACTTGGCTACTTCACATTAGACGGCTTTAGAACAACTGGCTTGATCGAAAAATATAGTGGATTTGCCAACACAGAACAACTGAGTTGGTATATTGGATATGGTGGTCATTTAGGCATTTGGAGCGAAGAATGGAAAAAGAATAACCCTACACATAAAGCAGGTATCGCAGTTGGTGTGGATGGTATATTAGGATTGGATTACAAACTAAAAAACGCGCCACTAAATATTAGTTTGGACTGGCAGCCTTCTTTTAATTTTGTTGGTTCAAGTTATTTTGAAAGTGGATGGGCCGGTTTAGGCATTCGCTACACCCTTAAATAAAGTTTGTACAAAAGCAACTTTATCAAATAAAATAAGGTCATCTAACTGCTCTCCCACTCCAATATATTTTACTGGTATTTTACATTGATGTGCAATGGCTAATAAGACACCACCTTTTGCGGTACCGTCTAATTTAGTAATGGCTAATGCAGTCACATTGGTTACAGCCATGAATTGTTTTGCTTGCTCTAAGGCATTCTGACCAGTTGAACCATCCAAGACCAATAAAACTTCGTGGGGCGCATCAGAAATTTGTTTTTGAATAACCC
>ENA-OUVC01001302-OUVC01001302.1-marine-metagenome-genome-assembly--contig:-NODE-1302-length-14993-cov-5.548203_pt1 | contig 14993 bp, 2 predicted proteins | sample MGYA00248622_ERZ508571 | MGnify/ENA primary metagenome ERZ508571 (study PRJEB26236, sample SAMN06267175) | marine metagenome | isolation source: Columbia River Estuary | place: USA:Columbia River Estuary... | reverse complement strand
GTAGTTGAAGAAGTTGCTACTACAGGAACAGGAAGTGTAGTTTTATCTGATTCACCAACTTTTACTGGCGCTCCGGTATTACCAACAGGAACAACGGCGGTAACTCAATCACCATTAGACAGTACAACCTCTGTTGCAACAACTGAATTTGTGACTACAGCAATTTCTGTGGCAACAATTCCAGACGCGACTACTACAATGAAAGGGAAAGTTCAATTAGCTGGAGACTTAACAGGAACAGCAGCAGCACCAATTGTTGGAAACAATAAAATCACGACTTCTAAAATAGTAGATTCCAATGTTACTTATGCTAAAATTCAGGATGTAAATTCTGGTAAAATTTTAGGAAGAACTTCATCAGGAACAGGAGTAGTTGAAGAAGTTGCTACTACAGGAACAGGAAGTGTAGTTTTATCTGATTCACCAACTTTTACTGGCGCTCCGGTTTTACCAACAGGAACAACGGCGGTAACTCAGACTAGTGGAAATAATACAACAGCAATTGCTACTACTGCATATGTAATGTCCGCAAACGCTACAAACGCAAATTTAACTGGAGACGTAACATCTTTAGGTAATGCAACAACTTTATCAGCGTCAGGGGTAACTGCAGGAACATACGGAAATAATTTAGCAATCCCAGTAATAACAGTTGATTCAAAAGGTAGAATTACAACATTAACTACTAATTTATTATCACCTTCATTGCAAGAAGAATCTGTAGAATATACGAATGTTACCGATGGTCAAACAACGTTTACTTTGTCTCACACTCCTTCAAATAGCACATTAGTTAGAATGTACATAAATGGGGTGTTAATTAGTCAATCGGCAAATACAAAGTCAGGAACAACAGTTACCTATAACCCTGCAAATAATGGATCATATAGCCTAACTGCTGGGGATAGAATTCAATTTTATTATTATTTCTAATAATTGTATAATTTATATAATAATATGATTAAAAAGTGTTCTCATATATTCTTGACTGTTGGATTGTATCTATCCTTGACTACTATTTTGGTAGCTCAAAATACATTAGATACTATTGGACTTTCCAGTTCAACTCCGGCTGCTTCATCTTATAGTTTAAGAAAGATGAGTTCTACTTATAGTGGTCCTTTGGTTCGAATAACCATTGGAACAAATTATTATGATGTTTATCCAGATACAACTACAGGATATTTTGCTTTGACATCAAAAATATCTGCTGCTATGACAACTTATAACGCAGCGATTTCTGTGGCATCATCTAATAATTTAAGCACAGTAATTACTTCAGGAACTACAAATGCTACAGTTGCAATTTGGTACGACCAAAGTGGAAATGCTAATAATGTAATTCAAGCAACAACAGCCAACCAACCAAGAATTATCAATTTAGGTTCAATAGAAAAATTAAATGGATTACCAACTTTACGATTTATAGGAGCATCGTCTAATTTTATGGAATCGGTTAACAATGTTTCTATTAGCGGAGCTTCTTCTGTAAATGCGGTTTCAAGTAGTTTAACTTCATCAGCAAATACTGCAAATATTGTTACTACAAAAGCGGTAACAGCTAAAGATGGATTAACAGCCGCAACAGCTAGTACTAGTGCCTATCAAATTAAACAAGATTTTCCATCTGCAACCGATGGATTTTATTGGATTCAAAATGCCAATATTAATGGAGGAGTTGCAATTAAAATCTATGCCGATATGACTACCGACGGAGGTGGTTGGACCTTAATTTTGAAAAATTCAAATACAAATGGTGGTTGGACTTATGCCAATGCAATTGCATTCAACACGACTATCCCTTTCACAAGTACCGCCGATGTAATAAGTACAGCAACAGCAAACTATTCCATTGTTGGCTGGGCCGATTATATTAAAAAAAGCGCCTCTGGTTTTCAGTATATGATTGATGCGTATGCTAGAAAAAGTTATGGAGGAATATGGACTGCTAATGCAAGTTATTCTTTTATTAGTTCGGCTAATACAAACTCAAATATCACTATCAATACCAAATTTGGCTTAAACGGAAGTGTTGGAACCTGGATCTATTCAGGATCTGGTATAGAACAGTTAATGCCCTATTATTCAAATTGCTCTGGAATTCTGACAACAAGTTCTGCTTGTGGTGGGGATTGGTGGGGAACTCTAGTTACAAATGGAGGATGGGCTCCAGCACCATGGATTGCTTCAGGGTGTGGGACCGAAGGCTGTATGCAAGGACCAGGGATAATTTGGTACTGGGTAAGATAAAAATTTAAAATAAAAAACATAATTAACATTAAATGAAACAACTGAAATTTTTAATATTATTACAATGTATTCTATTCTGTTTTACGACAGTAATGGCTCAAAATACATTAGATACTATTGGACTTTCCAGTTCAACTCCGGCTGCTTCATCTTATAGTTTAAGAAAGATGAGTTCTACTTATAGTGGTCCTTTGGTTCGAATAACCATTGGAACAAATTATTATGATGTTTATCCAGATACAACTACAGGATATTTTGCTTTGACATCAAAAATATCTGCTGCTATGACAACTTATAACGCAGCGATTTCTGTGGCATCATCTAATAATTTAAGCACAGTAATTACTTCAGGAACTACAAATGCTACAGTTGCAATTTGGTACGACCAAAGTGGAAATGCTAATAATGTAATTCAAGCAACAACAGCCAACCAACCAAGAATTATCAATTTAGGTTCAATAGAAAAATTAAATGGATTACCAACTTTACGATTTATAGGAGCATCGTCTAATTTTATGGAATCGGTTAACAATGTTTCTATTAGCGGAGCTTCTTCTGTAAATGCGGTTTCAAGTAGTTTAACTTCATCAGCAAATACTGCAAATATTGTTACTACAAAAGCGGTAACAGCTAAAGATGGATTAACAGCCGCAACAGCTAGTACTAGTGCCTATCAAATTAAACAAGATTTTCCATCTGCAACCGATGGATTTTATTGGATTCAAAATGCCAATATTAATGGAGGAGTTGCAATTAAAATCTATGCCGATATGACTACCGACGGAGGTGGTTGGACTTTGATAATGAAAAATTCAAATACAAATGGTTGGACCTACGCTAATGCAATTTCATTAAATACTACAATGCCATTTGCGTCTACAGCAGATGTAATAAGTACAGCCACAGCAAACTATTCCATTGTTGGCTGGGCCGATTATATTAAAAAAAGTGCATCCGGTTTTCAATATATGATTGATGCGAATGCTAGAAAAAGTTATGGAGGAATTTGGACTGCAAATGGTGCTTACAGCTTTATATTCGGTACTAATACACAATCAAATGTTACTATCAATACCAAATTTGGCATCAATGGTAGTGTAGGAACTTGGACTTATAATGACGGCGGTATTGAACAGATAATGCCTTGGTATTCAAATTGTTCGGGTTATTTAACTACTAGTTCTGCTTGTAGTGGAGGAAGTTGGTGGGGGACAATTATTTCTCAACCTTCTTGGACACCTGCTCCATGGATTAATAGTGGTTGTGGTACAGAGGGTTGTATGCCAAACCCAGGTGTAATATGGTATTGGGTAAGATAAAAAATAGAAAATATATAATTCAAAAAAATAATTAATGAAGTTTTCAAATATTTCCAAATTAGCAAGCCTATTTTTATTGCTTTTAAGTTTTCAAATTGAGGCTCAAAATACAATTGGTTATGCATTAGGTCATCCTAACGGAACATCAGCTTTCGGTTTTGGTACTTATTCTACCTCCTGGAAGTTTGCATCTTCTGGAAGTGCTTATCCAACCACGCCATTTATTGCTACTGGAACCTACGGGACAACTACAATTAATTTCTATTTAAATGGTTCTTTATTTACTAACGCAGCTGCAACTAGTGGGGTAGCATCCAATACCCGTCACATGATTGGCGCTGGATGGAACAATACCACAACAGACACTTACGATGGTTATATTTCTGAAATTACAATTTTTCCATCAACACTATCTTCGGCATCAAGAACAGCCATAGAATGTAATCAGTCCAATACTTATACCATTACTACTACAAATTCTTGTGGCCCTCCAATTACAGCTCAACCATCATCAACAGCCCAAAATTTATGTATCAATGGCGTTCCAACTAATTTATTTGTAACGGCAACTGGAAATGGATTAACCTATCAATGGTATAGTAATACAAGTGCAAATTCCTTTGGTGGAACTCTAATTTCTGGAGCTACTAGCAGTACCTTTACACCACCAACCGATACAGCGTCAACTTTATATTATTATGTAATTATTTCTGGTACTGATACAATTTATACCAGTTTTAGTTCTACTTCTGGATTAATAACAGTAAGTCCTGCCTCAGTAGCTGGAACTGTTTCTGCAGATCAAACTATTTGTTCAGGATTACAACCGGCAAATATTACATTAACAGGTAATACTGGAACCATTCAATGGCAGGTTTCTTCAGATAATAGCACATTTGCGAATATTTCAGGAGCGACTGCTGCTACTTTAACCAGTGCCCAAATGGGAGCTTTAACGGCAACAAGATATTACAAGGCAGTGGTAACAAGCGGAACGTGCGTTTCAGCAATATCTCCAGTAGTCACCGTAACTGTAAATCCGTTACCAGTTGTTGCATCAATAACAGGAACAACCACCATTTGTACTACAGCAACAACAACATTAACAAGTTCACCTGCTGGAGGAGTGTGGACTAGCGCCACTCCAAGTGTTGCTTCAATTAATTCATCCACAGGAGTTGTAACAGCTGTTGCTGCAGGACAGTCAATAATTACTTATAAAGTTACTGACGGCGTTACGAGTTGTTTTAATACTAAAACGGCAACCGTAACTGTAAATCAATTGCCTACAGTTACGCCAATCACTGGAAATAGTGCGGTTTGTATTGGAGCTTCCACTACTTTGGTTAGTGCCTCTTCTTCTATGCAAACAACACAATCTTTTGCAGTTGCCTATAGTGTTCGAAAAGTTATAAGTACCTATACAGGGTTCGCTATGAGAGTTAGAAGAAGCACTGACAACGCATTATTAAATGTTGGTTTTACAAGTTCGGGCGATCTAGATACTACTGCATTATCCACTTTTATTGGAGCCAATAATGGCTTCGTTGAAACTTGGTACGATCAAAGTGTAAATGGTAAAAACATGACACAAACGAATACCGGTTTGCAACCACAAATAGTGTTTTCAGGTACCTATAAATACATTGGAACAAGACCAACTATTGATTTTAGACAAAACAAAGGAGTGTTTAATAGTTCAGCAGCTACAATTGCAGCTGTTGCGGGAGTTATAAAAGCTGAAACTACTAGCTACAGCGAACACCATGCTATTCTAGATGCTAATAATCGTATGGGAGGGTTATTACAAAATGGTGACACAAATTTCCATGGTAATAAATACCCCGCTTTATTATGGAAAAATGGAACATCTTTAACAAATAATGCCTCACTGTCTCCAATTAATCAGAGCATGGTGGTATCTTATACGACAGCTTTAACTGCTGCTGGGAATTTATGCGTAGGAAATTATGATGGAAATACAGCAGGTGGTGCAGTTCTACAAAGTGAAGTGGTAGCTTTTTCTAGTGTATTTTCAACTGAAGATAGAAAGTCAGTACAGGCAAGTCAAGGAGCTTATTATGGTGTTACTGTTGCCGATTCTGGCCCTGTGAATTCAGCAGGTAATGGAGTATGGACTTCTAGCGATACCTCTTTAGCAACAGTGGGAAGCTCAACCGGAATTGTAACCGGAGTTGCTGCAGGTACACCAACAATAACTTATACATTAACAGATGCAAATTCTTGTGCGCAGGCGGTAACAAAGGTAATTACAGTCAATCCATTGCCAGTGATGTCCAATATTACAGGAACAACAACTGTTTGTGTCAACGGTACCACTGTGTTATCTAATGCTACCACAGGAACAAAAGCTTGGTCAAGTAGTGCTCCTGCTGTTGCAACAATTAATTCAACTTCAGGAACAGTTACTGGTGTAGCAGCCGGTACTACTACTATTACGTGTACTGTCACTGATACTAATGGCTGTTCTAATACCATCACAACAACCGTAACAGTAAACGGACTTCCAGGGGCAGTTTCTGGAAATGCTATGGCGGCAATTACAGGAACTACAACTATTTGTGCACCAGGAGCAGTAGCAACTTCAACAACTCAATTAGCTCATTCTGTTTCTGGAGGAGTTTGGACTTCATCGGATGTAAATAAAGCAACTGTAAATGCAAGTACTGGTTTAGTAACTGCAGTAGCTGCTGGAACTGCAACTATAACTTATACTTTAACTTCTGCGGAAGGGTGTACCAATACCAAAACGATTGTTATAACAATAAATCCGGTTTTAGTTCCATCAGTAAGTATTGCCGCATCAGCTTCGACAATATGTTTAACAACTTCAGTAACATTCACTGCAACTCCTACTAATGGGGGAACTCCTACGTATCAATGGCAGAAAAATGGAGTAAATGTTGGAACCAATGCAACTACCTATACCGATGCTGGTTTGGCCAATGGAGATATAATTACCTGTATCATAACTACAACCGCTACTTGCTATAGTGTGGTATCTGTTACAAGTAATAGTGTAACCATGACGGTAAATAATCCGCCAACAGTATCTATTAGTCCAACAACCTATACAACTCCAGGAATCTGTTTTGGTTCCTCAGTAACATTAACCGCTTCCGGAGCAAGTTCCTATGTGTGGGGAGGGGTAAATACACCTCCATTAGATGCAACTTCTACCTACAAATTAGCTGTTGGATTAAGAAAATTAAGAAGTGCCTACACAGGTAGCGCTATCCGATTAAGAAGATCTACAGATAACGTTGAAGCCGATTTTGGCTTTTCAGGAAATGATTTAAATACGGCTGCAATTGCATCTTGGTTAGGTGCAGCAACAGGTTATTGTGTTAAATTGTATGACCAATCAGGAAATGCAAACGATATGATTCCGTCTGCTGTATCTGCTCAACCTACTTACGTGGCAAGCGGCCTAAATAGCAAGCCAATTTTACGTTACAATACCAGTCAAAATATTCGTAATACTACTAATTTTCCATCTCCATTTACAGCACTTATTACCGGCAAACAAACTGGACCATCTCGAGGTAGAGTTTTGACAAGTATAAATAATAACTGGCTACTTGGCTGGTGGGGTGGTTATAAAACCCAAGCACATTTTGATGGATGGGTTTCAACAGGTGGAGGAGTTACTTCGGATTCAAATCCTTATGTTTATTCAGGAACAGGTTCTGGAAGTACCTCTACTTTTTATGAAAATGGGGTGTCCAAAACAGTTACCCCTACAGGCGGACTTAATGGCCCTAATGGAATCTCGATAAATAATGGCGAACAATCAGATGTTGATGTAGCAGAGATTTTTATTTTTAATAGTGTATTATCTACAACTGACAGACAAGCATTAGAAAGTAATTCAGGATCGTATTATAATATTTTTGGAACCGCTTCAATAACAGGTGCTAATTTAACAGTTAGCCCTACTACTACAACTACTTATACTTTGACTGCTACTGGATCTAACGGTTGTGTTTCTATATTAAATCCTGTGGTAACCGTATTGCCATTGCCAACAATGACTGACAATATTACAGGAACAACATCTATTTGTGCTCCTGGTGCTGTTGCAACTTCAACTACACAATTGTCTCATTCTGTTGCTGGTGGCGTTTGGTCTTCATCAGATGTAAATAAGGCAACTGTAGATGCTAGTTCTGGTTTAGTAACTGCGGTAGCAGCAGGAACTGTAACAATTACTTATACTTTAACTTCTCAATACGGATGTATTAGTACTAAAACTATTGTTATTACAATTAACCCAGTTTTAGTTCCAACCGTTAGTGTAGTGGCTAGTGCTACGACTATTTGTAATACTACTTCAGTTACATTTACAGCAACTCCAACTAATGGTGGAGCAACCCCTATTTATCAGTGGAAGAAAAACGGCGTAAATGTAGGTACTAATGCAACAACCTATTCTGATGCCGCTTTGGTCAATGGAGATGTTGTAAATTGTACAATGACTTCTAATGCTACTTGTTATAGTGTTCAAGTGGTAACTAGTAATAATATCACCATGACGGTTAATCCGTTGCCAGTAGTTAATGCTATTTCTGGAGCTGCAACAATTTGTGCACTTAATACGGTAGCACTTTCAAATACTACTCCTTCAGGAGTTTGGAGTAGCATGAATACTGGTATTGCAACTGTTAATTCATCAGGTGTTGTAACAGGAGTTTCAGGTGGAAGTGCTACAATTAGATATACTGTTACCGATTCAAATGGATGTATAACTTTTGTTTCAACAGTTGTTCCTGTAACTGCAGTTCCAGTTGTTGCTCCTATTTCAGGAATGGCAACAATTGAGGTATTAGCCGTTGGAGCAGGTGGTGGAGCAGGAGGAAATGACGGAAATGCTGGTGCAGGAGGAGGAAGTGGAGGAGCTGTTTATGCTTCTTATAATTTAACTAATACTAGCAGTCCTTTTACAGTATCTATTGGAGGTGGAGGAACTGGAGGAACGGGATGTGTTACCAACGCAGGTGCCGGAGCTGCAGGCGCAAATGGTGGTGGTGCCGGTGGAAATGCCGGAGGTGGAGGTTGTTCCGGCGGTGGCGGCGGTGGCGGCGGCTGGACTGGTATTTTTCAAGGATCAAATTATATAGTTGTTGCCGGAGGTGGTTCTGGTGGTGGAGGAAGTAATGAAGGAAGTGCGAACGATGTCAATTCTCCTGGAGGAGGCGTTCAAACAAATGGAGCTAACGGAACTAATATGACTGGAGCTGCAGGAGCCAATTATTCAGGTGACGGTGGCGGTGGCGGCGGTGGCGGTGGCGGTTATTATGGTGGTAACGGACAAACTAATTTAACAGGTAGTGGTCAAGGTAGTGGAGGAGCAAATTATTTTTCTCTTACAGGAAATATAACAGGTACAAAATATAATGGTAACGAAGGACAAAGACAAGGCAATGGCGCTACAGGAGGTATTGCAGTAACAGTTCCAAATGCAAGTAATTTTGGGTATAGTAATAATTATGGAATTGGAGGAACTGGTGCAGGAAATCCAGGCGGAAGCGGAACAGGGGGTATTTTAATTGTTAGATACCAAGGAGCGCAAACTGCAACTGGGGGGAATACAATTTCAACTTCTGGTGGGTATACTACTCATACTTTTACGTCCTCTGGAACATTTACAGCAAGTGGAAGCGGATCTGTATGTGTTGGATCAACCCTACCTTTATATTGTAGTACAACAGGTGGAGTATGGACAATTGACAATTCTTCAATAGCCACAATTAATTCATCAGGAGTAGTAACCGGAGTTTTAGCAGGAAATGCTGTAGTATCTTATACAGTAACTGCAAACAACTGTTCTACAACTGTTACAAAAGCCATAACGGTTAATCCATTACCTGTGGTTCCAGCAATTACAGGTCCTTCAGCAGTGTGCGTGGGTTCAACAATTACTCTTGCAAATACTACTACTGGTGGAGTTTGGACTAGTGGAAATACCGCTTTAGCAACAGTAAATTCTTCTACGGGAGTTGTAACTGGAGTTGCTGGTGGAAATGTGACAATTACCTACTCGGTAACAAGTGCTTATGGTTGCGTTACTCCAGTTACTTATCCAGTAGCAATATATGCATTACCAACAATAAGTTCACAACCTTCTACTACCGCACAAACGGTATGTTTGAATTTTAATACCACCCCATTATCAATAACTGCAGCTGCAGGAAGTGGAACAATAGTAGATTATAAATGGTATTCTAATACTTCAAATAGTACTACAACAGGAACAATAACGCTATTAGCAACAAATACTAGTTCTGCAACAACAGATACCTTTACACCATCGTCAAGTGTGGCTGGGGTACTTTATTATTTCTGTAAAATAACCAATTCTAATGGATGTGTTACAACAAGCGCGGTTTCTGGATCAGTAACTATCATTACTACTTCAGTAGGAGGAACAGCATCGGCAAATCAAAGTATATGTAATGGAGCTACTCCTGCAAATATTACTTTAGCAGGAAACACAGGAACTATTCAATGGCAATCATCTACTGATAATAGTAACTTTACCAATCTTTCTGGAACTGGAGTTACAACTGCAACTTTGCCAGGAACGACTATAGGTGCTTTAACAGTTACAAAATATTTTAGAGCGGTAGTTACAAATTCTCCTTGTTCATTAGTTTATTCTAATGTGGTTACAGTTACTGTAAATAGTTTACCTGTTATCAGTATAAACCCAGCATTAACATCACAAACGCTTTGTCAAAATGCAACGGCAACTTCTTACTCTGTTACAGCTTCTGCAGGTAGCGGAACAATTAGCAATTACAAATGGTATTCAAATGCTGCTAATAGTAATTCAGGAGGGACTTTGGTAGCAACCAATACAAGTTCATTAACTTCAAATACCTATACCCCATTAACTTCAGCTACTGGAGCTTTATATTATTATTGTGTGGTAACAAATTCTAATGGCTGTACCATAACAAGTACAACTTCTGGATTAGTAACTGTAACTGCCGCACCTACTATTACTACAACTGGAGTAATTACAACAATGACAGCTAGTACTTCCAATCAATCGGCTACTTTGCCTTATACAGCAACTACGAGTTCTCCGACTAGTTACAGTATTGATTGGGATGCAACTTCGAATTCAGCAGGACTTCTAGATCAAGCGTCTACCGCATTTACATTTGCCGCAGGCGGAGGAAATTTAACAGGAATTGTTATTACTCCAGCAACAACAGGTATCACTTTTAATGGAGTTTTAACTATTAGAAATGCAGCGGGATGTTCAAGTAATCAGGCAATTACATTTACAATTCTTAATGTTTTAGATGTTGTAGGATTAAATAATACTACACCAGCAGCAACTGCCTATGCTTTGCGTAAATTATCAATGGCTTATGCAGGACCTTTGGTTAGAATAACCATTGGATCTAATTATTATGATGTATATCCGGATACTGCTGGTAAATTTTCATTAGATTCCAAAATTTCATCATCGGTTACACCTTTTAATGCCGCAATTGCAGTCGCTGGAACAAATGCTTTAAGTAGCATTGTAACCGGTTCAACTACAGCAACTGTAGCAATTTGGTACGATCAATCAGGATGGGGAAGAACATTAATTAATGGGACAACCGCTTCACAGCCAACAATAATTACTTCGGGAGCTATAAGAACAAAAGGAAATGGTCCAACTCTCTTTTTTGATAATACTGACGATGGTTTATCTTCAAGTGTTACTACAAATTATATGACTGCGACTCCATTATCGGTTAATTTAGTTGCCGGTCAAAATGGAACAGGAAATGCAGCAAGAAGAGCTGTAGCTGGATCGAACAACTGGCTTTTAGGACCTTACTCTAATTTAAGTAGCTGGCATGTAGATGGTGGTTGGAATCACCAGTTATCTCCTGCATGGTCAACCACTAGCGTTGAAGTGTTTACTGTAATTGAACCCGCTGCTACCGCTAACACTTCATGGAGAAATGGAGCATCACAAACAGCTTCAAATAATAAAGGAGTGCCTGGAAGAATAAGTATTGGAACAGGTAGTACTTTAACCCCAACTGAAAAATTAGACGGTTTTGTTTCGGAATTAATTTCATTTAATTTAGAATTATCAACTGCCAATCGTCAATCAATAGAATGCAATCAAAGTGGTTATTTTGGAATTGTAGTTGCGAATTGCGCCACTGCTATTGTAACACAACCGGCGACTACCCCTCAAACAAAATGTAAAAACAGTATTGCAACTCAATTAAAAGTTGAGGCAAGTGGCGCAAATTTAACCTATCAATGGTATAGCAATACGACTGCTAGTACAACAAATAGCACTTTAATTCCAGGAGCAACAAGTGCAACTTATACGCCTTCAACAGCAGTTGTTGGGACATTATATTATTATGTTGTGGTTTCTGGATCTATTGCACCATTATCGATAACAAGTGGTTTTTCAGGTGCAATTACTACAATTGATTTGCCAACGATTGCAGCTTCAAGTTCAGCAGCAACCGCTTGTTATAGCGCTTCTGCCCAAACAACAACATTAACTTATACCGCAACAACAAATTCTGCAACTTCTTACAGTGTAGACTGGGATGCAACTGCAAACACTGCGGGATTATTAGACCAAGCAAGTACTACTTTTGCTTTTTCACCTACAGGAGGAACACTAACTGGAATAGTTATAGCTGCTGGCGCACTTTCTGGCACTTATAACGGTTCGTTAATTGTATATAATGCTAATGGATGTAGTTCAAGTACGCCGATTTCTTTATTAATAAATGCATCTCCTTCATTTTCAAATGTTGGCTCGGTTAGTAATCCAAGAGCAATGGACTTTGATGGAGCAAATGATTATTTGAGTGTAACTCAAAACAGCACTTTAGATATTACTACAAATATTACACTTGAAGCATGGGTTTACCCAACAAAAGCTTCGGGTATACAAAACGTAATGTCTAAATCTAGTAGTTCTGCAAATAACGCCTATATTTTTCCTAGAACAGATAATGGTTGGAATTCATTTGTGGTATACTTAAATATCGGAGGTTGGAAAACATTAACCTTTCCATTCCCCGCTAGAAACACATGGCATCATATTGCTGCGACTTATGATGGAGCCAATATTAAATTATATTTAGATGGTTCTTTAGTTGCTACCAAAGCACAAACGGGTACCATTTCTACCAATTCAAATATTCTAGCCATTGGAAACCAACCAGGTTATAATGAATTCTATGGCGGTACTCTTGATGAATTACGTTTATGGAATGTAGCTAGAACTGCTCAGCAAATCCAAACTGGAATGGGAATGGAACTTACGGGCGCCGAAACTGGATTAGTAGCTTATTATAATTTTAATCAAGGTATTCCAAATGGAAATAATACTGCAATTTCTGTTATGCCGGATGTAACGGGAAGAGGAAATAATGGTACGTTATTAAATTTTGCTAAAACAGGTACAACTTCAAATATTGTTGGTGGACCTTCGTCATTATCGGTGGGTCAAAGTTCTGGACTTTCATCAAGTTTATGTTTTAGCTCATCAGCTCAAACCGCTTCATTAACCTATCCTCTTAGTACTAACAATCCAACTTCTTACAGTATTGATTGGGACAATGCAGCAAACACTGCTGGATTATTAGATCAAGCGACCGCTAATTTTAATTTTGTTGCTAGCGGAGGAACTCTAACAGGAATAACAGTTCCTGCAGGATTAGTAGGCGGAACCTATACCGGTAGTTTAATTTTATACAATGCAAATGGTTGTTCTACTGGACAACCAATAACTCTAGCCATTAATTCTGCAACAGTAACCAGTACAGGAGTGGTTACGCCTAAATGTTTTAGTACTTCGGCACAAACATCAACATTGCCTTATACGGCGACAACTGGTTCGCCAACCTCCTATAGTATCGATTGGAATACAGTCGCTAATACAGCTGGTTTATTAGATCAAGCCAGTAATGCAGCTCCGCCAATCAATTTTGGAAATGCATTAAATTTTGATGGTAGTAATGACTATGTAAATTTATCAAGAACCATTCAGGATAATTTTACCATAGAATTTTGGATGAAAACTACCCAAGTTGGAAGAAATGGTGGTATGTGGTACAATGGAATGGGATTAGTAAATTCTGAAGTTGGTGGAGTTACCAATGACTTTGGAGTTACTTTAGTGGGTAATAGAGTTGCCTTTGGAGTAGGAAATCCAGATAGAACCATATTTTCAACATCCAATGTAAACACAGGAAATTGGGTGCACGTTGCTGCCACCAGAAATAAATCTACTGGTTTAATGCAGTTGTATATCAATGGAGCTTTGGAAAGTTCGGTAACGGCTACTACCAACTCATTGACTGCTCCAAGTTATATTTTACTCGGTAGAGATATTAGTGGAGCAATGTACAATGGAAACTTAGATGAGGTAAGAATTTGGAATACAGTTCGTTCTCTTTCTGAAATATTAGCCAATAAAGATGCACCGTTAACAGGAACTCCAACAGGATTAGTGAATTATTATAAATTCGATCAAGGAACTGCAAATGGATCCAATGGCTCAGTAACAACATTGTCTGATTCTGTAGGAACGAATAACTCTTCTTTACTAAATTTTGCTCTTTCTGGAACTGCTTCAAACTGGGTTGCAGGGGTAAATTCAACTGGTAATGGAATGACATTTAATACCGGTAGCGGAAATATTTCCGGAATTTTAGTCCCGGCAAGTATTCCAGCGGGAACTTATTATGGAACTTTAAATACTGTAAATTCAACTACTGGATGTTCCGGTTCATTACCAATTACATTTACAATTAACGGAACAGTTATTACATCGCCAACCGCTGCTAGTGCACAGTCAGTTTGTACTAATGGGGTAGCAACACCATTAACAGTAGTCGCTTCAGGCTCGGGATTAACTTACCAATGGTATAGTAATGTAAACAATTCGAATACGGGTGGCGTTTCTCTTGGCACTGCCAATGGAGCTCAGACCAACACGTATTCGCCTGTAACTTCTGCTCAAGGCACCCTTTATTATTATGCCGTAATTTCTAATTCGTCTTGCGCGGTAACAAGTCCTATTTTTCAAGTAAATGTTGGAAATAGCTTGGATAATATTGGTGCCGGTTCTTCAATTCCAAATGCAGCGGTTGCCTATTCTTTCAGAAAATTAAGCAATTGTTATTCAGGGCCATTAGGACGGTTTCTTATAAATTCGAACTATTACGATGTTTACGGCGATGCAACAAATGGTTCGTTATCATTAAATTCTCCAATTTCAGCTGCAACAGCAAATGCTTCGACAGGGGTTCTTTCGGCAACATCCAATTTATTAAGCAGTATAGTCAATTCTACTACAAAAGCTACTGTTGCAATTTGGTATGATCAAAGTGGAAATGGAAAAAATTTAACACA
>ENA-OUVC01001296-OUVC01001296.1-marine-metagenome-genome-assembly--contig:-NODE-1296-length-15026-cov-5.060338_pt1 | contig 15026 bp, 12 predicted proteins | sample MGYA00248622_ERZ508571 | MGnify/ENA primary metagenome ERZ508571 (study PRJEB26236, sample SAMN06267175) | marine metagenome | isolation source: Columbia River Estuary | place: USA:Columbia River... | reverse complement strand
AACCAAACTAATAAATAAAATTATTGGGGTTAAAAACAATGATGTGATGACCCAAAATAAAAACAGAAGTGACTACTTCTTAAAAATAAATCAAAAATTCAAATTTGCCACCCATAAAGAATTGCCTTTAATCATCAAAACAAGGGATGGCTTAGACAAACGGCAATTTAATTATGGTTTACAGGAGGCTTATATTAGCGAATTGACCTTTTTGAAAAAGAAATAAGTGTTGCCATAAAATTGGGCTACCACCTTGGTTAGGTAACACCTGCCCTTGCATCACAATATCAGATAAATAGAAACTGGTTCCAAAACTACGATCGAAAATTAACAATACTACCGCTGCAACAAGCACCGGGAAAGATAAAACCCCAGTTATTGCCGTTAAGAAAAATGCCCAAATGGTCAAAGGCATCCGCCATAAATCCATTCCTTTGGTACGCATGTTTAATACCGTGCTGATATAATTTAATGCCCCCATAAGAGAAGAGGCAACGAATAAAGTCATACTAACTAACCACAAGGTCATACCCAAGCCTGAGCCCGAAATTGCTTTTGGCAAGGCCGATAAAGGTGGGTAAACAGTCCAACCGGCACTTGCAGGTCCACTTTCTACAAAGAAAGAACCCATCATAATTACACAGGCCAAAAAGAAAAACCAATACGAAAGCATATTGATAAATGGCGAAGCCATATCTCTTGCTCCTAATTGTAGAGGAATCAATAGGTTACTAAACGTTCCGCTCAAACCTGCAGTTAATACAAAGAATACCATCATGGTACCGTGAATGGTAACCAATGCCAGGTAAAAATCTGGTTTTATACGACCACCTTCAGCCCATTTACCTAAAAAGGTTTCTAAAATTGGGAATGATTTATCTGGCCACCCCAATTGTAAACGGAACAATACGGATAAAAACATGGCAATAACCCCCATAATAATCCCTGTAATTAGGAATTGTTTGGCGATCATTTTATGATCTTGACTAAACACATATTTAGTCAAAAAGGTTTCATGGTGATGACCGTGATCGTCGTGGTGTACTGCTGTATCGTGTGCTGTGCTTGCCATAAACGTTTTTAGTTGTTAGAAGTTAATGCTACTTGAGCGGATGTGCTAGCAGAGGCCATTTGGAGTTCTTTTTTCACATCGTCGTTATAATACAATGGTTGTTTAGTTAACCATTCTTGATATTCTTTTTCAGAAACTACACGCACTTTCACTTGCATGTTGTAGTGTCCAGCTCCACAAATTTTCGCACATAATAAAATGTAGTCGAATTTTGGATCGTTCAATTTTCCACGCATTTCTGCTGTAGTATATTTTGGCGTAAACTGGAAATACGTTGGCATGCCCGGTACTGCATTCATTTGTACCCTAAACGTAGGAATGTAGAAACTGTGCAAAACATCTTTAGAACCAATAGTGAAACGTACCGAACGATTTACGGGCAAAACAATATCGCCTGCTAAACGATCGTCCCAGCTTTTTTTATCGGTAAAATCAATACCTAAACCATTGGTTGGGCTAATTAATTTATAATTACGGGTGCCAATTTGGTTATCGGCACCAGAATAACGAAGAGACCATTTGAATTGCTCTCCGGTAACCTCTACCTGAAGCGCATTTTTTTGATCCGAATCGGAAATATTGGTAATACCTTTCCAAGTAAAGAAACCTAATAACACCAACACGGTTAACACAATAGCCGGAGCAATTGTCCATAAACGCTCAATGGCATTGTTATGTGGATAGAAATATGCTTTTCTTTTTTCGGAACCTGCATAACGAACAGAAAAACCGAATAATAAGATGTGTGTAATGACAAAAACTATCGTGGTAATTATCACCGTGATGTTAAACATGAAATCAATACGTTCACCGTGCTCGGTACCAGAAATGGAATTTACCATAGCACCTTGGGTGGTATACGACCAATAAGCACCATATAAACCTACCACCAATACAATGCCTAATAAAACGGCTTGGATACGATGCCAATTGATTCCCTTTTCTTTACCCTGGATGCTGCGTGTTAATTCGTATGCCTTTAATGACCTGCCAATGATGGCAATAAATGCGCAAAACAAGAAAAATAACAAGAAATAATAACTGAATGATTTGTAGATGGGCGTATAATCAGGAGCTATTTTACCAATTTCAACAGGGTTTCCTTGGCCATCGCCCAGGTTCCACGACAATTGAGTGGTATCAACATCTGTACTAATTAAGGTTGGACTTGCAGGACCAGCTGCCGCCGCAGTACTGGCAGTATCCATAGCAGTAGACATAGATACAGCTGTAGTATCTGTTGTTTGTGCCTGAACACCAAGGGCAGTCATTAAACCTACAACTAAAACTAAGCTGTACAATAAAGGGCTTTTGAAAAAATTTCTTACTCTCATTTTCTTATCGAACACTAGGTATATTTCGTTTGCTATTAAATGTGATGATTTACGCTCTCCTCTAAAAACGGATGGTTTGCAGGTGCCAATGGTTTTTTGCTCAACATGCTTAACATGAGGTAGCTAAACAAGCCTACAAATCCAACAGCGGTACCAATTTCAATAACACCAAAACCACGGTGTTCGGCAACGGTACCAGGCATAATCATCATATAATAATCTAACCAGTGGCCACAAAGCAATAATATAGCAACAAAGATTAGTGTATTTTCTTTTCGTTTGGCACCTCTACTCATTAAAATTAATAAGGGAGATAAAAAGTTGATGACAATATTTAACCAAAACCATGGCATGTACTCAGGCTCCCAACGTTTGTAGAAATACACGGTTTCTTCTGGTATGTTGGCATAGTAAATCAATAAAAATTGAGAAAACCATACATAGGTCCAGAAAATGGAGAAGGCAAACATAAATTTACCTAAATCGTGTAAATGGCTTTCATTAATCCAACTCATATAGCCATTACGTTTTAATAAAATTATGGTTAAGGTTACTGCAGCCATTCCACTTACCCACATAGCGGCAAAGTTATACCAACCAAACATAGTAGAAAACCAGTGTGCTTCTAAAGACATGATGGTATCAAAAGCCCAAATTGGGGTGGTAAAACCAAAAATTACCAAGAAAATTGCTGAATAGGTAATACTTTTACGGTAGTTTTTTAGCCCTCCTTCTAAATCTTCGCGGTTAGATAATTTAGTTAAAACCATCGCAAAAATGCTATATACTCCTAAAAAAACAACTAAGCGGGTTAAAAAGAAAGGAACATTTAAAAAAGCAGATTTACCAGCAATTAGTGCATCGTAATTAGGGCTATTCGGATCTGATAATCCTTCTTCGTTCCAATGGTGGTATAAATTGTGAGTTTGTAATCCAAATGCACATACCGCAATTAATATAATAGAGGCAATAGGTAATACTTTGGCAAATGCTTGCGGAACTCTAATTAAGCCAGCTGACCAGCCCGATTGAGATACAAATTGCAAGGCAAGGAAGAATGTACCTGCAGCACAAACGCAAGTAAAATAATAGGCCATTAATAGCAAATTGGCAAAAGTACGCTCAGCATGACCAGAGTAAAAGCCATACCCAATGGCAGCAAGGCCTAATACTACTGCCAATAGGCTCCAGGTTTTTGCTTTCCCTGTAAATTGGAAGTATTGAGCGAAATTATGTGTTTTAGCGTGAGTTCCCATGTGGATGTTGAGCAATTAACTACTGTAATTTTTGTAATTCGTGAACGTACATAACAATTTTCCAACGCTCAGTTGGCGTTAGTTGGTAGCGGTGTGCTCCCATTAAGTTTACCCCATAAGTAATGGTATGGTATATTTTTCCATCCGTTAAATCTTTCATGGCACCACCACGAGAAGAAGTGCCACCAGCATATGAAGGAGGAGCAGGAAATTTCTGCAGCTTAACAATTGCACCATCTCCCTTACCTTGTAAACCATGGCATTGTGAGCACATGTTTAGATATAGAGATTTCCCTTGTTCTAAGGTTGGCACCGTAACCGGCAATGGGTTAGATAAATTTTTACCTGCCGCCTCATACCCATCTAAGGTATTCGGATATTGATCTTCTGGTTTAGAAAAGCCAATAGGCATAGTATGGCTTGGTGGCGTTTGAGCTGTTTGGCCATTTTTGAAATTTTTATTCGCTTGATCAGGGTTATACGCAATAGGGTCGTACATATTACGAGCATACTCTAAACCCGTACTACGTTTATCTGAGCAAGAAGCCAGAGCTACCATGCATGCGATAGCAACAATACTAAAATAACTCTTATTCATAGCTAACATATTTTCTGTCGTTGTGCAATACTTCTACGGCGCCTGCACCTTTTAATAAACTATCTACTTTTTTAGCGTCTTTTACTTCTTGTGCATCAATAGCAATAATAAAACGATCGTTGGTAGCACGTAAATTCATTACTCGTGGCGCACGGCCAGGGAATAAATGGTTTTTATAGAAGAACGTAAACACCATACCATAGGCACCAAACAATACCGTTAACTCAAACATTACCGGAATAAAATCTGGAGCAGCAAAGGCTGGTTTACCACCAATATTCATAGGCCAATCGTATACTAACATGTAATACAACATGGTAAAGGCAGTAAGTGTACCTAGCAAACCAAAACCAAAGGCCGCTTTAGGCAAACGAGAGCGCTTAATACCTAATTTATCTTCAATTCCGTGAATAGGCATGGGGGTAAACACATCGTAAATGGGCACGTTGTTCTCCTGTAATTTATCAATCCCGTGCATCATGTCATCAGGATCAGCAAAAGAGCCTAAAATATATTTCGTTTTGCTCATAATTAATTTTTTGCGTAATCAGCTTGGTTAACACTATCGTATTTATCTAGTGATTCTACGTAGAATTTAGCGTGTTCTTTGTCTACTTTTCCTGCCTTAATTAAGGCTTTTTTGCTTTGCTCACTCGAAGTTTTCACAAGCAATTTCACCTCTGCCATGGCAATAGCCGGCAAGAAACGTAAGAACAATAAGAATAAGGTGAAGAATAAACCAATAGACCCAATAAACACACATACATCCACCACAGATGGATAAAACATTACCCAGCTTGATGGCAAATAATCGCGGTGTAAAGAGGTTACGATAATTACGAAACGCTCAAACCACATACCAATGTTTACCACAATAGATAAAATCCATGAAGCGGCAATGCTGGTACGAATTTTCTTAAACCAGAACAATTGAGGAGAGATTACGTTACAGGTCATCATACTCCAATACGCCCACCAATAAGGACCACTTACACGATTTAAGAACGCATATTGTTCGTACTCGGCACCAGAGTACCAAGCAATAAATAATTCGGTTAAATAGGCTACACCCACAATAGATCCGGTAACGATGATGATTTTATTCATCGATTCGATATGGAACATGGTGATGTAATTTTCGAAATTCATCACCTTACGGGCAATTAACAACAGGGTTTGCACCATGGCAAAACCAGAGAAAATAGCACCCGCCACAAAGTATGGGGGGAAAATAGTGGTGTGCCATCCCGGGATAACCGAGGTAGCAAAGTCCATAGATACAATGGTGTGTACCGAAAGTACCAAGGGGGTAGAAACACCTGCTAAGATTAACGATACTGCCTCAAAACGTTGCCAAGTTTTTACTGAACCATTCCATCCGAAAGAAAGAATAGAGTAAACTTTGCGACGTAAACCTGTAGCACGATCGCGAATGGTAGCAATATCTGGCAATAAACCGGTATACCAGAAAATTAAGGATACCGAGAAATACGTAGAAATTGCAAATACGTCCCACACCAAAGGAGAGTTGAAGTTTACCCATAAAGAACCAAATTGGTTAGGTAGCGGTAAAGGCCAATAGGCTAACCAAGGGCGGCCCATATGCGAAATTACATAGGTAGCGGCACAAATTACCGCAAAAATGGTCATCGCCTCGGCGGAGCGGTTAATAGAGTTCCGCCAGTTCTGACGGAAGAGTAATAATACCGCAGAAATTAAAGTTCCGGCGTGACCAATACCTACCCACCACACGAAACCGGTGATATCCCAAGCCCAACCCACTGTTTTATTCAAACCCCAAGCACCAATACCGGTCCAGAAGGTATAACTAACAGCAACTACCCACATAAGGGCACCCAACGAAGCGATGGTAAATCCAATCCACCAAGCTCTATTCGCTTTATTTTCAACCGGAACCAATACATCATCGGTTACTTTAGCATACGTGATGTTTTCGCCGGTAATTAAGGGTTCTCTAAGTATTGATTCGTGATGCGATGACATAATTTTCTAATTGCTTTTCTACGAAATATTATAATTCTGACGTATTTCTAACTTTTACTTGGTAACCTACACCTGGCTGAACGTTTAGTTCTTCCAATACGTAATAGGTACGTTCGCTTTGTAATGCTTTAGAAACGGCAGATTCTGGATCGTTTCCGTCGCCAAAAATAATGGCATTGGCTGGGCAAGTTTGCTGACAAGCTACTTGGATATCGCCATCTTTCAACGGACGTTTGTCAATTTTTGCTTGCAATTTACCTGCTTGTATACGTTGAATACACATAGAGCATTTTTCCATTACCCCACGTGAACGGGTGGTAACATCCGGATTTAATACCAATTGTGTAAACTCATTGTTTAAGTAATTATCAAAACGAGAATCGTTCCAGTAGTTAAACCAGTTGAAACGACGCACTTTGTACGGACAGTTGTTCGCACAATAACGGGTACCCACACAACGGTTATAGGCCATGTGGTTTAATCCGTCAGATGAGTGAACGGTTGCCAATACCGGACATACAGTTTCACACGGAGCGTGCTCACAATGCTGACACATCATCGGTTGGTGAACCACCGATACATCGTCCAAGTTTTCTAAATGGGCAATTTCGTTTTCTTCGGTAACAGCGGTGCCGTTTTCGTTATAGCTATAATAGCGATCGATACGGATCCAGTGCATTTCACGACGACGGCGAACCTCATCGCGTCCTACTACAGGAACGTTATTTTCGGCACTACATGCTACAATACAAGCACCACAACCAGTACAAGCATTTAAATCGATAGCCATTACCCAGTTATTGCCTGGTTTCTCGTATGTATCCCACAAATCGTAAGATTCGTGTTTTTTGCCAGCACCGTTACCGCTGCCTGCGTATGGATCTTTTAAGTATTCTTTTAAAGTGGTTTCGCGAATAATGTTGCGGCCTTCAAAAGAATGGTGTGTTTGTGTTTGTGCTAAGATATAGGTTCCACCTACTTTGCTAATACTAGCAACCGCAGCAGTTTGGAACGTTCCGTTTTCAAACGTTAAGAACGGATAGGCGTTTTTACCTACCTCGGTACCTGCTTGGCCCGCTTTAGTACGGCCATAACCTAAGGCAATAGAAATAGTTCCGTTTGCTTGACCTGGCTGAATTAGAACCGGAAGCGTTACGCTATAGGTAGCGGTTTTAACTTCTACTAAATCAAATTCAGCAAGATCTAATTTCTCGGCATATTTAGGAGCAATGGCTACATAATTATCCCAAGTTACTTTAGATACCGGATCTGGTAATTCTTGTAACCATGGGTTATTGGCAACTTGACCATCGCCTACCGCTACATTTTGGTATAGCTGAATTTCTACTTGGTTGCTACCTGCAGCTAGCTTAGCGCATTCTGCAACAATGGTGTTTGCAACGGCCGTAACATCTAAATTAAACGATACCGAAGTAGCATTAGCAGAGCCAGTACTTACAAAACCTGCTTGCAATACATCATCCCAAGATTTTCCACTGCTGGCCAATACTGTTTTTTCCCAATTGTTACGTACAAATTGGTAGTATTCAGTAACGGCACTTCCCGACCAGTTTAATAAACTTTCTTCGGCCATACGGGTATTGTAAACCGGATTAATGGTTGGCTGAACCAAGGTATAATAACCCGCTACCGGATTGCTATCGCCCCATGATTCTAAATAATGATTAGCCGGTGCAATTACCGTACACAAGCTGGCAGTTTCTTCTGCACGATCGGCAAAAGAAACTCGTAAGCCCACTTTAGTTAAGGCATCGGTAAATTCTTTGGTATTTACGTAGCTATAAGCCGGGTTGCTATTCAAAAATAATACCGCACCTACTTCGCCACGTTTCATCTCATTAATAAATGCTACAAACTCGGCGTCGTTTCCGGCAAATTGGTTCGAAGCATTATTCAAGTTGATGGTACTACCATAACTACCTAATAACGCATTGATGGCATTTACTATAATTTGGCTAGATACGTCGTTTGATCCACAAACTACTAAGGCTTTGCCTTTAGCGTTTGCCAATTCTCTAGCTGCTAATTGAATGGCTTTATCTGCTTTCGGGTTATTGGCTAATTTTTTAGCACTTACCTTACCACCTAAAGCTTGGTATAAGTTTAACAATACAATGCCTTCTTCAGATGGTTTAATAGCAATACGAGCATCGGCGTTGGTACCGGTTAAGCTCATGCCTGTTTCAAACTGAATGTGGCGTGACATTTTTTTGTTTTTCAACGATGCTGCACCACGGTTTGCTGAATACTGACGAGTAAATTCTACCGGCGAAATCCACGTTCCTAAGAAATCGGCACCGAAACTTACAATTACATCTGCTTTATCAAATTGATAATGCGGCACAACCGCTTTGCCAAAACTATTTTGGTTGGCCTGAATAATACCGGTATACGATACGGCATCAACCTGAACTAATTTTGCAGTTGGATTAGCTGCTACAAACTCCGCAATTACTGCTTTGGTTGAAGGGCTATTTACCGTTGAGCTAACCAAACGAATTTTTTTGCCACTGGCTTTCACCTTAGTCAATTCGCCTTTTACAAAGCTATCAACCTGAGTCCAACTAGTTTCGCGACCGTTTAGTACGGGTGCTTGCAAACGAGAAACATCGTATAAATCCAATACAGATGCTTGGGCTTGGGCATTTAAGCGACCACCACTAAGCAAACAAGCAGGGTTACCCTCTACTTTAATTGGTCTTCCTTCGCGGGTTTTCACTAAAATGCTGTGGCCATTATAGCTCGATGCATAATAGTTAGGAATTCCGGGAACAATTTCTTCTGGTTTTACCAAGTAAGGAATTGCTTTGTGAACAGGGGCTGTCTGACATGCGGCTAGCGTAACTGCACCTACCCCAAAGCCCAATGCTTTTAAGAAATCTCTACGAGGCGTAACGGTACTTAAACCAGCTTCGTTTAACACTTCTTCAATTGGCAATGACTCAGCGAATTCGTTTTTACTGTGTTCAACAAATTCGGGGGTTTGCTTTAGTTCTTCTAAACCTTTCCAGTATTTTTTATTGCTTTCCATTTAAGCTATATAACTCTATTGAAATTCTACTATTAATAATGGCATTTGCCACACTCTAAACCACCTAACACGGCTGCAGTAATTTTACCACCTTTTTTCAATTGCTCGTGAGCCGCAATTAACTTATCGTAATAGGCATTGCCTTTACTGTTCACTTCAGTTGCTTTGTGGCAATTGATACACCATTTCATGGTTAGTGGAGCATATTGGTATACCTCATCCATATTTTGAATGGGGCCGTGGCATTTTTGACACTGAATACCAGCTACAGAAACGTGTTGAGAGTGGTTAAAGTAAGCCAAATCGGGTAAATTGTGAATACGGATCCATTCAACCGGTTTTTGATTAGAACCATATACTTTGGTATCTGGGTTGTAATCTAATGCGGTATAAATTTTAGCAATTTCAGGAGAAATTTCGCCGTTATATTTTTCTCTTGCTTGCACGTAGTTATGGCAATTCATACATACGTTTAATGAAGGAATAGAGGCGTTTTTAGATTTAAAAGCTCCACTATGACAGTATTGGCAACTAATTTGGTTTGCCCCGGCGTGTAATTGATGCGAAAACTTAATAGGTTGCACTGGTTGGTAGCCTGTATGCACACCTGTATTCCACATACCCATCCAAGCAGCAGTACTTAAGCCACCTAACACAAATAGCACCACAAAAAATACAATCTTTTTATTTTTACCTAATTTTTTAAGTTGAGCTAGGCGGTTTTTAGGGATTTTAACTTCTTCTTCTACTTTAATGCCTTGTTTCTTTAAAGACAAGGATTCCAATGTAGAATTTACACGGTTCAAAACCAAAATCACCAAGAAGGCAATAATAATTAAAACCACAATACCCCCAATCATTAAACTACTTACCTCTTCGTTCTGAGAGGCTCCGGCAGCAGCAGTACCGGCGGCTGGAGTAGCTGGCTTATCTCCCTCCTCTTTAATATAGACCAGAATGCTTTTAACATCGTTATCGGATAACTCCGGGAAAGCGGTCATAGCCGATTGATTGTACTCCTTATACAATTTCACTGCATAGGCATCGCCAGAGGCAATTACAGCTTGAGAATTTTTTATCCACGGAATCAGCCAAGCTTCATCTCTTCGTTCCAGGATTCCTTTAAGTGCCGGACCAATTACTTTTTGGTTGAGTGCATGGCACGAGGTACATTTCTGTTTGAATAGTACGGCTCCTTCTGCTGCACTCTGTGCAGAAGCAACATTAATGCTCACTAAACTTAATAAAGCTAGAAGGATGAAAGACCGTAAAACATTGCAAAAAATGAATGAGATGCTTCTCATATTGAGTATGTTATGCTTTAAATTATTGAATTCTATTGTATAAAAATAGCAAACGAAAAAAGAGGAAAAACCCTATTTTCGATCTGCAAAAGTATGATTTATTCAAACAAGGCTTACAATAAGATGAGGATAAAAAAACAATTTATAATCATTCTAAATAAGAAGCTCCGTATAATTAAAAATTCATAGATTTTATTGCTTCAAAATCCACGCAAAAATTAATGGCGCAACAATGGTCGCATCGCTTTCTACAATAAATTTTGGCGTGTGAATGTCTAATTTACCCCAAGTAATTTTTTCGTTGGGTACGGCACCAGAGTATGAGCCATACGAAGTTGTAGAATCGGAAATTTGACAGAAATAACTCCAAAAAGGAATGTTCTCCATTTCCATATCTTGATACAACATAGGCACTACGCAAATGGGGAAATCACCGGCAATACCGCCGCCGATTTGAAAGAAGCCTACGCCTTTCCCATCGGAATTTTTCACATACCAATCTGCTAACCAGGCCATGTACTCAATACCACTTTTCATGGTACTGGCTTGTAGCTGGTTTTTAATTACGTATGAAGCAAAAATATTCCCCATGGTAGAGTCTTCCCAACCGGGTACCACAAGTGGAATATTTTTTTGAGCGGCAGCCAACATCCAGCTGTTTTTAGGATCTATTTCGTAATACTGCTCCAAATCGCCACTTAACAGCATTTGGTACATATACTCATGCGGGAAAAAGCGTTCGCCTTTATCTTCGGCATCTTTCCATACTTGGTGAATGTGTTTTTGTAACCTACGGAAAGCTTCTTCTTCCGGAATACAGGTATCGGTTACTCGGTTATAATGGTTTTCCAATAAATCCCATTCGTCTTGCGGACTTAAATCGCGGTAGTGCGGCACTCGTTTATAATGAGAGTGTGCTACCAGGTTCATGATGTCTTCTTCTAGGTTGGCTCCGGTACACGAAATAATGGCCACTTTATCCTGACGAATCATTTCGGCCAGCGAAATACCCAACTCGGCAGTACTCATGGCGCCTGCTAGGGTAATCATCATTTTGCCACCCTCGGCTAAATGGGTTTCGTAGCCTTTAGCGGCATCCATTAAAGCTGCAGCATTAAAATGCAGGTAATTTTTTTCAATAAACTGAGAAATAGGTCCTCTGGTAGTACTCATGCGTTCAAATTTTGGCCAAAAATAACAATATTAAGTGGGTATAGAAAAGGATTATTGGCTTAAAATCGGATTTTAAAATCTTCTTTGGCTTGGCCTTCTCTAAAGTAAACCAAACCCACATAAAAAAGGTCGATGGTCACCGAAACTGCCGAATGAGCTTGTATTCTTTTCCATTGATTTTTTTGCTCGGTGCTATCGTAAATGCCCAGAACGATGAGCAAGGTGTCGGGCTTGGCTTGTGCTAACATATCGGCGTGTGCAGTTGGGGTATCTACAACATACACATTGGTAAAATCACCTGAAGGAGCATGTGCTTGCAATACCCTGCATAGCATGGCTTGCACCTTAGGGTCTAGCTTTTGCATACTTTCGGGCAAAGAAATCTCTTGGATAGATTGCGTGCCGTAAATTACCTCATCTACCAATTGGTACACAAAGGGCGAATGTACGCCATGCCGAGAATTGGCACTGAGCCAATGCCACATGTAATGGAGCCTTTTTCTGAAAAAATTCACATGCAAAAATACGCAATGCTTTGGCTTCGCTAAAAAAATGTGTATTTTCATAGGGATGAATGCCAAAGAAATTGAATCACTTATTAAACTCCTCGACGACCCGGATACCGAAATTTCTAGTCATGTTACCGAAAAAATTAAGGAATACGGGCCAGAAGTTATTGCGTACTTAGAAAAGGCTTGGGAGGAATCGTTAGATGCACAGCTACAAGAACGCATCGAGAACTTGGTTCATCAACTACAATTTGAGCAAGTAAAAACCGATTTGCAGTTGTGGGCACTTAGCGGCAGTTTCGATCTATTGCAAGGCATTCTCATCATTAACCGCTACCAATACCCCGATTTAGATGAGCAAAAAATCATCATTCAATTAGAAGATATCAAACGGGAAGTGTGGATGCAACTCATTTACGACATGAGTGCGCTAGAAAAAGTAAAACTACTCAACCACGTATTTTACACCGTTTTTGGCTTTAGCGGCAATACCAAAAACCACCACGATCCTCAAAACTCCTATTTAAGCCACGTATTGGAGAGTAAAAAAGGAAATCAGATTTCACTTTCTATTATTTACGCCACCATTGCGCAAAGGCTAGACATCCCGGTATATGGCATTAACCTGCCCCAGCATTTTATTTTAGGCTATGTAGATAAGGCCCAAGAATACGATGTAGATGGAGGAGTTTTATTTTACATTAACCCCTTTAACAAAGGTTTTGTGTTTTACAAACGAGATGTAAATGCTTTTTTACAGCAGCTAAAGCTATCGCCAAGCGCACAATTTTACGAACCCTGTAGCAATACCGATATGGCTATTCGGGTGCTGCGTAACCTGATAAGTGCGTACGAGAAATTAGGGCAAACTGAAAAAGTTGCAGAAATAGAAGAATTGTTAGCTGTATTGATCTAAAACTCCATCAAATAAGCCTTCAAAAAGTCGTTTAAATCGCCATCTAATACCGCCTGAGCATTGGAAGTTTCGAAATTGGTACGCAAATCTTTTACCAATTTATACGGATGCAATACGTAATTGCGTATTTGCGATCCCCACTCAATTTTCTTCTTATTGCCCTCAATAGCCGCTGTGGTTTCCATGCGCTTGCGCAATTCAATTTCGTATAACTGCGATTTTAACAAACGCAAAGCGTTTTCTTTATTCTGTAATTGCGACCGCGACTCCTGATTTTTAATCACAATGCCCGATGGTTTGTGGTACAAACGCACGGCGGTTTCCACCTTATTTACGTTTTGCCCGCCGGCACCTCCCGAGCGGAAGGTTTCAAATTCGATATCGGCTGGGTTTACTTCAATTTCAATCGTATCGTCAATTAAGGGATACACATACACCGATGCAAAAGACGTATGGCGTTTGGCATTGGCATCAAAAGGAGAAACACGCACCAAACGGTGCACCCCATTTTCACCTTTTAGATAGCCATAAGCAAAATTTCCTTCAAACTGCAACGTTACCGATTTAAAGCCGGCGACATCACCCTCTTGCGAATCTTGCTCACTTACTTTAAGGCCGTTTTTTTCGCCCCACATAATATACATGCGCATGAGCATGGCCGCCCAATCGCAACTTTCGGTGCCACCGGCACCGGCCGTAATTTGCATCACGCCATGCAACTGATCTTCTTCAGCACTCAACATGTTCCGAAATTCCAACTCTTCTACCTTGGTGGTAGCTAAACGAAATTGTTCGTTCACTTCCGCTTCAGTAGCTTCACCAGCCTGGAAGAAATCAAACATCACCCCGGTATCTTCTACCGCAGAGGCTACCTGTTCAAAATCATCGGTCCATAATTTTTTAGACTTTATGGCATGCAGTACTTTTTCTGCCGCTTTAGGATTGTCCCAGAAACTGGCGCCCAGGGTTATTTCTTGTTCGGCATGTATTTCATCGAGTTTTTTATCGATGTCAAAGATGCCTCCTCAGGGCCGTTACTCTGTCCCTTAAATCTTGTACCTGTTCTTTGGTCATGCAGCAAAAATACAGATTTCGAGCGGAAAGCATATGCTTTTAAGATTTTGTATCTTCGTAAAAAATTAAGCAACACATGTTTCCAAGCATTTCCTTTTCCGATACCAAAGCCTATAACCAATTAAGTCAGCATACCACCAGCATGAAAGCGCTGCATTTGCGTGACTTGTTTGCTCAAGAGCCTAATCGTTTTGCCGAATTTTCTCTTCGTTTCGAAGATATTTTAGTCGATTTTTCTAAAAACAGAATTACCAGCGAAACCCGCACTTTATTGCATGGCTTAGCCGAAGAATGTGGATTAAAAACTGCTATTGAAGCTATGTTTAGTGGCGAAGCCATTAACCAAACGGAAAATAGAGCCGTATTGCATACCGCTTTGCGCAACCCCAACAAAACGGGCATTGCGCTCAACGGAAAAGATATTCTACCCGACATCCATCAGGTATTAACCCAAATGGAACAATTTTCGGATGCCGTACGTTCGGGCGCATGGAAAGGCTATACTGGCAAGGCCATTGAACATATCGTAAATATTGGCATTGGAGGCTCGGATTTAGGGCCGGTAATGGTGACCGAAGCGCTTAAAGCGTACCAAGACCCTAAATTATCCCTACACTTTGTATCGAATGTAGATGGCACACACATTGCCGAAACCTTAAAAAAAGTAAACCCAGAAACTACCTTGTTTATGGTGGCTTCTAAAACTTTTACCACCCAAGAAACCATGGCCAATG
>ENA-OUVC01001293-OUVC01001293.1-marine-metagenome-genome-assembly--contig:-NODE-1293-length-15043-cov-4.934986_pt1 | contig 15043 bp, 35 predicted proteins | sample MGYA00248622_ERZ508571 | MGnify/ENA primary metagenome ERZ508571 (study PRJEB26236, sample SAMN06267175) | marine metagenome | isolation source: Columbia River Estuary | place: USA:Columbia River... | reverse complement strand
TATACCTTAAGATACGGACTTATACGCAGAAAAGCCACCCTTTTGGGGTATTTATTTCACTATATCCGGAAATAAAGTCGTGGAAATAGTTGCCCGTACTCTGGAAAGATTTCTATAGGAAAAGTTGGTCCCCTGGGCAAAAAGGGGCATTTACTTCCTATTCTACCCTTACTACGTTATACTCTGTTTATTCTACACAACCTCATATATATCCATATAAACATATAATCATATAAACCTATAGGTATATACATATATCTTTCTTAATAGACGTTATGGTAATGAAGGTGGATTGCTTATGGTTCTCACTTAGATAGATTGGTTATCTCCGATTATCTCTTGTAACCTTATACCAAGTAGTCACCCAAGTCATACACTCTCAGAACCCATTTATATCTATATCCAGTTATCTCCTTAGATTGCGTATTATATTCTCCAATATGTCAAAGAACTCTAATAAGGCCGTCCTATATTCCTTATGGTAGGAAAGGTCGGACAATATGCGCGGGACACCTTCGGTGAGAGGGATAAAGGCCCCTCCCCCCTCCGGCCTTCTCTCTATCTATTCTATTAATACGTCATATAGGCCTTAGGTGATGGTAATCCTCCATAATGACACCACTCATCGTCTTCTAATGTCTTATAGTTACTGGAACACCATTGCCTATAGTCCTCTCTATTAATCTCATAACCCCAATGTAATAACGATTGCTGTATACGTGGAGATGAATCCCAATCCTTTGTTGTATATATCATGCTATAGATTCTATGGCGCCATCTTCCGGTCATACCCGTAAAGTCCTGCCATCTACTAATCTGCCTATCATCATCCTCTCCTCTTATACCCATCTCGTATTTACACCACCATTCAAACCATCCATAAGGATCTCTCTCATGCATCCAATTCATAGCCTTCCAATACTCATAATCCATACCTGATCTAACCGTAAACTTATTCAATTTAGGTTTATAAGTCTCTCCTAAGTATAGATTTGTATCTAAGTCTTTAAAATGATAATCAAATAGCTCCTGATATTCGAAGTTAGTATCTTCTTCTATAGGAAAGCCGAAGTAGCAGCCTCCAAAGGCTCCTCTCTTTATAACCTCTCTTGGGGTTAGATTTGGGTAGAAATGTAGTTTGCTCATAACACTTGTTAAATTTGCGCGGGTCGACTTCGTCGGAGAGGATAAGGCGCCCTCGCTTCGCCTATTTTCCGGACTTCTCTCTAATCCAGTTGTACATATAATCACTTGTCTTCTCTGATACCTTACATGGGCTCTCATCAAAGATACTTCTATCACATTTATCGCACCAATCGGTATCGTCTAAGTCTATTATACTCTGACAGCATTCACAATTGATTGTATTACTGCTCATTTGTTTCTTTTATTATCTGAGGATTAGTCTCTAGTATATGCGCTATTGCATGTACTATCTCTTCGGTACCGAAATGAGTCTTCCAATCGCAGTCATCTGCTACTTGGTTAACCCACTCCATATATAACCTATGAAGTTCTTCTTTATCTATAATCATATTACGGTCTTTCTCTTTTAGCTTTTTCTATATCTCGTTTTAACTTATCTACAGTCTTCTGTTTGCTTCTTATAGCAACAGACTTAGCCCACTTTCCCATATTATTTACAGGTACTCGGTCTTCCCATTCCTTTAAGGCTTCTTCTGCCTTTTTCAACCGTACTTGTAATTTAAGACTTGCCATTATATTAAAATTTCGTGTGATTCAATTCCTAATTTATCTAATACTATACTCAATGCTAATCCTTCTGCTCCCCCTAGTGCAAATGGGGTCTTACTATAAGTGTCGTTATTCATTAAAGACATATAGGTAAAAACTGGGGCTATTGTTTCTAACTCATATCTTATTGCTTCATAGTCTATATCATCTCTAAAAAACATTACATATTCCCACATTGTTTCCCAATTCTTATATTCTATTCCTTTATACTCACAATACTCTTTTAGGTATTTAAAGCATGGATTAACATCTCTATAAGCATCGAAGTTACCTCCTGGCCAGCTACCTTGATAGGTTATCTGATGATGCTGTGATCTTTCTATAAAGCTTTTTATCTGATGATAGGGGTAGTACTTATCAGAATCTAAGTATAAGACACTACAGTTATATTCTTCGACTAAATCTAAACAGTGTAAAAGTTTATCTAAGTATGTAAAGATCTTTCTCTTGTATACATAAACATCTTCCGGGTCAAATAAGTCTTGACGGTTAGTTAATACCTTTACTGTATAGCCTTCTTCTTGTAAAAACCTATAGGTGCTTATACAGTTACTTACATGATAACTGTTAACTCCTACTAAAGATATAACTACATTATCTTTCATCTATATGATTCCTGATTCTTTAAACTTAAATCCTGTAATGTCAGCATATAATTTCTCTCCTCTTGAATAAGGTTCTAAATTTAGTTTATACCTATCCCATGCATGTGTATAAAAGTTGTGTACATTTCTAACATACTCCGGACCAAATTGCTCTACTATTGTCCCAATAGCTAAACATTCAAAAATAGAAGCCCATTTATTATAGGTAGGGTGTAATACTCCTGTAAAACCGTCTTTGAATAGTTTTTTTAAATCATTATCATTCTTGATAGTATACTCTTTATACTTATTTTTTTCTACTCTATATCCTGCTTCTCTTACTTCTTTAGCTTTAGTTTCTATACCAGGTACTGTTCCTTCTTTAAGGATTCCTAATTTAAAGTTAAGCGGATACTTATAATGCAAGTAATCTACAGTTTGATCTTTACTACTATAATCTAGATGCATAAAAACATCATCGCATATAAAGTGTTCATTCTTCATTACACTCTCATAGTACTTAGGATTGTCTTGCATCATATATAAATGTATGAGCATTTGTTCTACATAAACTCCTCCGTAAGTATTCCTATCTATAACCTCTTTATATCTTTCGTAGTACTCTAGAGCTTTTCTAGTAGCATGTCTCATAAGGGCAGTATCTTTAACATAAGTTAGATTACCATTTGGTATTTTAAATAAATCTACATTCATAGGATCCAATCCTTCATGTTCTTCTTCATGTAAAAAGAATAGACTGGTATAACATTTTGATATGTTATTAATGTATAAGCTTAAAGCAGGTGAACTAGCAAGATTTTCAAAGTCTACATGTTGGTCTGGATGAGCATATACTACCGGGCTTTTACTCTTACTTGGATTAATCTTATTAAAGATATAAGTATCTGTATCTATATGTAGATAGGGTACTGTTAATTCTTTAAATACTCTCATCTTAGGATAGGTGTAGCTTTTAGAAACTACCCCATCTAAAATAGTAGTATTAATCTCGTTATAAGGTACTCCTATTTCTTCTATCTGCTTAGCTATAGTCTTATTAGTATATAGAGTTATATTACCATACTCTCTTTGGGCTAGTAATGCACTCAGCATCTGTCCATACATTAACTCTTTCCATATGATAGGCGGTACTATCTCTCCCGGTACTGTAGGTATATAAGTATGGATTACTTGCATAGACTATTACCGAGTATAGCAGTTTTTAGAAGCTAATGTATACAGTTTTAAGTACCTAAGTGACGTATCATCTGCTCTAGTAATAGCAGCATATAAATCATTCTCACAAACAGCTTCAACAAAGCCTCCGCCCTGCCATACTCCATCTCTATGCATCATAATGCTAGCTACCATTCGGGTGGCGGTAGCATCTTCTACATTCCATCCCTTTAAAAACTGTTCTGCTGTCTTAAGACACTTCTCGTGGTGATTCTCTCTATTCATAACTTATTATTTTTTATATGTTTTGCTAATGCAAATTTGTAATTCATTTCATGGTTGAGTTGATCATTAGCAAGTATTCGCTCTTGATTCTCTTCCCACCATTCTTTATAGTCTTTTGATGCAAACGAAGGCTTTAAGATTTCATCTACTATCAGACCATCTTCTACCATCTCCTTATACTTCTTGATTGAATCGCTCATATTCTTGAATTGCTTTTAGTAAGTCAGTTACTTCTTCTTCTTCTAAGTAGCCTTGTACGTCCCCATTGGCTACCTCATTATCGTAATGCAAGTCTCCATTAGAGTCTAATACTGCTAATTCATACTTACCGTCTTTACCGCCATAAGAATAATAATGGCTTACTACAGATGCTCCCCATCCGTTATCAAACATAATACGGCTCATTATACCTCCATAGGTATCTACCGGGTGTGGAGTAAATTCTAAATCGTTGAATGTTTTCATAACCTTTATTTGTTTTTATATTATTAAATATACGAAAAAATACGCTAATATTCTACTACTTCCAGTGGTTGTTTTCCTTCTCCCACCAGAAAGTTAAGTCGTTAAACTTATCGTCATAGTACTCTGCTATATAGTCGCATTCGATAGCTGAACCTTTACTCTGGAATAGAGCAGTTGTTATAATAAGGTTATCCATTTCCAGAGACTGTCTCATTAAGTTTATTAAGGAGTTGTAGTTTGAACCTCTAATTACTCCTGCTTCAACTAATATAATAGTCTTAACTCCTATAGCTTGTCTATGTAATAAAAACATTGAACAAGCTTCATTAACAAATCTAGTATCCCATTGCTGGTCTGGGTACGGAACATCTACTCCAAAACCGTCTGCTATTTCACCTTCATGAGTAAGCTCATGTCTGATAATCTGTCCGGCAATAGAGGAATAGTCTGTTGATACAGTAACTACAATACTGTTACTGGCGTTATAACCATCTCTCTTTAAAGCTTCAGCAATCGATTTAATACATTCTAACTCTCTGTTAACACTAACGTGTAATTCAGTTCTCATTTTCTCTTGTTTTTAGCCCGCAATATAAATTTAGATACAACATTTCTCTCTCTGCTAGCTTCTTATAGAGTCTTCTCTTCTTTTTAATATACTCCGTACCCCATTTCACCCACTCTTTATTCTCATCTTCGGTCATCGTATATTGCTGAAACCAATTATCTTTCCGGCCTTCTACATCTTCAAATTTAAGATCATGTCCGGCAATCTCAAACATTTTATCGATAAGGTCTTTAAGTAGTAACCTCTCTTTGCTCTGCTTTTGTTCTACTCGAGTCATAAGTATTTTGGTTTAATTATCTTAGTATAGTAATCTGTTGTTATAGGTTTTTCTCCATGCTTATGTGAAGTCCAGGTCTGTGGAAACTCCTTTCTACATTGTTCTATCCGCTCTCGTCTTGACTTGGTCTTATCTGTATCGTGATAGTAGTACAACCAAGGCTCCCAGTAGTGAGACATTTCTTTGCTATAAATAGTTATTGCTAATTGATAGCCGAAGAATACAAATGAGAATACCGGATTCCATTCATGTCTATAATCAGTCCGGGTCCATTTAGTCTTATAGCCTAATCCACAGTAGCTGAATCCTACTTTCATTGGAACAAAGAAACTATATTTCATCTTCTCTTTATAGATATCTTCAAATGATCTTATAGTCCGGAGATAATCAGTATTTTGTTCGTTCCATCTTTCGGCCTCTCTAATCTCTTTTGCAGCGGCTTCTGCTGCTAGTTTAGGAGTCGCTTTAACTGTCCTTCTAGGAAAGAAATAAGGAGTACCTATTTGCGTCTTACCGGCATAGAAGCCAACACTAAAAGGTTTGAATGGGCTATTCAAAATTCTTAACCAATATAGGCTCTTAAAAAAGTATTTCATATAATTTAGTTTACAAGTCCTAGAGTCTTTGCTCTATAGTAACCGACCATTCGGCCGTTAGCAGGATTTAAGAACTGCTGCTGTGATTTAGGAAGCTTCTTATTAGCTTTCTTTAGCTGTTGATCTGGAGTTAAGAAGTCCTTAGGGTAGACAATCTCCACCTCTACAGGACCTCTTGAAAACTTATCTAAGTCGTACTTCCAGATTGATACCGATCCATCTGAGTCTTTATACTCATGTTGGAACTTTCTAGGATTAGGAACCATATTCACCGAATTTTTCTTTTGCATATTCAATTGCCTCTTCTTCTGATAATCCCATTGCTAGGCCTACTTCATAATAATGTTCTAAGAATACTTGGTTAGTACTATGACTCATAGTTTACCTCCTCTTCTTTAATGATGGTAGTACCACCTGTTTTAAAACTAGCTTTAATAGCTTCATAAGCTTCTAAGGCTTCTTCTTCAGTATTCTTTAATGCAAGACACTGACTTCCGGCCCATACGAAGTACTTGGTCACCATACTCGTAGTATGAGCATCCCATTTTACTTCTTTTTCGATTTTAAATTTAACGTAACTGTTCATAACCTTTGTTTTTATTTGTTTATAATTTAATTAAGCAACTACTTTCTCTCTGTTATAAAGTACTAAGTCCTCTACTTTATCCATTCTAACCTTATAGACTAATTCAACTTGCTCACTTACAGTACCGTCGTAAGACTTATAACGGTTAGTAACTTCTAAGTCTGCTGACTTACCAGAAGCTGTCTTTTTAACAATCTTAATCTTGCATATATTAGAGATAGACCAGTTAAAACGAGCTTCTAATCGAGGTAAATCGTAAGGTTTTTCCGCAGTAAATTCTATACCTTCATTCTCCAGTTTAGATAATATTGCAGATCTCTCGATATCTGATTTCTCGTTCTGTAGAGTACGAATTTCATTCTGGATTCTATACTTCTCACTATATTCTTTTGAATCGTATACTTTATTAGATGGAAACTCCGTCTTAAGAGCTTCTCTATTCTCTTTGATAAAAGCAGCTACTTTACCTACTGTAATAAGACGATCGAATTCGAAGTTATTATCGACAGTAGTTGAATAAGTATTCAAGTTAAAACCTGTCTTTTCATCTCCGTACTCACTTCTAGAGATAGATAAGATCTCTTGAGAGTAGTTATACTGCTCTCCGTCTCTCTTAGTTCTTACCTGAAGACGATTAACTCTAACTCCAGAACTATAGTCATTTACAAGCAAATCTCCTTCGTCTAGCAAACCTACTAGCTTAGATTTCCACATGTCTACTACTTGATTTCTGTACTCTTGATCTAATGCAGAGATTGCATTTTCTACTGTTACTAACTCTGCTTCTAAAGAAGCAATTGCTGAATTGATGATTTCTGACTTTTTCATAACCTTTGTTTTTATATGTGTTTCTAATATACCTTAAGATACGAACTAATACGCAGACGAGCAACTTTTTTAGTGTTTATTTCTGGATTATTTATCTCCATAATCGCCTTAGTATCTATCTCTTTATCCATACCTTAAGATACGGACATCTATGCAGGATTCCAACTATTACACGTAAAAAGCCACAGAAAACTAATAGATTTTTGATTGAGAATCAATGAGTTATGAACTATGGTTTTATCATACAGAATTTACCAAACTCCGGAAATTGGTATCTAAAAAACTCTACGTTCTTATCTTCAAAGAATTCATTAACAGCTTTAACTCCTCCAGGCCATTTCTCACCTTCTCCGTATTCGTCAAACATTATTAAGCCCCCGGTTACTACTTTATCATATAGGGTCTCTAATACCGTCTTATAAGATTGGTATAAATCGCAATCAATATGTAAAACCGCAATAGGTCCTCCGTTATAATCTTTTATAGTATCTTCAAAGTAACCTTTTACAACCTCCACCGGTACATTAGCTTTCTCTTTTACTTTATTAGCTTCTTCAATAGGCACCTTCCATTGTCCTTTTTGAGGATTTCGTTTAGATTTATCTTCTTTACTAGGTGCTGGAAAGCCTTTAAATGAATCGTATAAGAACATGCTTCGTTTCTGGATTGCTCCGTTCAGCATAAAGTCAGTAAATATATTAGCAGTTTTACCGTGACCGAAGCCGCATTCAACTAAGCTACCTTCTAGATCATCTACTAACGGTACTACTTCTTTAAAATACTCCCGGTAGTTAGTTTCGTCATCTTCTTGTAAAGAAGCTCTAATTGTATTTTTTTCTATTACCTTTATCATTCTCTTATCTAGTTCCAGTATCCGTGAGATTCTTTGAAAAACTCAGGATTCTTTCTATAAATATAACTTTTAATCATTATATAAAACATCCATAAAATTCCTTTTGACTTAAACCTACGAGAAGATGTATACGTTCCGATTATCTTATGCACTCTAAACTCTTCTGGTTCTATCTTTTGAGATATTGAATAGTCTTCCGCGAATAACTCTTCTGGATTGTAACCTCCTACCTTCCAGTATGCTTCTGTTCTCCATAATTGGAATCCTCCTATTGCAAATGGTGCTTTAAGTTTTATTGATATAAGTTGTAATAGGTCAAATAACCTAAATACCCACTTATAAGGAGCGTCTGTATGAAATGGGACTGTAACTAAACCCTTCTTATATCTCATACATTGAACTAATGTATTTCTATTTGTTAGAAAGATATCTGCATCTAGAAATAACATATAAGGAGTCTTTACTAAAATGCTTCCGGCAAGTCTTCCTTGAGATGGGTAACCTCCTTCAATCACTTCTATGTCTAATGGAATAGATTTAAAGTTTAGTTTTATCTTTTTAATCCACTTTAATGATTCTCTTTCATCAGATACATCAGCAATAATAACTTTGGTTTCTAATATGCCTTTTTGTTTTGAGAGATAGTCTACGCATTCGTATAAAGTTTTGCCTTCGTTTTTAGAAGGTATAATTACTGTTAACCTATCCTTTAATGACTTTGTATTCTCCATCGTATATAATATATGAGTTGTTTTCTATCCAATCTCCGCAGTTCAAATATCTGCTACCGTTTATAATCTTATCATCTGGATGATGGATATGTCCGCACATTACTGTTTTGCAATTATGTTTAAGACCTTGTCTGACTATCTCTTCTTCAAAAGAAGTCATAAACTTAACAGCTTCTTTAACTTTATTCTTCAAGTACTTAGAGAGGCTTCTTTTATAGCCCCACGACTTTAATGTCCTATCTATAGAGATAGCTAAATCATATCCTATACTCCCTAGTATGCCAAGCCATTTTAGCTTAACAACTCCATCGTATAAATCCCCATGAGTTATGTAAGTATCTTTCCATATGTATTCGTTATGGATTTCTATATTACCAAAATTTAAGTCTTGATAATCTCGCATGAACTCATCATGGTTACCCGGTATGTATATAACCTTAGTACCGTTTTTAGAATAAGATAAGATCTTTCGAATTACATTAGTGTGTGACTGTGGCCAACGGAATTTGCGTTTCAGTAACCATCCGTCAATAATGTCTCCAACTAAGAATAGATACTCTGGTTGGTACTCTTTTAATAGAGTTAATACTTGTTCTGCATTAGATCCTTTAGACCCAAGATGAACATCTGATATAAATAAAGCTTCTATCTTCACTCTGATAAATAGCGTTACATACTTTATAGGAAGTTCAACAAATCATTAAGATCTATTTCTACTCCGGAAAGCAGCTCCCAGTATCGATATAAGTAACGATAGACCAAACGCCTGAGTCCAAGTGATTGGGTAGAATAAACCTACGGCCCAATGTATAAGAACTAGCTCTATAGCCATTACAGCAATTACTAAGCTAAGTACTACAAGTACTGAAAGAAGCTTTGTCATATTAGTTATTTTTTATCTTTAGTTACTGAGGCAAATAAGAATAAAAATCCCATCATACCAACTACCGAGAAGCAAGCTGCTTCGTTAAGTGGTTGCATTTCTAAGCCTATATTCCCAGTAACTATTAATCCAGCTATAAAAAAAGAAATTAAAGAGGAAGTTAAATAAATGATTCGATCACGTTTCATAATATAAATTTTAAGTTTTTAATTAAGCTACATTCATTACAAAAGCCTTATCTGCCCAAGTCTTTGCTTTAACAGCAGCATATTGTAACTGGCTATATAAATTAGTAGTAAAAAATAATTGGTTAATTGTACCTACTTCTAAAGTTTCAAGTACTTGCTGATCTGCTAATATAATCTTATTACCTTTACGAGCAAAAACTGTTAACCAAGTAGAAGCACCTTCTGCTTTAAATTGTAATGTCTGAAGAGCTCCTTTTTTCCAACGGTTTAATGAAGGTAATTCAGTTCCTACTTCGTAAGCTGTCATAAAGCCTGCTTGTACCTTAACAATTGCTTGATAAGTACCTTTTCTACCTTGGATAAAATCCACTGTGTTAATTCCGATTGCATTGATGATGTTTTTCATAACCTTTGTTTTTTTATTGTTTAAGTATCGTTAAAGTATCTCTCTCTCTAACATACCTTAAGATACGGACATTTATCCAGAATTCCAACTAATTCACAAAGTATTTTTTACTTTTATTGAAAATCAATGAGTTATGCAGCGAATTCAGCTTGCTTTTTATCGTAGAATTCCCTCAAAATCGCCTGTTTCTCTAGTGCTATATTAGGATCTGTACCTAATCCTACTTCGAATTTAGTATAGATTTCTATCATTTTTTTACAGGCTTCAAATTGAAGTATGTTATTTACTGATTGAATAGTCTTATAGACTTTCATAAATGCAGCTGTTTTTTTCTCGTTATTCATAACCTTTATTTTTTAACTGTTAGTAATACTGATTTTTCTGACATTTCGATATGGGTAACAACTCCTTCTAAGCCTCCGCCGAAATGACTCATATCTGTTCCAATACTCATATAAGGACCTCCTGAAGGATCAAACATATCGATTGTATCTACATCGGATATAATTAACGGGCCAAATAGCTTCATAATAAAATTGGTACCATCTCTCCATTCATGGACTGCTTCTTTAAACTTATCTAAGGACATTGGTTGACCATCTGGTACTTCGTAAACCACACTGCAATAAGCTTCGTAAGCTTCTGTATAAATATTCGGAAAGCCGTAGCGGCAGTAATCTGGATTGTATCCAGACATTAAAATAGTATCTTCGTTCTGTTCGAAGACAATCTGATCGCGGTAGCGATTAACGTAAGTTTGTTTGATCATAACTATTATATTTTTCTTTATACCTTAAAGATACGAATTATAAAGTTCTAAAGCAACTCTTTATTTCCGGAAGCATTAGTCCTCATTGTTAAAAAAGTAGTAGAGAAACACCGAGACTATTATAGGCCAAAATATTACATTTCTAAATCTATCTGAAAACGTCCATGGAGGTCCAATCATTCTAGAAGTTGTGAACCACTCTAACCAAGCGCCCCATGTCATTCCTAAACAAAGATAATATAGTACTAAATATTGTTCCATAGTATTAAGTTAAGCTGGCCATTTTCCTTTTGGACAGTTCTTTTGTTCTGGTGTTGCTGAAGTAAATACTTTACCTCTTAACGGACATCCGCATGCGTTGCATACATCCATCCCAACACTATTTACTCCTCTATCTTCACAAGTATCACAAATCTTATATCTAATCTCTGCTAACCTTTTTCGAATAGGCGAAGGATTCATTGCTGTTGACCAGGCTTCTACTATCTCAAAGATCTTATTCATATTAGTTAAAGATTACAATTTGTTCTTCTGTCGATGGATTTTGTAAACGTTTCTTAATTGACCTTCCTCTAGGGGCCGATTTTAATCTTTCATATGTAATATCTTCTACTACAATATGATGACCATACTCTACTATATCTGCGATCTTAGGAGAGATTCTGGTTGAGGCTACATAATAACTTTTTCTCATAACTTTTATTGGTTTGTTTAAATATTCTGCTCTTCAAATAATTTCTGATACTTCTTAGCCATTTGCTTATAATTCATTCTAAACGTATCTGGCATAGCATCGTAAATTGCTTGGTTTCTATAAGGAGAGTTACCTGGCTTACTCCATTTTCTGGAATAATACATCCAGTTATAAAACTGAACATATGCATTTGCTCTCTTAATATAATCTTTAATATCGATAGGTAAGTTCCATTGCTTAATTAGTTTAACTGAGCGTTTCTCATTGTCTAATTCAAGGTCTCTGCTACTATCTATATGCTGTTTAATATTCTTCTTTCTCTTACCGGCTAACCAATCTTCTAGATGGCCGATTCCTTCACATCCTTCTTCCCATTCTTTACATCCTTCCGCCCATTGTGTTAAGTGTCCGTATTCGTGAACTAATAAGCCTAACCAAGCATCTTCGTTCTTAGTCGCTACAACTAACTTTCTTTCTTCCGAGTCAAAATAGCCTCCGCATTTAATATTACCTGTTAGTAGTAGAAACTTGACCGGCCTTAATTGTAACTTTATTTTATGTTTTTTACACTCTGATTTAACATGCTCGATAAATGCTTGAACGTTTGGATTATTTAACATAAACTAAGATTATATCTATAAATATAAGGAATCTTAGCTTCTCTACAAACTATTTGATGTAGATGTATTCCACTCGCTTTAACTTTCTATCCATCTCCTCTTCTTCTTTCCATTCCTTAATTACTTCTAGAGCTCTATATCGGGTAGTAAAAACAAAGTCACTATAAACCCATTCGCGTAATACTTTTCCGTTAAATACTTTTCTCATAGGAACATAGATGCGATGTCCGGAAGGGGTATATTTTATAGCAATCTTGTACTTATTGTGACCTACTATTATCTCTTCAACTCTATCTTTTAAGCTTTGAGTTTGAGCTACAACATTGCTTACGAAAAAAAAACTTAGAATTACTAATAACTTCTTCATATTATTTTATTTGTTTATATTTGTATACTCTATATTGCCGATAAGCTGATAAGCCGCCCACATCTTATCCATAGCCAGTAGTAACAGACTTTTGACCTCTGTATAGTTATCTGAAAGCGGATGCATTACAGCATGATCGTTTAAATTATTCATCATAATATAAAGCCTATCCATTAACTCTAAGTAATGTCCTGAGTTGAGCTGTGGTAATGTTTCTGAAGCAAATTCAGGCCCAAAATCTAGTTCTAATTGTGTTGACATTTTAATATTTAATAAGTTGATATTTACTATTTTTAGTTTCAAAGTTTATAACTCCATCTTCTTCTGTAAAAGATTTCATTGTAGTAGTTAACCAAGTATAGGTTCCGTAATGAGGATCTACTACTAGGCTAGCTCCTACTACCGGAGTATTATGATTCTCTTTATATGTCCCATTATCATTCCACTCTAACCATAGTATTTTATCTCCTGTAACTATTAGATTATCGCTAGATCTAATAAGCTTATACTTGTAGGTAGGTTTACCTCCATGCTCTTCACAATATAACTCGTCTACCATACCTTCTGATATCATCTTATTACATCTGTGGCATAGAGTAGCTCCTCTACCTCCGTTAAACTTATGAATGGGTTTCATCTTACTCTGTTTCATGATTCATATGATTTACAAACTGAAGAGCTGCTTTTGGGTTTACTCCTTGTAGATGATCTAATGTCAACTCGTATCTTCCTAACTGAGTCTGTAAGATAAAGTTTTCTGCTACTAAGCTATCTTTAGTTTGAGTTAGAGCTTCTACCTGTTGCTTATACTCTATAGATTTATTTCTAGTAGATATAGCCCAGAAGCATAAAATTATAACTCCAATAATTAATACTATTGTATTTCTCATTTTTTACGTTTGAAAATGTCTTTTAATTTTCTACCTTTCTTTATTATCTTCTCGTTATTATCTACGGTATCGGCTGTATATATTTCTACAGCAATCCATATTAACGAAACTAAACCCCCAATTGCTAATCCTATCATATCTTTTAATTTAGGTAAAGATAAGAAATTATCTATTAGAAACCTACCCTTTTATTTCCCTAGAGAATATGGTCTTTATCATCTTCGTCAAAAGGTCCGAATAGGTCATCTCCTTTGTAATCTGGATGATTCTTCTGCATATAGTCGATGCCTACTACCCATCTCCAGGATATAACACCAACTGCTACTACCATACTGATTATTGCAATTATCATATTATTATTGTTTTAAACGTCCGTAACCTCTAATTGATACTTTGTACCTAGGTTCATTTAAACTACTTACCTTTACTCCTTCATATCGATTTGCTGCGTGGATGAACATCGTATTACCTATATAGGCTCCGCAATGCCAACCACTCGGCGATACTCTGCTTCTAAAGAAAATTAAATCTCCTATCTGAAGACTATCTTTTTTAACTCTTTCTGTTTGCTCCCATTGTTTGTAAGCAACGTTTGCTAGTTCTTTTACATAAACGTCTTTATATAGCCGCTTTGTAAATTGAGAGCAATCAATACCTTTCTCAGTGGAACCTCCTAACTTATACGGCTTACCTATCCAATGTAACATAAAGTTATTTAAAATAGTATCGACCGTCATTACATCCTCAATACCTCCTGTTGCTCTCTTTGCCTGTGCTGTTGAAGTCATGCCTAGCATAACTAAAATAGCTATAATTATTAACTGTTTCATACTTTAATCTTAATCCCACCAACCTCTCATATCACTTCCGTCATACTCTGCTCCAAGTTTCTTAGAGTGCCTTGTACCCTCTAGTATAGACCAAAGCTCTTTCCATTCATCTTGTTCTATTTGTCTGGCTCTAACAAAAACCTTTCTGTTATGTTTTCTTTGAGCTGGGGTATCTTCCTCACCTTCAAACCATCCTCCTGAGTTTTGTATCTCTCCTAATTCTTCTTCTGCTCTTACGATATAATTATCTTCTCTATTATTCTTAAGTAGCTCCAATACTCTACGCATTGACTTTACCTTAGGTTCTCTACTCTCAGGTACTTCGTAACCTTTCGTACTCATTCCTTTTTCTTGGATATCTAAAGATCTTTCAAATATATTTAGAGTGAATCTATAATCCCACCATCTATGGTCCCATAATTCTTTACGGAACGTCCATACGTTTTGGATGAAATGTTTTATATCCCATCGTAAGAATTTATAAGTCTTATACCACCAAGTACTTTGTCTAGCTAGCACCTTAAGGCTATCGTAGAAACTATCTGCAAATTTAATTTCCATCTTACTTTAATATTGTGTACAGAAGTACGGTTACTAGTCCAATAAGAGCCCAGAATGTAGCATCTTCTGAGTATTTAACTTGATCGGGTCTTTTTCCTTGATTTTCCATATACTTAAGATACGAAAAAATA
>ENA-OUVC01001291-OUVC01001291.1-marine-metagenome-genome-assembly--contig:-NODE-1291-length-15059-cov-3.322721_pt1 | contig 15059 bp, 13 predicted proteins | sample MGYA00248622_ERZ508571 | MGnify/ENA primary metagenome ERZ508571 (study PRJEB26236, sample SAMN06267175) | marine metagenome | isolation source: Columbia River Estuary | place: USA:Columbia River... | reverse complement strand
CTTGATTATTAATGAGTATGATTTTCAAATTCGGTGCTAAGGCTCTTAAACGTAAGGCATTTGAATCGTATAGGAAAGATACATCTCCTGTAATTAGTACATTCAGTTGTTCGTCAAGGTGCGCATAACCGAGTGCTGTGCTGGTACTTCCATCAATGCCACTGGTTCCTCGATTTGCAAAGTAATTACAACCTTTGATGGGGTCGAACAACTGACAATAACGGATAACCGAGCTATTGGCCATATGAATCGAGGTTCCTTCAGGTACAAGTTCAAAAAATGTTTGATATACATGGAAGTCGGTTAGCACATCGGAGCTTGGTTTGAATAAAGACATGGTGTCCTTAATTTCATAATCTAATTGTTTCCATTTCCCATAGAAATTCACTGTTGATTGAACTGTGCCTAGCTCATTTAATGCTAGAAAAAAAGATGTCGGGGAGCAGATAAATGAATGACTTAATTGCTGGTACGTATCCATTTCAGGAAAGGCGTTTCCAACTTTGATGTGCGCCATTAGGGAACTTCTTCTAAGGAAGGATTTAATCCGTTTCGAAACTACAGCGCCACCAATACTGATCAAGATCTCAGGCATGAAGTCTTGTTCCTTTGTTGAATCAATTTTGTTCAAAGAACGGTCAATACAGGCATTAAATCGCGCACTGTATAGGTTTGAAGTGTTTTCTGTTAATACGACCACGTTACTGCTTTCAGCAAATAATTCAAGCGCTTGTAATAACGCTAAGTCTTCAGGTAGCTGACCACATAACACCATAATATTCTTGCCACTCATGAGCCTAAATAGGTCTCCAATCACCTGCTTCGGTGGTGTTGAATTTTGAATGATTTCTATGCTGCGCGCAAAGGATCTCTCTTTTTCGTTGGTTTGGTACAAGGGTTCAGATAATCCAACATTGATGTGGGCAGGTCCTTCAGTTGGGAGTTTATCAAATAAGAGGGCAGTTTCTCGTTGATATTGCCAAAGGGTTTGATCGTTTATAGCACGATCTTCCAAATGAACTACTCGGCGCGTGAAATCTTTAAATAAATTCAATTGCCGAATGGTTTGTCCATCGCCTTGATCGGTCCATGCTTGGGGACGGTCTGCAGATACTACCAATAACGGAATGTTTCTATAAAATGCTTCAGTGATGGCCGGAAGGTAATTTGCGGGTGCAGATCCAGAGGTGCAGCATAGAACAACAGGTTTGTTCAATCGTTCAGCCATGCCTAAGGCAAAAAATGCCGCAGAACGCTCATCATGTATTACTGTAGTTTGAAAATATGGATCTGAATCCACAGTAATAGAAAAGGGGGCATTTCTAGATCCGGGTGAAAAAACCCAATGAGCTATCTCATGTGCTTTGCATTGGTCAACCACCAATTGTACTACCCATTTATCGCTGCAAATCATACCGTAAAGTTACTAGATTTAAAGGAGGTCGAAGAGTGTTTTACTTTTATTTTCTGTTTCTGCCCATTCCAATTCCGGTACAGATTCATCCGTAATTCCTCCACCAACAAATGCGAACAGTTCATCATCAATTAATTTAGCGCAGCGCAAATTCACATAACAGTGCGTTTGATGTGCCTCAAATACACCAATATATCCAGTATATATTTCACGGCGATGGATTTCTAACGCCTCATACACCTGTTTTGCCATTTCACGCGGTAAGCCACAAACCGCTGGAGTTGGATGTAAGGTGCTTATCAGTTCGGTTTCGCACCTTGGGTCGAGGTAAAAGCTTATGTCGGTTCGTAAATGTTCAACAGGTCCTGCGGGGTGTATATACGGACCCTCTATGTCTATGCTTCCAGGGGTTAAGGTGTTAATTCCTTCAAGAATGAATTCCGTAACCAGTGCCTGTTCAATGTGTTCTTTTTCTGTCCAATCTCTATCTTCATTGATTTTTTTTGTTCCGGCTAAGGACATAATAAACCAGTGGTCTTCAATACGACGAAGAAGAATTTCAGGTGTTGCACCAATCCATGAGCCCAAATGCTCATCTTCAAAATAATAGACAAATGCATTTGGATATGCCTTGATCAACCGATCGAAATATTGCTTTCGATCCGGCTGTTTTAATGATTGTTTTATTACCCTCGAATAAACCACTTTTTTTAATTCGCTCTGACTTATCGCGTTCGTAATTCGTTGAACTGCATTAAGGTGTTCACGTTTGTCTGATTGATACGGAGGGTACTGAGATTCCACAACAAATGGAGGGGGAGTGCTGGATTTGAACACGTAGCGTTTTTCTCCATTCGCGGTGGATACAATAAATCCGTTCGGTTTGTCGTCGCGTTGCATTGGGTGAAATTGCCCGTGAGATGTAACCGTCTCTTGACCCGGAATTCGATAGTAAAGCACCATCCTATTTTTTTATTCGCATGATCGTTAAACGTCCAGTGCAAACTAATTGTTCGGTTGTTTCTTCATGAATATCAACTTGCCAAATGTGTGTGCTTCCACCCGGATGAATCAGCGTGCCAGTGGCTATTACGTTTCCATTGCGGACCGCTCGAATATGTTCCGCATTAATGGAAAGACCAACGGGACGTTCGTTTGTTTTGTCAGCCATGAGAAAACTTCCAAAAGAGCCTACGGTTTCAATCAGCGCAGCGGAGGCGCCACCATGTAAAATCCCCATAGGTTGATGCGTTCGTTGATCTACCGGCATTTTGAATTTCAAGTAATTAATCCCCAGTTCAACACATTCAATTCCCAGGGCTTCCATAAGGGTATTCTGGTTTAGTGAATTCACTTCTTTAAGGGTAAATTGTGTAAAATCCATGGGGTAAAAATACAATGAAAAGTCCTATGGTGTATTTGGTATGTGTTCTTTACTTACCTTTGTATCGTTCTTTGGTTTCCGTGTACGCGGAATTAAAAAGGAATCCGGTGTAAATCCGGAGCTGTATCTGCAGCTGTAAGCACTGTAAGCGGTTGATAACCACTGTGAAAACGGGAAGGGAACCAGCGTTGGTGTAAGCCAGAAGACTTGCCTTTGAGCAGAGAGATGACTTCAGAATAAAGTCGGACTCGGTTATAGGGCGTATTGTACCTATTCGGTTCCCTCTTTTTTCTTTTGCGAGTTTTTAGTTTATTAACCGTTTAAAAACAGAACGAATGAAAAAAGTTTTTTTAATTGTTGGCCTAGGCCTTACTTTGTGCACACAAGCACAGAACTATTTGCACCAAGTATTAATCTTGAACGAGGGATATTTTGATTACAATTTGAATCAGATTATTACTCCTGTAACTGTGGGTTCTTACAATCCAACAACGCAAACCTACCAGGAAGTAAGCACAATAAATAACATGCGCTTTGCCTCCGACTTAATCATCGATGGGAATGCATACTATGTGGCTGCAGATTCTAAAATTTTAAAGTATGATTTAAATGCACACAGTTTAATCGCAGAAGTTAATTGTCCGGGAGTAAGAAACTTAGCCATTAGTCAAGGTAAATTAATCGCCACACGAGGAGAATACTTAACTACCTATGACGCATATTTGCATGTATATGATGCGAATTCCTTACAGTTGATTCAAGCCATTGATACCGTGGTTGGACCGAAGTGGGCCGCACAGAATATCGCATTGGTTGGAGATAAAGCGTATATCGCAGTGAACAACGGCTATGAGTGGGGGAATGAAAAAGGAATCGTAGGCGCACTAGATTTGACCACACTAACTTACGGTAACGAGATTGATTTAGGTCCGGAAGGTAAAAATCCCGATAATTTAATGGTGTACAATGGGAATTTGTATACGGTGAATAATAAGGATTGGAGTGGGTCTTCTGTCTCTGAAATCTCTTTAGTTTCTGGTGTAGCGAATACTGTAAATTTAGCGAATGCAGGTACGGGGTGCGGAACTTCTGCGTTACGCGACGACAAATTAGTGTATCAAATTTCTATGGAAACAACCTTGAATGAATTTGATATGAGTGTAATGAATACTACCGGTCCAGTGGTGGGTCACCAAGTGAATTACTATGAATTAGCACAAGAGCCAGTAAGCGGTAATTTCTATTGTTCAGAAACGGATTTCTTCTCGTACGGAACGGTGCACATTTTTGACGGAACCAATACCGAAATCAGTCAATTTGCTGTAAGTACTTCTCCAGGAACGGTCGTATTTGATGTACGCCCAAGTGTAGGATTAACTGAAATCAATGAAGGCTTATCGGTTTATCCAAATCCAGCGAATGATATGGTGACAGTGAATCAAGAGGGAGAAAAATTAGTTTATGCGTTGGATGGCACCTTACTCGCATCGAGTAAGGAGCAAACCTTAAATATCAGTTCCCTTGCACCGGGTATGTATGTAATTGCTGTGAATGGACAAAAAACCACGATCGTTAAGCAATAAGCACGCCATTAGCAAAGAAATTAAAGCGACTTCGGTCGCTTTTTTTGTGGCTGATCATTCTAAGATCCGACTCCATCGGTGTCGTATAGCTTATTTTTTCTCATGAAACCTTCCAACCTCCGCAATCATGCTGGTGTAGGATTGATACCATTGCGCGATGCCCAAGGCTTTGGCTTCTTCATGGATGGGGTGGGAGGCCCACGCTCGAATCGATTCCATATCTTTCCAATAGCTAATGAACATGCCACGTCCGTCCTGCTTCATGCTCTCATACCCCAAATAACCGGGCATTTCCTTCACGAGTTCAAGCGTTTTTTCATCGTAGGCTTGATATCCGTCAAGGTTATCTGCTAAGTAGTAATTGAAAATCGAAGCATAAAAAGGTGCTTCCGGTGGAGTAGGAGTGTGCCAATGAATCATAGAAGCTTATTTCCCGGAAAACAAGGTTGTCCGCAATTCAGGAAAACGATAAAATGCCACGAGAAATAAGACGGTTTGAACCACACAAGGTGCAATAACCGATTGTCCATGTTCTAAATGCGTGGCAATCGCTCCACCCATATAGGCTGAAAGGAGTAGAGTGCCTAGAATTCCAGTGCGCGGAATAATAAAAAGAATCAAACAAATCAATTCAATAATTCCGATATATAAATACGTAGAGGCATCAATACCAAATTGTTCTGCCATCTTTAATGCTTCTGCGTTGGCTGTGAATTTACCAACGGCGCTGCCTAAAAATGCTAAAGAAATTAATCCAGTGAGTACCCATGCCAGAGTTTTATTTGTTTTCATTGGTGTGATTTATGGAGGTTAAAATTTCAATTTCCGGACAAACTTAGGGATTATTTAACGATTCGGTGAGCAACTCAAGAAATTCAATGCGATAGTTTTCTAACCGAGTAAGGCTATTTCTTTAATGATTGTTTTGCCATTAATGACATGTAAAGTGCTTCCAATGTTGTTTTCTGAGCTACTAGATCTTTTCCAGTAATCATTGCCTTTTTTGCATCCCAAAGCGCTGGAATCGCAATCTTTCCTTTCGCTAATGAATACATCCAACATAAATCAATGATATTGATGAAAAGGTTAATGCGATAGAATAAAGAAGGTGAAGTAATCTGAAAGCCTATCTTCTTTAAGGTGCGTTCATTGAAAAAATATGAGGTCCCTGTAATATTGATTTTTAGCGGAAGATGTCCATCTTCAATCTCCTGAATCAAACGCAATAATCCTTCCAAATGAAACACCATGATGCGGTTTCGTAGCGAGGTTCTAGGGCTCGTTTTTTTGAAGACAAAAAAATAATCAAAACCAGTACCACTGTGTAAATCAATATGTTCCTTAGTTGACATATATCCAAGCAGCATGGGGGAGTAATAGGTGTAAATACCGGTTAACTTAAACAAGGGAGTGAATAAAAATTGACTTATTGGGACGTATAAAATAAATAGTAAATACACCAAAGGCTGAGTGGCCCCTTTTGTGATGAGGAAAAGCGCAAGGATGGAACCCACCAAAAGAAGCAGGATAGCTTCAATCCAAATTAGAACTTTTGGTTGCTTATAAAAGTCATTCATGCTCGTGCAAAAAAGGGTTTAGTTGTATTTGATTGAATGCAAAAAAAAACAAAATGATATCGAAGAAACTTAACGTCGTCATCTGTTTATTTGAGGGAAAAAAGAATCGGAATGACCATTTTCACGTTCACTTGTTTACCGTAGTTTGTTCCTGGTTTCCAATTTGGCATCTGTTTCACCAAACGAATTGCTTCGCGATTTAACCCATTAATTCCTTTTGCGATGGTAACCTCTTCTATACTTCCTGTTTTCGTGACCACAAATTGCACATAAATCCTACCCTCGATTCCATTTTCTTTCATTTCATCCGGGTAAATCATATTTTCTTGGAGAAACTTAATCATTTCGGACATTCCTCCTGGAAATTCGGGCATCACTTCCGCATAAGACAGGACTTCTTCCGGATTTGTGGCTACTTCTAAATCCGGCATAGATTCATACGTTATTCCCCCAGAAATGGGAGGTTCGGGTTCGGGGATTATGGAGACTTCACCCATAAGTTCTACTGGACGAATAGGGGGGTGTTTTTTTATTTTTTTTATTCCGTCATTACGACGTGTATTCTCAACTGAATTATTTTTTTGCTTCGCTACAGGATTTATTGTCTGCTTCTCAATTTTTGGCTTTTCAATTGGTTTATCACCGTTTGAATCGGTCTCGCAGGAATAGAACAAACTTGAGCAAACTACTCCCAATATTAAAAATGCATTAGCGCGAAATCTTGGTTGACTGAGAATCGCAATCAATTCTGGAAGATCCTCTTCTTTAATGTCAAATTGTTGTTGGTTCATTCTGCCACAAACGGAACCATTCGGGTTTTCAATTAAATAAGTGATAATTTCCGCCCTGCTTTTTTGGGTAAAATCGATCACTGATTTATCGCATTGGTCGCAATGCCTTGCATGAAGTTTGATTTGCATATGCTCCCAGTTTGCAGGACAAGGTTCAACAATAGATACTTTCATACGTTCAATTTTTCAGCAATTATTTAGTCGATATTAAACATAATGAATTTTTGGATGATAACCTTATTATTAGCACACTCATTTGAGATTGTAAATTGACTTATTCCGCTAGTGGAACTCTAACCAACGGTGATTTCTAGGTTGTTACCGCCCCTTCGATACGCCCTTTGGACTAATTAGGGTGCTTAAATCTTATAAAAAAAGCCATTATTTCTGATGGCTTTTTCGCTGAATCCCGTTCGTACGGACCCCCTTTCAACCACCGAAGCTGGCGAAGGTGGAATTGATTCTGCACATGCGGGACTCTAACCAACGGTGAATTCTACTTTTTTACCGCACCCTTCGATACGTCCTTTGGACTACTCAGGGTGCGTCTAGCTTGCAAAAAGCTCGGTGCAGGGTTTTAACAACGGTGCTCCACTCCTGAAAACTGACCGTATCGGCGATCCTGCGGCTTCCTCACGGTTTACTGAGGTTCCTAACCTCACTCAGTAAAGACCCAGTTTTCAGTTCGCTATGATTGTTGTTAAAACATGCACCAAAGAACTATACGATGTTATTTGATTAATTTGAAGGAATATATATAGACAGTCTAAAATAAAAAAAGCCATCATTTCTGATGGCTTTTTCGCTCCCCCTTCAGGACTTGAACCTGAGACCCTCTGATTAACAGTCAGATGCTCTAACCAACTGAGCTAAGGAGGAATGTCCTTTTATGTTGCTACCTTAAAATCAGTTGTCCAACTGAGTGCCGACGCTTCCGGTCGGCATCATGACAAGCTAGGCTTCGTCATGACTAAGGAGGAATTTTGTGATTGCAAAGATAGAAACTTTTCTAAATTTTGCAATTCAATTGATTAGAAAATTTTAAAAATCTTCGTCGGATATATTGAAATCGTCAAAACCACCTTCATCATCTCCAGAAAAATCTTGACGATCAATCAGGTCATCAAGATCACCTTCGATACGCTGCGCGGGTCTCAATATATTCGTATCTGCCACATTTAGCCTAATTTCAGTTCGAACATTTCCGTCTTCGGAAATGTATCCCTTTGCGTAGGGTGTGCCAAGCAATTCAACCATAGTGCCACGGGTTAAAAAGTCCACAATACGCATATTGCTTCCTTCTCGTTTCCAAATGGTGCAATTTACCCAGGTGGTTTTTGTTTTTGAGGCCCCTGTTTTTTTATCACGCCAATTTTTATTGTGTGCCACCGGAAAGTTGATCGCAATGATACCACGTTCCATAGGTTTAACAATGGCATCTTTACCAATGTTACCAATTAGTCGAGTCTCAAATACTGTAGCCATAGCAATTCATTTAGCAATAACCACAAATTTAGCTAAATAACTAATTGTCAGTCAAATAAATTAATTTTAGTGCTGATGTCCGTGCGGACCATGTACGTGTCCGTGTGAAATCTCATCCGCCGTAGCCTCACGAACTTCAAGGATAGTTCCTTCAAAATGTAAATCTGTACCTGCCAACGGATGATTGAAATCCATTTTCACTACATCATCTGTAATTTCAAGGATTCTTCCACGCATTTGATGTCCTTGTCCGTCACTCATCGGGATTAACGCCCCAACCTTAAACATCTCAGTATCAAAATGACCGTTCTCGTCATGAAATACATTGCTTGGTATCATTACGATTTCGTCATCAGATGGTAAGCCATAGGCATTGGCCGCTTGAATCGCGAAATCAAAGGCATCTCCTGTAGTTTTTCCGCTTAGGTTTGCTTCAAAATCAGGAATTAAAGAACCTACTCCATAAAGAAATACCAAAGGATTTGTTTCGTCAGTGATTTCAATTTGTTCTCCGGTTGTATGGTTTGTAAGTTTATACATTAACGAAACCACGGTGTTTGCTGCTATTTGCATTGTTATCTGTGTTTAAGTTGCGTAAATTACGCGGGTTATTTCTTTATAAGTTCTTTTACAAAATTTGGTAAGGCAAAGCTTCCATTGTGTAATGCGGCATTGTAATATCTTAGTCCATGAGTACTAACGAATGTCTCAATTTCAGCTTCTTTTTGGTGAATTGGACCTTCGATATTCCCTTTCAATCCATATTGGAAACTCCACATGCCAGTAGGGTAGGTAGGAACAAAAAATAAGGATACCGGTGCCTTGTCTGTACCAAAAATATCCTGTAAGGTATGATTCAGTTCTCTAAATGCTTTTTCATTGAATTTAGGTGATTCACCTTGAGCCACTAAAATTCCATCTTCCTTCAATGCATTGTAACAATTCGTGTAAAAGGATACAGAGAAAAGCCCTTCTGCCGGTCCAACAGGGTCTGAACCATCCACAAGAATGACATCATAGGTTCCCGGTGCCGCGTTTTGTGCAAACGCAATGCCGTCATCAACTAATAAGGTGAGTTTTGGATCATCAAATGATGCTGCAATGTTCGGTAAATGTTCTTTGCAGGCCTCGATTACCGCACCATCAATTTCAACCATCGTTACTTTTTCTACGCCAGGGTGACGCAACACTTCACGAATCGTTCCGCCATCACCACCACCAATTACCAATACATTTTTTGGATTTGGATGCATGAACATAGCAGGGTGGGATATCATTTCATGGTAATGGAATTCGTCTTTTTCTGTGGTCATCACCATGTCATCTAAGGCCAACATCTTTCCGTATTTGTAAGATTCTAAGATTCTTACCCGTTGAAATGGCGATTGGTGATCGTAAAATACATCTCCAGTAAAACGAAGAGATAAGGCCTGATTTTCATCCTTATCCGTAAACCATACATTTCGTGTGTAAAATCCTGGATTCACCCATTCATTTGCTTTTTGACGCATGGTAGAAATATCGAAGTCATTTCGAGTAAGCAAGTTTACCGAACCACGCTTCATTTCAATCGCCGAATAGGACTTCGCTTGAAAACTCTCTTTTAAGTAATCAAAAGCAATCCAAGCATTCATATCACCGCAAGTAAATACATCGACTGCTGCGTAGCCATATTCAGGCCAAGTATGTATCGCTAAGTGACTTTCTTGAATAACCACTACCCCAGAAACACCATAGGGTGAAAAATGGTGAAATGTTGAATTTATTACAGTAGCCTCTGCTTTTTTTGCCGCATCTACCATGTCGCGTTCTATCGCAGCTACATCATTCATAATGTGCGGGTCGCAGTTCATAAATTCAACCAAGATGTGATTTCCAAGGGCTGTACTCATTTTTTTTAGTTTAATATTTCGACTGCAAAATTAAATGATTAATTTCGGTTCTATGTTAAGATTACTTTATAAACCGCGTGTAATGCACATGTTTTTTGCCTTTTCATTGATTTTAATGGCTTTTCAGTGCAATAAACATACGAGTTCTCAGTGCATCAATTCAAAAATTAGTGCATTTCAAAATACATGTTGTGACCAAGGGGCGTCAGTAGAGGAGTACACCTTTCAGCAAGAACAAGTTTTCGTGTTTAACATGGGTACCTGTGGCGCTGATCTTCCCGCCTATGTGCTTACCTCCAATTGCGATACCTTAGGATTCTTGGGCGGATTCGCCGGAAATACGACCATAAATGGTGAGAATTTTTCAAATGCTTCGTTGGTAGGGACCGTTTGGAGTAATTAGTTTTTAAACCAAGGAATAGAATGGTTATTTGCTTCAATCAAATACATTCCGCTTGTTAATCCGTGCACATTCAACGTTGCTTCACTCGTTTCACTGACCATATTAAGTATAACTCTCCCTGATACATCGATGATTGATATGGCTGTATGTGCCGTTAATCCATGAATGGTAAGCCATTCCGAAGCAGGGTTCGGACTAATCCACAGCGCTTGAAGGGTATTCATGGCTATTGAGTTTAAGTCAACCACTTCAATTAAGGAAGAATCGCTCGTTGTACATCCGTTTCCATCGGTGTAGCTATAGCTTACATAAAATGAACCCGGTCCGGTGAGCGTTGGGTGAAACGAGGTACCAATAATTCCTGGACCAGAATAAACACCTCCACTCGGTGAGCCAGGGGTTACGTTAAATGGACCAGATCCTTCCATCACCGTGTTCGTAGTTTCATCATAGCTTACCACATCAACATCAAATAAATTTATTGATATGGAATCTGTATTTTGACATCCATTAGAACCCGTTCCAGTAACATAATACACCCCAGAGCTAAGCGGAACAAAGGACTCATTGTTTAATACGCCATTATCCCATTGATAGCTTACCGCAGTGCCTGTTCCCAATAAACTGATTTCTTCGTCGGGGCACGTGGTATAACTTGCGCCCGCATCCACAAACGGTAAGGCTAAGGTGCCCAAGGCGACCGGATTTGATCGGGTGTAACAGCCTGCGCTATCCAACCCCTTAACATAATAACTTCCCACAATGGCGGTTGTCATGTTGACCCCAACGGTCCCATTACTCCATACGGAATTGTAAAGGGTAGAAGGAGAATTGGCATGAAGGGTAGCCGTAGATCCAACACATATACCTAGGATTGGGTCAATGCTTAACGCGATGTTTTTAGATGTAAGCAATCCTAGGGCATCGGCCTTCCCAAAACCATATCCGAAATTAGGTGTTGCGCCTGTGTAGGCATCTACTACCGCGGTGTTACTTAAATCAAGTTTGAATTGTTGGTAAGTACTCAGCGGACATTTTTGTAAATAGAGCGCAGCGATTCCTGCTACCACCGGGGATGCCATGGAAGTCCCACCGTTCCGAACGTGAAAACCACCCACGTCAATGGTGGTGTTATTAGCCGTATTGTTCAAATACCAAACAGGTCCTGCCGCCAAGGTAACATCTCCCGCCGCAGTAATATCTGGTTTGGTCGTCCCGTTCCGTGCAGGACCTTTACTGCTGTTTTCGCTTAGTTTTCCAACCGGAGTGGTAGAGGCGGGTTGATAATACGTATTGTTTTTTGTAATGTGTCCTTTGCGGTTTCTCATGTTCGCCACAGAGATCACTTTTTCTGAGCAATTCCAGCTGCTTACTATGGTTTGTAAGGAGTCCGGCATGATATAATGTTGAATCGCGGGGAATTGAATTGATGTAGGAATCGAGGTGCTGAAGTTACTTAGCTGAATCCAATTTCCTCCCCATGCATCATATTTACCTGCACCAGTTGTCATAAATCGATATCGGTACGCCAACGAATCAATCGTAGTAAAAACCGACATCATATGGAAGTTGCCTCCCACAATTTCACGGTAACTGTCGATAATGGCAATGCGCTGACCATTGGCATTGAACAAGGTGTCCGTAACAGGAACTTGATTCATATTGCTTGTAGCAAAACGAAAGGTGGTGTTTCCTCGGAATGAATAATTCGGTGAAATCTTGTCTGCACCGTAGGCAAAGTAATACTGGGCGTCTGCCGTATCCGACCATAGATCAAATACAATCTTATTTGGTCCAGCCACGGTCATTCCAGTATTTGGAATATTCCAGAAAAACGTAGTATCGCTCCCGATGCTGTTGTTTCTCACATGGAATTTCCCTTGATTTCCGGCATTGCCTGCGGCGGAAACTACAATTCGTCCGGGGGATAAGTCAAGCAAGGATTCAATCAAATCGGCTGCAGGATCGTTTCCGTCGTGACTGCCTAAATAATCCCCTAAAGAAATATTAATTACTGCTGGTTTACCCAAGGAATCAGCCACCTTGAAAATGTAATCGCAGGCATCCGCAATCGTTAAGGTCCAGTTGGGTAAATTAAAATTGGTTTCAACTACGATGAGGTCTGCCTCGGGTGCGGCCCCTTTATTTTTTAGATTGGCTCGCGCATTTCCAGCAGCCATTCCAGCGACCGTAGTGCCATGTGCTGTGACGGTTTCCAAGCTGGTGCAGGTCCCCGCATTAATGGACGAACTATCCCAAACAATTCCGTAGTTATAGGGTTGTGGCGGATTTGCGCCGTTAACCGAATGGTCCCAATACCGCAATACGCGGGTTTTTCCGGTGGCGGTTTTGAAATCCGGATGATTGAAATCAATTCCTTGATCAATTACACCCATAATAATTCCTTTGCCAGTGTAGGCTGTATCTACGCCATTCAATCCTTGATGGACTAAATTTATTTGATGTTTTACCAAGGAGCTATCCGCTAAGGCTTGCGGACGAGAAACAGAAAAATATAGGCCTTCTACCATGCAAAAACCGTTAGCATCAAGCAATTGACTCGGTTTGGCGTTAAAGTAAAGGTAAGCTGAAGTGCGTTGTTTCGTGATGATGCCTAGCGATGCTAAGGTTTGTTGATTATGGGGTGTGTTTGAAGCACTTAAGCAAAGTTCTTGGTTCGGATTTGCTTTTGCGAATTCATTGAACGAAAATCCATGAAAATCACGCTGCTGTGCCATTGTAGACCACGAGGTTAATCCAACAATACAGCAGATTAACATTTTTTTCAAATTGAAATGCTTGGTGAAGCACGTAGAAATTCCCATGGAAGTAAAAATAACGTATTTTTGGGAATTCGAACTTCAAAAATAATTCTGAATCAATGAAATTGCTAAAAACTAACCTTGCGCTTTCCTTTTTGTTTTTAGGTGCGCTATCCTTTGCTCAACCCATCCCAGGAACCCTTAATTGGTATAACGGAACCGGTACAGGAATGTCCACAGAATTGGCATACAAGAAACTATTGAAAAAGAAAAAGGCAACACCGGTTATTGTTGCTGTTATTGACTCCGGTGTGGATTTGGAGCATGAAGATTTACAAGGAAAGATTTGGACAAATGCGAAAGAAATTCCAGGAAACAAAAAAGATGATGACGGAAATGGCTACATCGATGATGTGCATGGGTGGAATTTTCTTGGAAACATTAATGGTAAAAACCAAGAAAAAGCGCGCCTAGAAAAAGCACGAATCGTTAAAAAGTACGGTCAAAAATATGAGGATATTGACCCAGAAACCTTGGCTTATGATCCGATACACGAAATGTATGTGAATGCCGAAAGTTCGCTAAACGAAGATGTTTCTCAATATGAGCCATATCGTGACATGATTGGCAAAGGAATGTTCGATAAGGAAACTGAAGATTATTTACGTGATCAATTGGAATTCAATTTAAATCCTGACTTCGACGACCGCTCTTTAATTGGAGATAATCCAGATAATTTTAGTGATAATTACTATGGGAACGGAGATGCTGAAGGTCCAGATGCTTTACATGGAACACACGTAGCTGGAATTATTGGTGCGGTACGAGGAAACAAAAAAGGGGGAGATGGCGTTGCGGATAATGTGTTGATTATGTCTGTGCGTGCTGTCCCCAACGGTGACGAGCACGATAAAGATGTGGCTAATGCGATTCGTTATGCCGTGGATAATGGAGCAAAAGTGATCAACATGTCCTTTGGTAAGAGCTTTTCTCCGTACCATGAAAAAGTACAAGAAGCCATTCAATATGCAGTATCTAAAGATGTTTTGATGATTCACGCGGCAGGAAACGATGCGTCTGACATTGACTACACTGATAATTTTCCTAAAAAACCGGTCTTTGATTACATCGATTCTACCAGTAGAAAACTTTTTCTAAACATTGGAGCAAATACGAAAGAGTCTGGTGATGCCTTAGTGGCTTCATTTTCAAACTTTGGTGCCATGGAAGTAGATGTGTTTGCACCAGGAAATGAAATTTATAATTCGGTCCCTCAAAGTGCATACAAAAACTTACAGGGTACATCCATGGCTGCACCAATGGTAGCTGGAGTGGCTGCTTTACTAAAATCTCGTTTTCCGCAAGCAAGCATGGTGGAAATTAGTGAAGCGATTACACGTACTGTAACAAAATATGACCAACTTACCAGCATTAGCATTACGGGTGGTGTAGTGAACGTGTATAACGCAGCCAAGTATTTGCAGAACTTATATAAATAGGATGCGATTTTCTTTATTGGCGCTGCTTAGTGTCATTAGTATAGCTGTAGTTGCTCAAAAAAATCCATCAGGTAGCGTAGCTAAAATCACACCCGAGGATCGCCTGAATTCCATAATGGATACCTGGCACAAGAATGCAACCTTAGCTAAGTTCGATGAGTATTTCGCAGCAACCACTGATAACTTTGTGTTTTATGGTACAGCACCCGCAGAGAAATGGGATAAGGAAGCCTTCAAAACCTTTTGTAAACCTTATTTCGACTCTACCC
>ENA-OUVC01001288-OUVC01001288.1-marine-metagenome-genome-assembly--contig:-NODE-1288-length-15082-cov-3.417927_pt1 | contig 15082 bp, 15 predicted proteins | sample MGYA00248622_ERZ508571 | MGnify/ENA primary metagenome ERZ508571 (study PRJEB26236, sample SAMN06267175) | marine metagenome | isolation source: Columbia River Estuary | place: USA:Columbia River... | reverse complement strand
TATGGAGGAGCAGTATTAGTTTTAGGCCAAGCTGTTGAACCTGATGAGTAATAAAGATAATATTCATAGTCATCAAATGTAGTAATTATTTCATTTATTTTAGCTTGCCATACTATATTACTTGAAGAAACATAGTAAGAACCACTTGATGAACCTGTTACAGAAAAACTAGCACTGTAAGTGTATTGTTGTAATAAAGATAATTTATAATAAAAGTTTTCTAATCTAGTTTGAGCAGATGAGAAATGAATAAAATTAGCGTAATCAGAGTAATCAATATTAACTGCTATACCTGTTTGAGCTAAAATATTGTTTAATTGATACTTTAAACTTCCTTGAATTTGAAAAAAAACGAGTATCTGTCCGATTGTTCCAAATAGTATTCCTAAAAATAAATTCATTAATTTTTGAAATTTTAGTTATATATATTGCTGCCCCGTTTCGTGCATACAATTTTGGTTTATCTTGTCGACGGAGTATATGACTTGGTTCTTGTAAATCATTTTCCAACCAACCACCTTTCAATTTCATTAATGAACCAGGTGTCATGTTGTGAGGGACTGAGATAACACTTACTAGACTATCTGAATTTGGATTAGCCTGAAATAGCTCAATTGCTTCATTAATATGAAAAGTCCTTCTCAATGGAGAAGTTGGCTGGAGTGTCCGTAATGATGGCAGTAGCAGTGGAATTACAACCATTGCCATCGTGTTGAACCACAGTGTAAGTTCCTGCTGTAGCGTAACTGTAAGATGGTTTTTCTTGCGTACTTGTACCAGGTCCGGCATCACCAAAATCCCAAACAGTGCTACTGTTGTAACCTGGTGAGTTAGCGTCAAAACTTAGAATTTCTCCTAAACAAAACACCCCTGTTGAGGACCAATTTCCATTGTACATTACCTTAGGGTTACACTGTGAGTAAGCCAAGAAGCTTGTCACCAGTAACACAAATGACGCTAAATACCTGGTTAGGCTAGCTGAATTGAATGATTTATTCATACGTTTATTCGGTTTGTTATTCTTGTTTTTAAAATCCAAAAAGTTGGTAAATTTAATGAGGTTCATGTTAATTTTCAAATTATGGACGTAATAGTGTTAATTTTATATTTTTTATTTGAGGTAATTCGCCTTTTAGCTTATAGCTGACTCTGGCAAAATATTCACCCTGAGGACATTCTATTCCTATATTATTTATTCTTCCATCCCAACCTTCTTCAGGATCTAAAGTGCTGAATACTAGATTAGAATTGCTGTTAAAAATCTGTATGGAAAAATTGTCGTAACCCGAAATATTCACTTTGTACGTGTCATTCAAACCATCGTTTCCGACCGTGAAAATATTTATGGCTTCAAAGTGACCAATGGGCGCTAATTGAACGTCAAAAGTTAAGGTTTTAGCACAAGGATGATTTATTACCACCGCTTTAATCTGATGTTTACCGACCGTTTCTAAGGCTACATTGATGAACGGAGCATTGGTGCTATATAACTTGTTATTGATAAACCAGTTTGCAATAAGATTTTTATTGCTTAAGCTAAATGAATAGTGTCCATTTTCCGCTTGAGTTTTTATAATTTGCCCATTAAATTCAGTAACGGTCAATGAAGTGCGTGTAGTTATCTCTGCCGTTTTAAAGTAATAAGTATAAGTGCCTATATCTCGACATTGGGCATTATATGCCGCTGTGTTGCTTGCCACTTTAGTTTCGTTTAAAAACCAATCGCCCTTTTCTGATGCTTTAAGTACCACTGTTTCTCCAACACATGGGTTATAGTTAGACGCAGTGATTCTGGGTGGGGTACTGCTTTTATTCTCTAAGGTTTTGATGGGTTGATTCGTGTAGTTTTGAGGCGTTGAAGATGAAGTGTCAACGGTGAGAGGAACGCTCGCGGACCTAGAAGGATTTGTTTTTTCAGAATCTACACGTCGACTAGTTCTGTTTTCGTTAGGTGACTTTATCGTATTATCGGCTAATTCTATTGTTACAAAAGTAGACTGTGAATCCGTTGTAATAGACTCCGGTAGGCTAAGGGTATTCTCCTCTTTTGTTTGAGGAATTTCGAATGAATTAATAGTTTGGAAATAGCCCACGGTGCTAATAGTTCCAATGCTAACTATGATTAATCCAGTTTTTACAAGTGTTACACTAGCATTAAAATAGGTTGATAGCGAACTAATTATTCCTCCCGCTTGAGCTGTAGATGATGAAATAGCCGTCCAAGCATCAACTGGCGGTGGTGCACTATGACCTGACATTTGCTCTTTGAGCAAATTTTCAAAATCAGATATGTCGTTGAATTTCGGCATTGTTTAAAACCAGTCCTTTAACCAAATTTGTAACTGCTTGCGTGCTTTAAATAATTGAGATTTTGAAGTATTCTCATTAATATTTAAATAGTCGCTTATTTCTTTGTGGCTATATCCATCAATTACAAACATGTTAAAAACCGTGCGGTAGCCCAAAGGTAATTGTTGCACTAAGCGCATCATTTTTTCTGCATCTAACTTGCCAGTTTCTATTCGGGAAGTAAGCGGGAGCTCATTGGTATTTAGTTCAGAGACATCAAAGTGTAACTTACGTTTGCGAATTTGTTCTATGCTCGTATTTACAAAAATACGCTTCATCCAACCTTCAAAACTACCCGTAAATTGAAACTTGCCTATGCTATTAAAAACCTTGATAAAGCCTTCTTGCAAAGCATCTTTGGCTTCGTCTTCGTTGGTCATATATCGTAAGCAAATGCTGTACATGGTTCCTGAGTGTATATCGTAAATTTTTTTAAAAGCGTTATGGTCTCCATTGCTGCAAGCTTTAATCAAAGATATTTCATCGTGTGATTCACTAGGGCTCATTGCGCTGGATGTGCTTTAGATGTACTCAGATACAGGGAGGTTGCCCGAGGGTTAGATTTTTTTTACGTGATACTTTTCTGAAAGGTATTCTTTCAGGTTCTCTGCATAGTAACCTACTGCTTCTAATGGTTCTATAACTTCAGTTTCGTTTAGGCCTTCAAGAACCCGTTTAAATTGAATGCTTACTACGCGTTGTTCTGAATTAGCAATAAAGGATGCTGAAAAAAGATGAAAATTAAGGTGTGCCAATTCTTCCATAAACATTGCTAAATGCTCATCGGCAGGATATTCGCATATAGGTGCAACAATTTGAAAAATACCCGCAATCTTTTGTCGGTCAAAGTACTGCCATTGCGTAGTTTCGGTAGGTTGCCATATATCCACGTATAGCTCCGTATCATCTCCTCTTTGTATTAGGTATTCGCCGTCGTTCTCACAACGAATTTGCTCTGGCGTAAGGTTTAAGTGTTCTTTAACTACTTTTTCGAATATCGATATGGCCTCTGTAACTTGCATGATTGTTTGAAGGGCAAAAATAAGGTTAGTAATAGGTTATTAGCAGGTAGCTTTCTAATTATTGAATCATTAAGCTATTTTCTAAGGTTTGAGATCCGTTATTTACGGAGATGATATACTTGCCTCTTACAGGATAGTATTTCCCAAGATCTCCTTTTTCAAGCTCATTACTCGGATTTTCTTGAAATTTAAGCTCAATGGAGTGTGTATTGAATCCCCTTGTCCCGTTAATATCTTTTTCAAGTAATAGATTTCCTTTTTCATCTGTAATTGCTATGGTTACGTTAGATCGCTCACTAAGATAAAAAACCACCTCTTTTCTGGGTGCGGTTTCTTTCCATTCATAGCTGAGTGTACCCCAGTTTTCACTGTATTTTAACGGATCCATTTTTAAAAATAAAAAGCCCGAATCTAGGTAGGTAGCAGATTGGTAAACAGGTTCAAGTTGAATCTTATAAATACTTCTGCCATGGGTGCCCACCAATAAGTCTCTTTGCTCTTGTTGAATGGCCAAGTCATGAATCGCCACAGGAGGCAAATTGCTAAATGCTTGAAAGCTAGTTCCTCTATCTGTCGAAATATATAATCCTGCGTCAGATCCTACGTATAAAATATCTTCTGTTATTGCATCTTCTTTCAGTGCATTCAAGCATTCTGCAGGTAAATTATTGCCTACTTGTGTCCAAGTAGTTCCATAATCTTCGGAGATGTAAATGTACGAATTAAAGTGATCCCAAGTATGACCATTCAATAGGGCATACACACGTTCTTTTTTATGTTCGCTAGCTACAATTTTTCGTACCCAAAGGTGTTGGGGGAGTTTTTGTGATATGTTGCTCCAAGTTTTGCCTTCATTTTTGGTAAGTTGAATGTTGCCATCATCTGTGCCTGCATAGATTAATCCAAATTCGAATTTACTTTCGGATATACACGAAATAGTGCCATAGCTCACATCCCCATCTTTTCTGCCATTACTCAAGTCTGGGCTTATCTCTTCAAAAGTTTTGCCTTTATTCCTACTGCGATGCAACTTGTTGCTCGCCATATACAGAATATCTTGATTGTGCATGGATAGCAGGATAGGCGTCTGCCAATTCCAGCGCAGTTTCTCCGTTTTCAGGTCGTGCATAGGATGTATGTAGGCATAGCCTCCGTTAGCATCTCTGCGGTAATAGTGTCCAAATTGAGAACCTGTATATACTGTTTGGTCTCTATTGTCTATCTGGATTTGCATACCATCGCCGCCGGCAATGCGCTGATAGGGATATTTGCCTTCTTGATGCCACGAGGTGCTGTAATTATAATTATTTGGACCTTTCCAAACGCCGTTATCCTGCAACCCACCGTAAACATTGTAATATTTTTGATTATCAACTGCAATGGTGTAAAACTGCCCAACTGCTGGAGAGTTGCACTTAGTCCAGTGGTCTCCGCCATCATAACTAATGTTTACCCCTCCATCGTTGCCATTGATAAGGTGAAGAGGATTGTCAGGATTTACCCAGATGTAATGATGATCTACGTGCACATTATCGCCACCCGAAAATGTAAAACTGGACCCACCATTCTTTGATTGCAATAAAGGTACACCCGCTATAAAAACATGATTTTCGTCCTTGGGATTTACAGCAACCACTCCAAAGTAATAACCGTACGAATAGCAAACATTTTCGAGAACATTTTCGTGTGTTTTAGTCCATGTTTTGCCAGCATCTATGCTCCGATAGAGTTCGGGGCCTTTCACGGGATCTTCAAACATTACGGCATTTTCATCGTGCAGATATTCATAAAAGTCATAAGGCTTTAGTGTGCCTTTTTTTGCCATCTTTTGAATGTCTTTTGCTTTGTATTTGTCTGGAAATCGATTCTGTTTTAGAAAGGTATTCAATGAGGAGTCACTCAAATTTTTAAACGAATCCAGCGTCATGGTTTGAAACGATTTCTTGGTTAATCCTTCACTGGGAGCTTCTTCTTTTTTGTATTGCTCTTGATTATCAAGTAAAGCGTAAATAGAATTCCCACTAGCGCTAAGACCGATCCTTCCAATGTTTTCACCTGAAGGGAAAGATGCAGATTTGTTCCAAGTGTCTCCACCGTCTTCAGAAATGTGTACTCCGCTATTTTTGCCTCCCTCCCAAAAATTCCAAGCTCTTCGTTCTTTTTGCCACATAGCGGCATAGAGTCTATTCGAATTTGTGGGGTCGATTTCTAAATCAATAGCACTGGTATTTTCATCAACAAAGAGCGTTTGTTTCCAGGTTTTACCACCATCTATCGTTTTATATATTCCACGTTCTTTATTGGGAGAAAAAAGGCTGCCCATACTTGCAACGTAAATAATATTGGTCTTGGTAGGATGAAGAATAATTCGGCTAATGTGCTGTGTGGCAGCAAGTCCGAGGCACTCCCAAAACTTCCACACTTGGGGGTCGTTTATGCTAAAATCACATTTAAAAACCCCAAAACCAGCATAACTAGATCGGCTGGAGTTAGCCTCGCCCGTTCCCACATATATTACTTTCTCTACCCAATTTACAGCAAGTGCGCCACAATGTATCGTATATCCATTGTCATCAAAAACCGAAGTAAAGCTTTGTCCGTTATTTTTGGTTTCCCATACACCGCCTGTTGCGTAGGCTACAAAAAAGTGTTTGGTGTCGTAGGGATCTATGGCCATGTCAACCACTCGTCCACTCATTATAGTGGGACCTATATTCGTTGCTTCAATGCCTAAATAGCTCGATTTTTTTTGCAGCTCTTCGCGTTGCTGAACGGCATCTAGGCGCTCCTTTTCATTAGTTGGTTTTACTGGATTAGAGGGATATTGAGCCAAGCACGTAAAACCACATAATAGTATAACGCTTAATGCGAATGTCTTTGAGAAAGTATTATTTTTATTCTGAGAAAAATGATGTTCCCTGCAGAGTTTAATATATCGAGTATTTTATGGGTAAGCGGTATCGCATATTTACGGTTTTACCTTTTTGTGTGGCAGGTTTCCATCTTGGTGAATTTGCCAAAAGGTTTGCTGCGCACGTTCCCAAACAATAATCATTGGACGAAATTATTTCCTCTTTTTCTAATCGTAGTGTTTTTCTCCCTTTTGCACCCTTGATTTTTTTGTCTTGATATAGTTTTATTTTTTCAACGGTCACATCATTTACATAACCGTTTTTATCAACTACAAACATCAGGTAAACAATTCCTGAAATATCATTCTCTAATGCCTCTTTGGGATATTCTAGATTTTCCATAATAAACCAGTTTAAACTATCTTGTCCGCCGGGGAACTCTGCCAGCGTTTCATAATCTGTAAAAACAGGTTTTGTTGATTTTGTAGAGTCTGTTTGTGCTAAACAAATCTGTGAAAAAACAACGAAAAGGAGGAGTGAGTTTATTTTGATGAAATTCATATTTTATGGGTTGAAGACGAGCCTTTCTCCTTTTTTGGTCTCATCAAATTTGCCAAAGGAATAAGCTAGGTGTCCAGAGACAATTGTTTGTTCGATAGTGGTTGTAAATGTCTCACCTTCTAGCGGGCTCCATCCACACTTGTATAAGATGTTATTTTTGCTTATAGTCTCTTGTGTTTCAGGATTCAGGATTACGATGTCTGCATAATACCCTTCCCTTAAGTAGCCTCTTTTTTGGATTCCAAATAAGTCGGCGGGAGCGTGACACATTTTCTCTATGACTTTGTTTACGGTTATTTTACCTGTCTTAGCATGCTCCAACATAAGTTGTAAGCTGTGCTGCACTAAGGGTAAACCACTTGGTGCTTTGGTGTACTTGTTCTGCTTTTCTTCCCACGTGTGCGGTGCGTGGTCGGTTGCAATAATGTCAAAATAATCGTTATTTAATGCATGCCATAGTGCATTTTGGTCTGCTTCAGATTTTATAGCGGGGTTACATTTTATTAGACTCCCTTTTTGAGCATAATGCGTATCATTAAAAGAGAGATGGTGCACACATACTTCTGCGGTTATTCTTTTTTGAGACAGAGGAATAGCGTTGGTAAAAAGCGCGATTTCTTTGGCTGTGGATATGTGTAGTATGTGAAGACGAGCATTGTATTCTCTGGCTAGGTCACTTGCCATTTTGCTGCTCAGATAACAAGCTTCCTCATCACGAATTATAGGGTGAGCTTCCATAGGAATGTCTTCACCGTATTTAGCCACAAACTTTGCGGTATTTCTACGAATTGTTTCTTCGTCTTCGCAATGTGTAGCAATAAGCATTGGGGTTTGCGAAAAAATACCCCTTAACGTATCTTCATTATCTACGAGCATGTCTCCAGTGCTACTTCCCATGAATAATTTTACACCGCATACTGTTTTGGGATCCGTTTTTAGTACCTCTTCAATATTGTCATTGGTTCCGCCCATAAAGAATGAATAATTGGCCAGAGAACAATCGTTTGCTCTTGCATATTTTTTGGCCAGTTCTTCCTGCGTGGTGGCTTGGGGAATGGTGTTTGGCATTTCCATATAGGAAGTAGTGCCTCCTGCAACAGCAGCCTTTGCTTCGGTGTATATTTCTGCTTTATGGGTGAGCCCCGGTTCACGAAAATGCACTTGGTCATCTATTACGCCTGGTACTACCCATTTTCCTGATGCGTCGATGGTTTTGTCCGCACTGCGGCTAATTCCATTTTTCGATATTTCTGCTATAAAACCATTTTCGATATAGATGTCAGCTATAAATTGTTGGTTTTCGTTAATTAGCAGTCCGTTTTTGATTAAAATTGAAGGCATATATGGTCAGCAAATTTAATGTACGCGTGTATGGTATTTGGATAAAAGAAGGTAAAATTTTAGTCAGCAACGAAAATATCAATGGTTTTAAGATGTTAAAACTGCCAGGTGGTGGATTAGAGTTTGGTGAAGGGACTAAAGAATGTCTAGTCAGAGAGTTTAAGGAAGAATTAGATGTCACCGTAAAAATAGAGCAACTCCTGCATGTGACTGAAAATTTTATTCAAAGTGCTTTCAGGAAAGATGAGCAAATTATAGCTGTACATTATAGGGTAAGTAGTGCCGATACAATAGATAACATGCACACCGTCCAGCCTACCAAGCTAGGTGGAGATAATATACATCTATTTGAATGGCGAACACTTGATCAGCTATTACTAACTGAACTAACTTTTGATATGGACAAGCAGGCTTTGGCGAAGTTAACGTAGCGGATATACGTTGCCTTTTGCTGTACGAGCGTTACCATCACAACCTCGGTAGTACATAAAATAGATGTACAATTGATTTGGAACTTTTTCTCCTTGATAATAACCATCCCAATTGGGTTTAGTACTATCGTCTCGTGAATCGAAAACTTTTTCTCCCCACCTAGAAAAGATGGTAATGTAATAAGAAGGTTGAGAAACTGGGAGGGCAAACGGGAATAATTCATTAAGCCCATCATCATTAGGACTAAAGGCGCTAGGCACATTAAGTTCGTTGGGTAGCGCTTCAGGATCTACGGTGATAAACAAACTGTCCATAGCCATACATCCAAATTGATCTATTATTTTGAGTGTATACTTGCCTTGGGCCATAGTGGTGATGCTCTGGTCTTTAGATCCGGTATTCCATTGATACGCATATCCTGCGGGTCCTTCAATTTTGGTTGGGCTATTTACGCAGATAGTGAGGTCGTCACCTAAGTCAACTTCTGGTGATTGTGATACAGTTATTATCACAGAATCAGCTGCCTTGCATCCATATTCATCATACACCGTTACTCTGAATGTATCGGGCACATTCACCTTTATTTTTTGTGTAGTAGCTCCATTACTCCAATCGTATTTTATTCCGTCAGGTCCTGCATCAAGCTCCAGATTAATGTTATCACAAAAATGCCTGTCTATTCCCAAATCGAGATTAATGATTGGATTTGTTATCTTAAAGGAATCCGTTTTAACACAATACCTTTGTTTGACTTGAACCCAGTAATTATCAGCCTTAGTTAATGTTACTTTTTGGGTGGTTTCACCAGTAGACCATTTGTACTCTGCTTCTTCTATGGAAGTAGCCTCAGCTTCAAACGTAAATTCGTTGCAATAAAACTGGTCATCGATGTCTGGTATCGTCGCAGTCCAAATTCTAATGGTATCATACGAAAAACAGTTTGCATTTCGTACAATAACAGAGTATTCGCCAGTATCTCGAACATTTATCGTTTGCTTGTTGTCTAGAGGGCTAGTGCTCCATTGATAAAAAAGTCCAGGTACGCCCACATCTAGTGTCACATTAACGGTGTCACACAGAAGTGAATCTCTGGGGAGAGACACAGGAGGGACTTTGTCATAGCGTAATTGAACAGAATCTACGTAACTGCAATTTCCATAAGAAACAGTTGCGACATATCTTCCGGTATCACTTACGTTAATACGATATCCAGTTTGGCCGGTATTCCACTTTACAGAGACTGCGTCAGCGGTTTTAGTATCTAATCTAATTGAAAAGTCGTCACAAAAAATGAGGTCAGGACCTAAGTCAAATGACTTGGTAGAACGTATTCGCACGTCATATTTGTAATTAGATTCACAAATAGACGTAGTGGCTTTTAAACTTATTGTGTAATTCCCATTTCCCGGGTAGGTATAGCATATATTGCCTGCTAAGCTAAACGTAGTAAGCGTATCACTTGTAGTTGTTGGATCACCAAAGTCCCAAAAGTATTTAGTTTTAGCGGGGAATTTAGTATAACTTTTATTTCGAATGCAAACAGTATCTCCGCATTCAAAGGTATAAGCACCACCTACAGTTGTACCGTTGGGCATATCAAAATTAGCCAGGATATCAAATTCACATTGTATTACATTAAATTGGTAGTCGCGGCGGGTTTCCCCAATCAGCTTTCCGTTTCTGTATTCTTGCACCGTAAATCCAACTACAAATTGACCTGTTTCAGAAGGCGTAATTGTTATCTCTCCTGTAGATGAATTCATGTTGAGAGAAGGGCTTCCCTTCATTTGCATAAACTCAGAATAACTAGCGCTCCAATTTAATTCAGAGAAAGGGGGTCTGTCATATGCACCAGCAGAACTAGGTCGCGGGCTGTTTTGATTGGCTCCTAAATAAGGAGTTGTGAGAAGATAAACCAATGAATCTCCATCTGGATCGATAGCTGGTTGCTGAAGCGTAAGCGGAGCGTCTACGCAAATATATACAGGAGGTACTGTTGTAAAATATGCACTGGAATTGGCGGTAGATTTAGGTGGTATAACAGTCCATGCCGTAAATCCAGATGCCTCAGGGCTAACAATATTGTCGATGGTGTTATTTCTGCAGCACCGTTGCCATGCTAGAATTACGCCATTGGTCCCTGGATTAATAGTTCGAACAGCCGTGTAAACATAAGCATCCGTGCATACGCCACTTGGCTGTTTTACACATTCGTAGTTTGTGCTTTTAAGTCGATTAGGGGCAGATCCTCTTAAGGTAAAATCGGAAATAAAGTTATTGGTTTTTGCGTCCCATGTACTGATGAAAATAGTTTTATCAGAATCTATTGCGTCAGGATCCCCGTTGTAGCAATCAAAATACACATTGACTGTTACTCTGTACGAATTGGTAGTTGCATTTAATAACTGGTAATATATCTCGCCTCCAACTATATGAGTAGCTTCAACGAATATGGTTGACAGCAAGGTAAGTGTTATGATTAGTAGCTTTTTAATACGTTTTTTAGTTAGGGCCCTGTTAAAACAGGCAGAAGTAGTCTATCAAACATACTAAAAATTAAATACTCTTGCAATATTAAATCCGAAACGAATATCTCCATCAAGCCATTTAGCTTTGGTGTCGGTAATAAATGCTTTTTCAAAGGGACCGCTTGAGTTTGTAAAAAACAGCTGAAAAACGTGTCCACCCGTTTCTATGTCAAAACCTACTGATAGCACATTGGTTTTATCTTCCTCCAATTGATTGGGTATTACGTAATAATACTCTAGGTTTAGTGTGGTCCTGGAGGTAAGCTTTTGCCTAACTCCCACTCCTAAAGATAATATGTCATTCTTAAATTTAGTGGAATCGACAATATTTTTATGTACTAGTGTAGGACTTAATTGTACGCTTAATCCTTCCGTAAATTTTCGTGCAATGAGTAGCTGGTGCGTATAATGTAATCTGCTAGAAAAGTAGTTTTGACGATCCGGTTGCGGCCATTTTAAGGTAGTTATGCCCATATGGCTTATCCAAGTAGCAGTTACGGGCATTGTTTTAAGTCCAGTACTTTGTTTCAGGAATTTATATTTTACAAAACCATCATAGGTTTTGTCCACCGTACTTCTACCTAGTCCTACGTTTAAGTTATCGGTTATTCCATAGTCTCCACCTATACGCATAGTGGCTTGATCAAGTCCGAACATATCATAAGGCCCTCCGCTCAAAAAACCAAATCGATGCGATATTTTAAAATCGAATTCATTTTTAGCTACGGTTTCGATGCTATGCCCGTTTACCACTCTATTGGTTTTAAATGTGGCCGTAGTATAATCGATAGTTTCTAATTCTGGTTCATCTAACAAATCTAGGTCTTGAGCTAGGCATAACTTAGTAGTTGCTAAGAGGATAAAAAAGAAAAGGATCTTGTTCATTTATACGATATGTCTTTGGACGTGGTGTTAACTAAAAAAATATTTTGAAAAATTTCAAAACGTTTTTTTTTAGGGTTTTATTTAGTGAGAGTGCGTGTAATCAGCGTCCACATTAATTTTTATTTCATTGGAAATTTTAGCAGCCACTGTCTTGGGTATTGCAATATGGTAGTCTACAGGGTTTACAGTGAAGCTAGCTTTAGCATTTACAATTCCTCCTTTAACCACGAACGTAGCCATAGTACTTACTTCTTTTGTCACATCTTTCATAGTTAATTTACCGGTAATGGAAGATTTATAGGTACCATCTTTCGCTAAATTTACAGCACTCATTTTATCAATAGTACCTGTAAAAGTTGATTTAGGATATTTCGTACTCTCCATATAATTTTCGTTAAAGTGTTCTTGCATTAACGCTTTAGGGAATTCAAAATCCTTAATTAGGACACTAAACTGAAGTTTACCTGTTTCAGCATCAAAAGCAGTTTTAACTTTATGATTATCTGCAGTTATGTCCTCAACAGGGGTGTGGCTAAAAAAATTGATATTACCCGTATTTGTTTTGTAAATACCACCGCTGTGGTTTGTAAATGCCATTAAACCAAATGTAATTATGGCTGCGAAAAGAATGCTTGTTTTATTCATGAGTTGCTATTTTTAATTATTTGATTATAATACAATTAGATAATACGACGTCTTTGCTTCCGAGTAAATCTAGTTCTTCAGAACCATTACAACCCATACAGACTCCTTTAATTTTTACCGTAGAACTGTCGGTTAGAGCGAGAACTTTGCTTAACTCAGTTGGTTTAAACCCGCATCTCACAAAGCCCTCGTCACCATTGCCTTTTAAGAGTATTTGGGGTTCTTTTTCGTTGGATAAATCCTTGCTTAATAACTGACCTTCTACTTGAATTACTTTATCAGAATAGATGGCCATTGCAGCTTGCTCATTGGTGTCAAATGCAACAAAGATTTCAGTGGCTAGTAATGTTTCAGCTGCTTCACTTTTACCCACATTTGTATGAGGTTTATTGTACGTGTTGTAGCCATAGAAGACTGCGCCTAATGCGAGTACTATGATTAATATTATAATTGGTCTGGTCATTTTCTTAAACTTAATTATTTAACGCTCCATCTTTAATCCAAGCCTGCAATTGGTCTATTGAGCATTGATTTATTTTAGTGGTACTTCCTTGAGGCATTGATTTAAAACCAACGTCGTGATTTACACTTCCAAAAAGTCTTCCATTGTCTACATAAATTTTTACATCTGAATAGGTGTCTAGCTTGATACTGCCTTGTGGGTTAGTGTTATTATGGCACGAAATACAGCTGTTATTCGTAAGAATCGTAACGACATCGGTGGAATAAGACATGCCGGCAGTATTACAGTTAACAGTAGGATATAGCTCTTCTTCCACGTCGTTATAACAACCCATAAAAAGTAATCCTATCAAACCTAGGAGTAAGATCTTAACCTTAATTATTTGGAGCTCCATCATTTATCCATTTATTAATTATTGTGAGGTTACAATTATCTAACTTTCCGCTGGGGGGCATGGTTACAAACCCAATTCTATGGTTAATTGATCCAGCTAATTTACCATTGTCAACGTTGGTCTTTACTGCTGCGTAATTATGTAAGCTTACTCCTCCACTTGATGAAGAAGCGTTGTGACAAGAAACACAATTCGCATTAAGTGTAGAGGTTACTTGTTTTGAAAAAGTTACGTTAACGCTGTCGCATTCGATACATTTATTGTTTTTGGCACCTTGATCAATCCATTTTTTGATTAGCGCTTGTTGTTCCGAGCTCAGCGCGTTATAAGGTGGGGGAGGCATTATTTTACTTGAACGCATTTCTATTACGACTTCGTATAGTTTACTGTCACTTGGATTTCCAGCCTTAACGCGGCCAGTTTTCATAATATTCGTGTAATTATCCAAAATGATACCATCTTCTTGGGAAGCTGCATCGTGGCATCCGCTTTTGGCACAGGAAGATATGAGTAAAGGAAGAATTGAATTTTCAAAATATACACTATCGGGATCGCAGCTTACACTGCTCGTGGCAACTGTTGAATTGTTATTAGGAGTAACATCAGGTTGATGCTTACAGGATTGTGCGCTAATCATTAAAAATAGCACTAATGTAACTATTGATGCAGAAATTATTTTCTTCATTAACTTAATTTTCGTTCAAATTTAACTAATAATAATCGCTATCATTCTATGATTAATTTCATAATATACAAATGACATTAAAGTGGGATATTCCCGTGTTTCTTCTTGGGTAGTGTTGATACTTTATTTTCCAGCATAGCATATGCTTTAATAAGTTTGACTCTTGTTTCTTCTGGCACTATTACTTCATCCACAAAGCCTCTTTCTGCCGCCCGATAAGGGTTAGCAAATATTTCCGCATATTCTTTCTCCTTTTCAAGCAATGCTGCAGCTGGATCAGCAGCGGCACTTATTTCGCCTTTGAATATAATTTCGGCTGCTCCTTTTGCACCCATAACAGCGATCTCTGCACTTGGCCACGCAAAATTTAAGTCTGCCCCAATGTGTTTACTATTCATAACGTCATACGCTCCGCCATAGGCTTTTCGGGTAATAACCGTTATTCTAGGCACGGTCGCTTCACTAAACGCGTACAGTAATTTTGCTCCGTTGGTAATAATGGCATTCCACTCTTGATCTGTACCAGGCAAGAAACCTGGTACGTCTTCTAAAACGAGAAGTGGAATATTAAAGCAGTCGCAGAATCGCACAAAACGTGCTCCTTTTTGAGAAGATTGCACATCTAAAACACCTGCAAGATAAGCTGGTTGATTAGCTATTATACCAATACTTCGGCCAGCTAATCGTGCAAATCCTACAACAATATTGGGTGCAAAATTTTTATGTATTTCAAAAAATGATTCTCGGTCAATAATACCTTGAATAACATCTCTCATATCATATGGTTGATTTGCGCTATCGGGCACTATTTTTTCAAGCTCGTGACGTATTTCATCCCCTAGTTCATAAGCAATTCTTGGTGCTTTTTCCTCGCAATTTTGAGGCATATAGCTCAGTAATTTTTTTACGTGATTGATGGCATCGA
>ENA-OUVC01001286-OUVC01001286.1-marine-metagenome-genome-assembly--contig:-NODE-1286-length-15086-cov-3.357985_pt1 | contig 15086 bp, 13 predicted proteins | sample MGYA00248622_ERZ508571 | MGnify/ENA primary metagenome ERZ508571 (study PRJEB26236, sample SAMN06267175) | marine metagenome | isolation source: Columbia River Estuary | place: USA:Columbia River... | reverse complement strand
CCATTTCGCGAAGTTGTGGTTCTTCGGCTGCGCACAGATCGGTAGCGGCGGGGCAGCGCGTGCGGAATCGACAACCAGAAGGCGGGTTGGTTGGCGAAGGAGGGTCGCCGTCAATTATTTGCGCACTAATTGAGAACTCAGGATCTGGAACTGGAATCGCACTAATCAAAGCACTGGTGTAGTGGTGACGTGGATTTTTGTAGAGATCTGTTGGATTACCAATTTCACAAACTTTGCCGAGGTACATCACCATTACTCGTGTACTTACTGCTTTTACAACCGCCAGGTCGTGAGAAATAAAGATCATGGTAAGTCCATATTGATCTTTCATGTCCTGAAGCAAGTTGAGAATTTGTGCCTGAACACTGACGTCCAATGCAGAAACCGGTTCGTCGCAGATCAGGATTTCGGGGTCAAGAGCAAGAGCACGTGCAATTGAAATTCTCTGACACTGTCCTCCAGAAAACTCATAGGCATGACGTTCGCGTACGAGTGCTGGTTCCAAACCAACTGAGTTCAACAGCTCATCAATTTTGGATTCTTGCTCAGAGTCGCTACCACGAGACCATATTTCAAGTGGTTCCTTTACAATCTTGCTGACCGTGAAGCGAGGATCTAGCGAACTCACTGGGTCTTGGAAGATCATTTGCATTGCAGGGCGAACATCGCGCAATGCATCTTTGCTGAGTGAAGTAAGTTCTTGGCCTTGGAAGTTGACAGAACCTGAGGTTGGCTTGGGCAATTGCAGAATTGCTTTGCCCAATGTGGATTTACCACAACCCGATTCGCCCACAATGGCGAGAGTCTCGCCACGTTCGATGTCGAAGGAAATACCGGAAACTGCTCGTACGAAGTTTTTGCCACCAGCAGGAAACTCCATGGTGAGATCTTCAACGCGCAAAATAACGTTTTCGTTATTGCGCAAGTGTGCTTTGCCAGACCCAGCCATTAGCGCGAACCTCCGATAGGGAACCAGCAGCGATAGGAGTGCATAGGTGCAACTTCAACGAGCGGTGGAGCAGATGCTCGGCACTTATCGGTGACATATGGGCAACGCGATGCAAAAGAGCATCCTGTCTCAGGCTGTGTTGGGTCGGGAAGTCGGCCACTGATGACGGGCAAGCGCTGTCCGCTTGGTGAATCGAGTCGTGGGATCGACTTCATGAGCGCTTCGGTGTATGGCATCTGCATGTTGGCGAAGAGTTGCTTTGTAGGTGCAATTTCCACAACTTCGCCGGCGTACATCACCGCAATGCGATCGGTGTGGCCAGCAACAACACCAAGGTCGTGGGTAACGATCACCATCGACATGCCCATTTCCTGACGAAGTTCACTGAGGAGTTCCATCACCTGTGCTTGCACGGTGACGTCGAGCGCAGTAGTGGGTTCATCGGCAAACAACAAGCGAGGCTTACAGGCCAATGCAATGGCAATCATCACGCGTTGACGCATGCCGCCGGAGAGTTGAAATGGATATTTCTCCATCACAGCTTTCGGGTCGGGGATGCGCACGCGGTTGAGAAGTTCAATGCCTCGAGCATTCGCATCGGTCTTGCTCATTTGCAGCCGAATGCGTAAACCCTCGGTGAGTTGCGTGCCAATTTTGCGCACAGGGTTCAACGCAGTCATTGGGTCTTGGAAGATCATCGCCATTCCTGTACCCCAATACTCACGCAAAACTTTGCGCGGTGCCTGTGAGAGGTCGTGGTCGTCGTAAATGACGGTGCCAGAACGATGAGCTGCGCGCTTAGGAAGCAGCCCCATTGCGCCACGAGAAAGAACTGTCTTTCCCGAACCCGATTCTCCAACGATGCCGACGCTTTCGCCATCGGCGACATCGATGTCTACATTGCGCACTGCATATAGCGGCCCACGAGCGGTATCGAATGATACAGAGAAGTCGCGAAGCGACAACATGGGGTTATTGCTCATATGCGCGCCTCGCGTCGGTCGAGGCTTTGGCGAATAACGTCTCCAATTTGATTGCATGAAATCACAGTGAGTGCAATGAAAATAATGGGGAAGTACACCACGTGTGGCGTGTATTCCATGTCGTTACGACCTGCTGCCAATATGGCGCCCCAACTATTCCCATCGGGAATACCAACGCCAAGCAGAGAGAGGGAGCCTTCAGCGACGATGACCACACCTACTGCTAAAAATGCAATTGCCATTACTGCAGGAAGAACGTTTGGCACGATGTGTTTCCACAAAATAGTGGAGTTTTTTGCACCCATCGACTTTGCTGCGGTGACAAATTCTCGATTCGACCATGACAATGTGGCACCACGTGCGATGCGACCCAAAATAGGAATGATGACAATAGTGAGAGCTAAAACGACAACGAAGACTTTTCGCCAATTGGAAACAGTGGAAAATGCATCGGGTGCAGTGGCAAGTACTGCTACCAAGGCGAGGGCCAATACCAAGTTGGGAATAGAAAGTACTGCGCTAAAGACAATATTGACCACCGCATCAATTTTCCCGCGGACATAGCCAGAGAGGATGCCAATAAGGCTGCCAATAGCGCCGCCCACACCTACTGCAACAACAGCTACCAGCATCGTGAGGCGAGTGCCGTGGAGGAGCTCGCGGAATATGTCGTAGCCATTGGTGTCGGTACCAAAGAGATGGCCATTGGTGAATGGGCCAACACCGAGGTCATTTTCATACACAAACTTCGGGTCAGTTGAAGAGAGAAGCGGATACACAATGGCTATGAGTCCGATAATGGCGAGCCAAGCTATGGAGAGCAATGTGGGGATGGAAAACTTGCGCAACTTCTTCCAAATGTTTTTCATCATCGAGATCCTCGCGTTCGGGGGTCGACGACGCCAATGAGTAAGTCGGCGGTGACGTTAAAGATGACGTATCCAATTGCAGTGATAGCGATAAATGATTGCAATGCGACGAATTCTTTTGTGGCAAGGGCGTAGGCGATTTCGAAACCAAATCCGGGAATAGCAAAAATGTTTTCGATGACAAGAGTGCCACCAATGAGAGCGCCCATGTTTAATGCTGCTGCAGTGAGAAGTGTGACACTCGCGGGGCGAAATACATGAGTAAGAAGAATACGTGAGTCGGACAAACCTTTGGAGGCCGCCATGGTGACGTAGTCGTCTTTCAGTGCGGCTATGACGTCGGTACGCAAAAGGCGCGTATACGAAGCAGCTAAGCCGAGACCCAAACTTAAACATGGAAGAATTAAGTGTTTGAAATGCTGTAGCGGGCTTTCTTTAAAGCCGATGTATTCAAGGGTGGGAAGCCATTGCAGTTTGACGCCCACCACGATGATGAGGAGAAATGCAAGGGCAAAGTTTGGTATGGATGAAGAGGTAAAAAGAGCATTAGAAATAATGCGGTCGGACTTTTTGCCCGCCCGGTATGCGGTGAAAATGCCAAGTGGTACTGCGATGAGCAACGCAATAATTTGCGTGTAGAGCATGATGAGAAGCGAGATGGGAAGGCTGCGCGTGACGTGACTCCATACGGTTTCGCCGCCACCTGAGCCGTAAAGAAGACCCATGTCGCCGCGGATGAAATCTTTAAACCACATGAAGTAAGAAGTAAATACATCGCGGTCGAGATACAGCGTGCGACGAAGCTCTGCTTTTTCTTCCGGTGTGCCCATGGTGAGGATCATGTCGACCAAGTCGGTTGGCAAGAGGCGCAAAAGACACGACAGGAAAAAGGTCGATAGCACAATAACTGCGAGCAATGTGCCAAGCCGACGCAGTATGGGAAGTGCACGATTCATAAGTCGCCTCTAGTCTCGCATATAGAGAGGCCCCGGAAGAATCCTTCCGGGGCCTCTCTGGGCAACTGCTCACTTAGGTGGAACGAGTATTACTTTTTCCAGACGCTGGTCCAGTTGGTTCCCCAGTTGAATACTGCAGGAGCAGAACCACCGGCAGCCAACTTGGTTTGACCAATACCAAAGATCTTTTTGGTTGTGGCCATTGCATATGACTGGTAGGTGATGTTGGCAATGTAAGCCTGCTCTTGAATACGCTCAGTGACCTTTTGGTAGTCAGCAGCCTTGCCAGAGGCGCGAGCTGCTTGCAAAAGGGTATTGAGCTGTGCATCGGTGTGCTTGGTGATGTTGAGCAAGGTGTCAATTTTTCCAACGCGGGCAAGACCGGCCATTGGGTTCGCAGTCCCTGCTTCAAACATGTTGGGCGACAAGAAGATGTAGTTGAACGCAGCATCGAGACCTTCCAACGTGAGAAGGAAAGCAGCTTGATACTTGAGACCAACACCTGCTTCGAAGAAGCCCTTGTTGACGATGTCGCTAAGGAGTTCTTCGTTGTAAGAAGCTTTGATTCCGGCCGTCTTCATCTGTGCAACGAAAGCCTTTGAGTTTGCTCGTGTGGCACTGTCGTTAGACGATGGGAAGACGAACTCAAGGTCTTTGCCTGTTTCGCTCTTGTACAACGCGGCATGTTCTTTTGATTTTGCCAAGTTGAAGGTGGGGAAGTTCTTGGTGGAGAACATGACGTTGCTCTTTCCAACGATGCTGGTTGCGGCAGAGTTGATGCCATTTCCACGTGTTTTTGCCCAGAGGTCGCGGTTCAAAGCAAACGCAACTGCTTTACGAGCATTGATGTTGTTGAACGGGGCAATAGCGGTGTTGAACCACAGTGATGGGTAGAACTCGGCACCCGTTTTGAAGTAGTTCACAGCTTTCGAGGTGCTGAGATCTTTCATCTGCGTGGTTTCTGCAGCAGAACTAAACTGAGCAGCATCAAGCGAACCCGACTTCAATCCGTTCACGCGCGATGACGATTCAACGACGTACTTGAAGGTGATCTGGTCGAGGTAAGGCAACTTGTTGCCTGCAGCATCTTTACGCCAGTAGTTTTTGTTCTTCACCACTACAAGTTCTGTCGTCTTTGCGGACTTCTGCTTGAACGGACCGGTTCCCACAAGGGTGCTGGCGCACTTAGCAGAATCGGTGAACGAGTTTGGTGAGCGCATGATGAAGCGGCCAGAGGCATACATCAATTCGCGCAAGTCGGCCTGGGGCGAGTTGAGTTTCACCGAAACGTTGTAGTCGTCAACTTTGGTGGTGCTCACTACGTTTCCTACTGCTACTGCTGTGGATCCGAGGAAATTCTTTTCGGTGTCTTTGGAGATGTTGGCCACGTAAACAAGGCCACGAATGGCGTTGAAGTTGGCGATGAGTGCATCGGCATTCCACGCAGCTCCGTCGTGGAACTGAATGGGTTGTCCATCGGCTTTTTTGCGAATTTCCATGTTCCATGTTTTGAAGTCGGCACTTGGTGTTGCGCTCTTCAACAAGAAACCCACTACTTTGCCGCTGCTGTTGCGCTCAAAGAGTGTTTCGGCGATGCTGCGCGCTCCACCGAGGGCTGAGTTCGCAAGAATTTGCTTCATGCAAAATCCAGGGAAGGTGTCGAAAACGCCAACAGTGATTTTTCCACCTATTTCTGGCTTGCCGGCACTAGCTGATGACGTGGTGTTGGCTGCATTTGCTGCCAAGGGCACAGTGGAAGCGAGAAGAGCAAGTGCGACACCGGCTCCTACTTTCTTCATCACTCGTGACCGTGTGGTCGAACGTTGGAACATGTGATACCCCTCATTGGTTTGAGCTGTGTAATCGACACTTCGTGGTTGAAGTGTCACTAGTCACAATAGTGGGGAGGTGCCTGAACTGGCAACTGCTGTTCGAAGAACGGTACACATTTCCGATGAGTTGTCGGGGTGGGGGGACTCGAACCCCCGGCCTCCTGGTCCCAAACCAGGCACGCTACCAACTGCGCCACACCCCGGAAAAGAAGACCTTATCGGCGCGCGGCCTTAATGAGACGCTTTGCAGTGCGGCCAGTAGGTGCAATGTGTCGCTGGTCGAGGTCGCCCATCTCTACACCGTTAGCAAAAAGCACGCGATAGCGCTGCCAATTGAACCCGTTCGACAAAATCACTTTGCCAGGGGTGCCCGAAGCAACGACCCCGTCGTCGGTGCGCATATCGACAATGGAAACAACCTTGTCTCCATTGCGTAAGTCAATTTGATCGGGGTGCGGTGTGGCAAGGGCGTGAGGCTTCCAGAACGTCATACCCCCATTCTTGCTCATGGAGGGAGGTAAACCCCACATCCACGCTTCCCGATACACTCAGCATCCTGTGAAAAGCACTCTTGAAACCCTCGAAGACAACAAAGTCAAACTCTCTGTCGAGCTAGAGCAGTCGGAACTCGACCGCGGCATCGACATGGCCTTTAAGAAAATCGCCAAAGAAGTCCGCATGCCGGGCTTCCGCGACGGCAAGGCTCCGCGCAAATTGCTCGAGGCTCGCATCGGTTTAGCCGCTGCTCGCCAGCAAGCAATCCAAGACTCAGTACCGGTGTACTTGGCTCAAGCTGTGCGCGAGCACGGTGTCGACCTCATTGCTACTCCCGACGTGTCGCTCATTTCTGGTGAAGAAGACGGTGTTGTTGCTTTCGACGCAACGTGTGAAGTGCGCCCCGTCGTTACTGTTCCTGGCTACCAGGGTTTGCGTGTTGAACTTCCAGCAATTGTTGCTGCAGAAGACGACATCAACGAAGCCATTGCTTCAGAGCGCCGTCGTCATGGCGAACTCGCCGACGTCGATCGTCCGGCACAAGTTGGCGACTACATCACAGTCGACCTTGCAGGTACGCGCGAGGGAAACCCAGTACCTGGGTTGAATACAGACGACTGGGTTTATGAAATTGGACGTGGTTGGGTTGCTCCTACATTCGACGAAGAAGTAACCGGCTCAGTGAAAGGTGTAACACTCACGTTCACCGCAACACCAAATGGCACAGAGCAGGCTGCCGATTTCACCGTCACTGTGCAGCGCGTGCAAGTGCTTGAACTTGCCGAACTCACCGATGAATGGGTGTCGGAACATGTTGCAGAACACGACACGGTCGATGCGTGGCGTGCAGGCATTACCGAGCGCATTAGCGGTATTAAGTTGAACCAAGCACGCAACGTGTTGGTAGAACGCATCACCGATGCGCTTGCTGAGCTCGTCGATATCGATGCGCCAGAAATTATGGTGGCGAGCGATTTGCAAAATCGCGTGCAGAACACCATTCAACAGTTTCAGGCACAAGGCATTGCTCTCGACCAGTGGTTGTCGGCAACGGGCCAAGACACCAATGCATTCATCGAGTCAATGCGCGGCCAATCACAAAAAGCCGCCAAGGCCGACCTCGCATTGCGTGCAGTTGCTCTGGCAGAAGGTCTTGAAGTCACTTCCGACGATCTCGACCTCGAGTTTCAGCGCGTAGCGATGCAAGTGGGGCAAAAAGTCACTCAGGTGCGCAAGGCTTACGAGAAGAATGACGCAATTCCCGATTTGTCGGCACAAATTGCAAAATCAAAAGCCCTCGATTGGCTGCTGCACAATGTGACCATGGTCGACCCCGACGGAAATGCTCTCGATCGTGACACCGTGCTCGGACATTCTGACCACGATCACGACCATGATCATGATCACGACCACGATCACGACTAGTTTTTGAATCAGCAACGACATCTAAAAAGCACTGAGGCTCTATGAACAGCATTACGAACTATTACGTTCCCAACGTCACGGAAACCACAAGCCGTGGCGAACGTGTTTACGACCTCTACAGCCGTTTGCTCAAAGAGAACATCATCTTCCTTGGAACTCCCATCGACGACACCATTGCCAACCTCATTTGTGCACAGCTCATTCACCTCGAGAGTGAAAACCCCGATAAAGACATCAACATCTATATCAATAGCCCTGGTGGCGATATCACGGCGCTGTTTGCAATTTACGACACCATGCAGTTCATCAAGAATGACATTGCCACCATTTGCTTAGGGCAAGCAGCTTCAGCAGCCGCAGTGCTCTTGGCCGCTGGAACAAAGGGGAAGCGCCTTGCCTTGCCTCACGCTCGAGTGCTTTTGCATCAGCCATATGCACAGGTGGGCTACTCGCAGGTGACCGATCTCGAGATCGCAGCCCGTGAAATCATGCGGATGCGTGACATTTTGGAAGAAATTTTGGCCGGGCACACGGGGCAACCCATTGAAAGAATTCATGCCGATACCGACCGTGACTTCGTAATGGAAGCACAAGAGGCACTCGCGTATGGCATTATCGATGGAGTTATATCTAACCGTCAGTTGACCGACCGCTCAGGCCCGATCCGCTGACCAACGTACTGGGAGGGCCTCGTGGCAAAATTCGGTGATTCAGGAGAATTGCTGAAGTGCTCGTTTTGCGGTAAATCGCAAAAACAAGTGAAGAAGCTCATCGCCGGCCCTGGCGTTTATGTTTGCGACGAGTGCATTGAACTCTGCAACGAAATTATTGAAGAAGAGTTCGCAGAAACTGGCGACGTCCGCTTTGAAGAACTACCCACGCCTCGCGAAATTCGTACCTTTCTCGATGAGTATGTCGTAGGTCAGGAACAAGCAAAGAAAGTGCTCGCGGTTGCGGTGTTCAACCACTATCGACGTATTCAGCACCAAATTTCTTCAGCCGCTACACGACGCGACGACGTTGAACTACAAAAGAGCAATATTTTGATGCTCGGGCCAACAGGTTGCGGGAAAACGCACTTGGCGCAAACCCTGGCGCGCATGCTCAATGTTCCCTTCGCTATTGCCGATGCCACCGCTCTTACCGAGGCTGGGTACGTCGGTGAAGACGTAGAAAATATTTTGCTCAAGCTCCTGCAAGCAGCCGACTTCGATGTCAAAAAAGCAGAAACAGGAATCATCTATATAGACGAAATCGACAAGGTTGCGCGCAAGAGCGAGAACCCTTCAATTACTCGCGATGTGTCGGGTGAAGGTGTGCAGCAAGCGCTGTTGAAAATTCTTGAAGGAACTGTTGCCTCTGTGCCTCCACAAGGTGGACGTAAGCATCCGCACCAAGAGTTCATTCAAATCGACACAACAAATGTTCTCTTTATTTGCGGCGGTGCTTTTGCCGGCCTCGACTCCATCATCGAGTCACGCATTGGGCACAAGGGTATGGGTTTCCATGCAACTGTATTGTCGAAGTCTGAGCGCGACCCAGGCGAACTCTTTGCGCAAGTGCTGCCTGAAGACTTGCTGAAGTTCGGAATGATTCCTGAGTTCATTGGCCGCTTGCCCATGATTGGCGCAGTTCATAGCCTCGATCATGAAGCACTTATGAGCATTTTGACTGAACCTAAGAATGCATTGGTGAAACAGTATGCAAAGGTCTTCGGGTTTGAAGATGTTGAATTAGAAATTGAACCCGCAGCGTTACGAGCTATTGCCGACTTGGCACTCACTCGTGGCACCGGTGCCCGTGGTCTTCGTTCTATTTTGGAAGACGTGCTTCTCAACACCATGTACGAAGTTCCTGGCATGGGAGATGTTGCCAAAGTCGTTGTCACTGAAAGTTCTGTGACGGAAAAAACTGCACCGCTCATTGTGATGCGTGGCAGCAGTAAAGCTCCTCGTCAGCGTCGCGCTGCGTCGTAACTATTGTCAGATCGGCTGCGTCAATTGTGAATTACATCGAGGCTCTCGCGTATCTTGACGAGCATTCCAGTTTCGAACGTAGCGGGCGAGTGGAAGACCCTTCTCTTGCCAAAATCTCTGCCATTACCGACCTGTTGGGCGAGCCGCAAAGCGCTTACAAGGTGGTTCATGTAACGGGAACAAACGGCAAAGGCTCTACGTCGCAAATCATTACCAAGTTGCTCATGGCGCATGGTCTCAAAGTGGGAACTTTTGCCAGCCCGCATTTGGAACGTATTAATGAACGTATTTTGGTAGATGGCGAGCCCATTCCAGACGAAGATTTTGCAGACCAAATTGCGGCAATTGCGGAAGTGGAAGTGCTTGCCGGAGTTCGCCCATCGTTCTTTGAAATACTCACAGCAGTTGCGCTTCGCTACTTCGCCGATGTTGCAGTTGATGTCGCGGTGGTGGAAGTGGGCATGTTGGGGCGTTGGGATGCCACGAATGTTGTGCACGCAGATGTTGCGGTCATCACCAATATCGCACTCGACCACACTGAATATGCCGGGCCAACAGTGTTCGATATTGCACGTGAAAAAGTGGGCATCATCAAAGAAGGCTCCGACGTAGTAATTGGAGACGAAACGAGTGAACTTGCCGACTTGTTTCTCGAGGCAGCACCACATGCGGCGCGGCGCGGCGAACATTTTGTGTGCGAAGACAACCACTTGGCTTTAGGTGGGCGCCTTATTGACGTGCGTACTCCATATGCGTTGTATAGCGATATTTTCATTCCGCTTCATGGTCGACACCAAGGCGATAACGCAAGTGCTGCCATCGCCGCAGTAGAAATGTTCTTTGCAAAAGCCATTCATCGAGATGTGCTTGAAGAGGGCTTGGCGTCGGTGGAAATGCCTGGCCGATTTGAAGTGTTGCACTATCAGCCACTGGTCATTATCGACGGAGCACACAACGCCGCAGGTGCCGACGTGTGCGCTGAAGTTTTCTTCAGCGATTTCGACCCTGTTGGGTCGCGGCGCCTGGTGGTGGGGATGCTGCAAAGCAGAGATGCTTATGAGTTGTTGTCGGCCTTGCGTGTTGATGAGTTCGACCAGGTGGTGTGTTGCACTGCTCCGAGCCCACGAGGTATGCCAGCACGCGAACTTCGTGACATTGCCAAAGAGATGGGATGCGACGACGTCGTGGCCATTGACGACGTGGGGGAGGCGTGTAATCGGGCACTACTCAACGCCTCTGCCGACGATGCCGTACTGATTACGGGTTCTCTTTATGTTGTCGGCGCTGCCAGAAGTCACGTGTTGAGGGTTTTGCCCTAGAAACATCCCTAGAATGGGGAAATGAGCACCAAAACACTTGTCCTTTTGAAGCCAGACGCCGTAGAACGCGGTCTAGTAGGAAACATCCTCACCCGATTTGAAACCAAAGGTCTGAAAATCGTCGCCATGCAGTTGCGCACCCTCGATGCGGCAACATTGGCTCGCCACTACGAAGAGCATGTTGGCAAGGGCTTCTATGCAGACCTCGTTGCATTCATGGGTCGCAACCCTGTTGTTGCCTTGGTGCTGGAAGGCCCAGAAGACACATGGGAAATTGTTCGCGCCATGATGGGTGCAACAAACCCACGTAGTGCAGCGCCTGGAACCATTCGTGGCGACCTTGGCACGCTCTTCACCGAGAACCTTGTGCATGGCAGCGACTCTGCAGAATCTGCTGCGCGTGAAATTCAGATTTTCTTCCCAGGTTTGTAGAACTACCGAATTTCCTACGTGATTCAATTTTAAGAGAGTTCCTTGAAAGGGAGGTCGACACATGGCTCGTGGCAATCCACTAGGCATCGGACGCGATATTGCTATCGACCTTGGCACCGCCAACACTCTTGTTTACGTTCGCGGGCAGGGCGTTGTGCTCAACGAGCCATCAATTGTGGCCGTCGACACTCGCGATGGCCGGCCCGTGGCGGTGGGCTTTGAAGCAAAACGCATGCTGGGGCGTACGCCCGGGCACATCAAATCGGTTCGGCCATTGAAAGACGGTGTCATTGCCGACTTTGAAATATGCGAAAAAATGTTGCGCTATTTCATTCAGCAAATTCATACCAGCAAGTGGAGTAAGCCTCGCATGGTGATTTGTGTGCCTGCTGGAATTACAGGCGTTGAACAGCGCGCTGTGCAAGATGCTGCCGAGTACGCAGGAGCGCGTAAGCCCGTGCACATTATTGAAGAGCCTATGGCGGCCGCTATTGGCTCGGGTATTGCAGTGCACGAGCCTGCAGGCAACATGATTGTCGACATTGGCGGTGGCACAACAGAAGTTGCCGTTATTTCATTAGGTGGCATTGTGGTGTCGCAAAGCTTGCGTGTTGCTGGCGACGAACTGACGGAAGCTATTGGGGCGTATGTAAAGCGCGAGTTCTCACTCGACCTTGGTGAAAACACTTGCGAAGAAATCAAAATTCAAATGGGTTCCGCGTGGAAATTGGAAGAGGAGTTCACTGCCGATATTGGCGGACGCGATTCCATCTCTGGTTTGCCGCGTCGAGTTGAATTGACCACCGAGCACATTCGCGAAGCGCTTGAAGAGCCGCTCACAGCAATTATTGACGCAATTAAATCAACACTCGATAAAACTCCGCCCGAACTCGCAGCAGACATTATGGAAAACGGCATCATGTTGTCGGGTGGCGGAGCATTGCTCGCTGGCCTTGCACAGCGGGTGTCACATGAAACAGGTATGCGAGCAGTTGTTGCTGCCGACCCGTTGTATTCAGTGGTATTTGGTTCTGGTCAGGCTCTTGAAAACATCGATGCAATGCGTGGGCTTCTCACTCAAACAGGAATCGACTAGTAGGTAGTTCTTCCGTGTATTCATTTACCCGGCGTCGTCTCATTGTGGTGCTGCTTCTCACGTCGGTGTTGTTGCTTACACTCGATCGCAGTGAGAGCGGGCTTGTAGGCGGAGTGAAAGATGCCTTCGGTGTTGTCTTTCGGCCCGTCGAGCGATTCGCGAACGTAGTTTCTCGGCCGTTATCGAATGTGTGGCGAGGCGTGCTCGATTACAGCGACATGCGTAAAGAGAATTTGGCGCTGAAAGACTTGCTCGTGAAGCAAGAAGGTGCGGCCATTGCAGCAACCGCGAGCGTTCGCGAAGCACAAGAGTTGCTTGCACTCAACGGTCTACCCACTTTGGCCGGAATCGACAGTGTTACCGCACAAGTGGTGGGGCAGTCACCGTCAAATTTCACGCAAACATTTGAATTAAACCGTGGCAAATCGAGTGGTATTCGCGTCGGGATGACGGTTACCAATGGTGCAGGCCTTGTCGGAAAAATAACGGGAGTAACCCTAGAGCGTTCGGTGGTAATGCTCGCTACAGACCCTGAGTATGCGATGTCGGTGAAGGTAGGTGCTTGTACTCGTGCGAACACCACAACGACTGCACCCCCACAAACAACAACAACGCTCGCGACCGACGGCCCTTCCACCGCAGACACCATGGCGCCAGGTGATGGGTCGACGGCGCCCGTCACCACAGTTGCGCCTTCAACCACAACAACTACCTCCACCACTTCCACCACAACGACGGTCATGCAGCGAGCCACAACGACGACCATCAAAGGTTTCACGCCCTTTGCCACAACACTCCCGCCCATTCCAGGTGGTGGTGGCGCAACACAAATCACTGTTCCAGAGAGTGGCGTTCTCCTTCCACGTGAAACCGGGGCAATGGAAGGTCAAGGCATCGATCGATTGCCTGTCATTCGCTTTATCCAATCGTCATCTCGACTCGGTGAATTGTGTGCAGGTGTTCCTGTCGTCACCGCAGGCGGGTCACAAAGCTTGGCTCCAGCCGACCTTGTTGTAGGAACTGTGTCGCGTGTTGTGACACGTACAGGAACGAGTGGCCCGCTTTTGGAAGTGGAACTTGCTGCGAACTTGGGAAGTTTGAACTTCGTTCGCGTTCTCTTGTACCAACCAGCCACTGAGATTCCGCAATGAGACGCTTTTTTGCAATCATTGAATCGCCCTTTACGCGGGCATTTCTCGTTGGCATGATTGTTTTGTCTTTCCAAACAACGCTGTTCAATACCTTGCGCCCATTCAGCGTGGTCATGCAAATACTGCTGTTGTGTTCTGCGGCAAGTGGCGTGGCTGCAGGTAGCGAGTCGGGAGCCATTGCGGGTTTCATGTTTGGTTTCATGTACGACATGGTGCTCACTTCACCTTTTGGCTTGTCGGCACTTGTATTTGGCTTTGCGGGCTATATGGCCGGCGGGGTAAATACGTTTGCCTATAGCCCACGGTGGTGGTTCAAAATGCTCAGCGTTGGAATTTCCAGTGCGGCGGCCGTGCTCATTTACCCAGCAGCAAGCCTTGTGGTGGGTGTTGACGGGTTGCTCCAGACGCGCGTGCTCGGCGTGGCACTCACGGTGGGGTTGTTTAATGCAGTACTTGCATTGCCTGCAGTTGCTTTAATGCGTTGGGCATTAGTGAAATCGAAAAAGCAAATGTTGTGGGCGGAATAAGCAATGGCTGTTGTCTCTCTCAATAAGCGATTGCGCATCTTGGGCGGTCTTGCCGTTGCAATGTTGTGTTTAGTAACAACGCGCACTTGGTTCTTGCAAGTAGTAGATGCTGAAGGGCTACAAGAGCGAGTTCAAGAAGTGCGTACTCGTACCGTGCAACTCTTGCCAGAGCGTGGCCGCATATTCGATTCAGCGGGACGCATCGTTGCCGACAATGAGCGAGTGCTCACGGTCACCATCGACCGCAGTGTCATTGTTGATGCTGGCGATAGGGCGCAACTCTTCTTGCGTATTTCCGGACCCTTGCAAACACCATTTGCGGAACTTGAACGTCGTTATAAAAGCAAGCGATACGACGCATTGCAACCGTTGCCGCTGAAGGAAGGCGTGTCGGAGCAAACTGCACTTTTCTTGAAAGAACGCTCAGAAGATTATCCAGGTGTTGATATTTCGGAAGATTGGAAACGCGAATACCCGTATGCCCCCGTGGCAAGTCATGTGGTGGGTTTTCTCGGCGCCATTTTGGAACGCCAGTTGCCGTATTACATGGCGTTGAAGTATTCGCCCAATGAGCGTGTTGGCCAATACGGAGTTGAGCAAACTTACGAGTCTTATTTGCGGGGCAAACCCGGTTATGTGCGCTACGAAGTGAATGCCCGCGGTCAAATTTTGCGGCAGATGGAACGTGTCGAACCAGTTCCGGGTAACGACATTCAACTCACCATCGACTTGACGTACCAGCAATACGCCGAGCAAGCACTAGAAACCTCGTTGAAACTGCGCCGGCGAGTTGATGCGGGAACGGTGAGGTTGCCCGACGGTACACAAGACCCTGCCTTTGCTGAAGAGAACTTATATAAGGCACCAGCGGGGTCTTCAGTGCTCTTGAACAATGTCACTGGTGAAGTCATCGCAATGGCGAGCTATCCGAACTTCGATAATAGGTGGTTTGGCTCGGGCATTAGCTCCGAGAAGTTTCAACAGCTCTTCCCACAAACCAAAGACCCCGACATGGCAATTATGGTGAACAGGGCGGTGAGTGGTCGTTACAACTTGGGTTCTACTTTTAAACCGTT
>ENA-OUVC01001285-OUVC01001285.1-marine-metagenome-genome-assembly--contig:-NODE-1285-length-15091-cov-3.643333_pt1 | contig 15091 bp, 8 predicted proteins | sample MGYA00248622_ERZ508571 | MGnify/ENA primary metagenome ERZ508571 (study PRJEB26236, sample SAMN06267175) | marine metagenome | isolation source: Columbia River Estuary | place: USA:Columbia River Estuary... | reverse complement strand
TCTCCGCACAGGCGACCGCGGCGAAGAAGCCAGCGGCTCCACCGCCAACAACGGCGACTGGGCGCGGCGTGGACATGCCGCCAAGTTGGGGCGGCCCGTCTCGCTTGGCAAGGCAGGGAGGTGGAACTCGCCAAGCAATCACCGGTCTGCATCTTACCCCATGCCCCGGTCGTCCCCATGCATGTATTTCTGAAGTCCACGCTGGTTGCCCTTACACTGTTTGTGGGGCTACTTCCGTCCATGGCGGCCGAGGAGCCGCTGTTCGCGCGGGATAACCTAGCCGCTTGGTGCATCGTGCCGTTCGACGCCAAGCAACGTGGGCCTGAGGCACGGGCGGAGATGCTGGCTAAACTCGGCTTCAAGCAGTTCGTCTACGATTACCGGGCGGAGCATATCCCGCAGTGGGACGCCGAGCTCATCGCCTTAAAGAAACGTGGCATCGCGCTCACGGGTTGGTGGTTTCCAACGGTCTTGAATGACGAAGCCAAGCAGGCCTTGGCACTTTTCCTAAAGCATGACGTGCACCCCCAGCTGTGGGTGATGGGTAATGGCGGTTCCATCGCGGTGAAAGACGCGGCGGATCAACAAGCCCGCATCGCCGCAGAAGTCGCGCGGCTCAAGCCCATCTGCGACGCCGGTGCCGCGCAGGGCTGCCAAGTGGGTTTGTATAACCACGGGAATTGGTTCGGTGAACCCGATAACCTCGTGGCGGTCGTGCAGGCCTTGCAGGCCCAAGGCGTGAAGAACGTTGGCATCGTCTATAATCTACATCACGGCCACGGTAAGATTGAGCAGTTCGATAAGTTCCTGCCAAAACTTCTGCCGCATCTACTCTGCCTAAACCTGAATGGCATGGACGCTGATGGCGAAGCCAAGGGGCAGAAGATTAAGCCGCTGGGGTCTGGGCACCTCGACCTCGCCATCCTCCGACAGGTCCGGGCGAGCGGTTACCGCGGCCCGCTGGGAATTTTGAACCATACCAACGTCGATGCCGAAGGGCGCCTGCAGGATAACCTCGATGGGCTCGCTTGGTTGGTCGCACAGCTCGATAGCCCGATCGCACCCGCCGCCCCTAAGTATCGCACCTGGGCTGAGCCTGCGCCGAAGAAGAAGCGTCCTCCTGCTGAGCCGGTGCCGTCGTTCGCGCCGGAGTTCGGGTATGCGCTGTCCGGTGGCTATGTGACTAAAGGCAAACCGACGTTTCATGAATGGCCTATCACCGTCGAAGTGCGCGCCCGCTTGGACGGCAAGGCCAACTATAACGTCATCATCGCCTGTAATAATAAACCCGACCTCGGTCATTGGGAGCTGAAGACCGATCGCGGGACGGGTGCCTTTGGTTTATACATCCCCGGTCGGGGCGGCGAGTTCCCCACGGGCCGCGTCGTGACCGATGGGAAGTGGCACGACTATGTAGCTGCTATTGGTAAGGAGCGCGTCCGCGTGTGGATCGACGGCGAACTCGTCTTGGATAAACCCATCGCCGCTGAAAAAGTCCGACCCGCCGCCGCAGAAGAGAAGTTAGCTTTCGGTCGACTGGTAGATGGCACCGTCGGCTGCGATGGCCTCGTGGATGACGTACGCCTGTCGCGGGGTGAGATCCCTCCGGAAAAGTCCGCTCAACCGATGCCGCGCCTGAAGCGCGATCAAGACACCTTGGGTAATTGGAACTTCGATGACCAGTTGTCCGCCGCGGCCGCGGCCGCTGCGCCCACCCCCGCAGATTTCCGTTACACGCTGCCACCGCTGCATCCCGACGAGACGCGTCTCTGGAAGGCGTACGTTAACCGTGACCGGATCTACGACTTCTATGCCAAGCAGACCTTGGCCTTTGGTGGGAAGCCGCTGCCAGCGTTGTTGCCAGAATATCCCGGACTCGACGCCGGGCGCTATGGCCACCAAGGCAATCAGAACGACCAGGTCACCTGGCGCGATAAGCGCTGGGAACTGGCGGATAAGGGTTCGCTCTTCAGCGGTGTCATCCGTGGAGAAGGCCTGACCATCCCCAAAGGGGTAGCAGTGCATGAAGGCGCGCGCAGTGCGTGCTTTGACCCCGTGTCCTTATCATTCCCGCTCGAGTGGAAGGGTGGCTTCGTCCAGTTGGGCGAAATGCGCCACGGCTTCAATGATGGCGGCCGTCTCTTGGGTACGCTCGTGCGCAAGCAAGCGCTCGGCCAGCCGGCGAAGGATGCCGTCTACCACGGCTTCTACCGTCACGGCACGCAGACGGTCTTTAGTTATACTCAAGGCGGCAAGGCCGTGCTCACCACGGCTTGGAGTGGTCCGCAAGATGCGGCGAAGCTCGCGTCCCTCACTAAGGGTGGTCCGGCGCAGTGGCCGCAGTGGATTGAGACGAAGGGCGCGGTCGGGCAGGGGAAGCCCTTTGCGACCGATACCATCGGTGTGCCGTTTCAGAATCCTTACGGCGCGCTCATGTTCTTGAGCGGCTTGGACTTCTTTGCCGATGGCACCGCGGCGGTCTGCACGATGACCGGCGAGGTCTGGCTCGTGCGCGGACTCGACACCGACCTAAAGAACGTCCGCTGGAAGCGCTTCGCGACGGGCCTACACCAACCCTTGGGCGTGCGCATTATCCAGAACCGACTCTACGTCCTCGGCCGCGACCAGGTCACACGCTTGCATGACCTCAATGGCGACGATGAAGCGGACTTCTATGAGAGCGTGACGAATGGCTATGCGACCTCCAACGGCGGCCATGATTACGTCATCGGCCTCGAGGCTGACGCCCGTGGCAACTTCTATACCTCTTCAGGTAACCAAGGCATGTTGCGCCTCAGCGGTCGCCAGGGCGTGGAAGTCCTCGCGACGGGCCTGCGTAATCCGAACGGTACGGGGATGTCGGCCGATGGACGGTTCTTCACCTCGAGCCTGCAGGAAGGCAACTGGACGCCTGCTTCGGCGATTGTGCAGGTCGAGGTCGGCAAGGACCAAGGCGTGCACTTCGGTTATGGTGGACCAAAGAACGGCGCGGCACCCAAGGCTCCGTTACTTTACCTCCCGCGCGGCGAAGATAATTCTAGCGCGGGCCAAGTCTTCCTCTCCGAGTCCGCTTGGCCAGCCTTGCGTGGGGCGGGCAATCTGGTGCACCTCTCGTTTGGTGCCGGGTCGGCCCTGATCGTCACGCGACAGAACATCGCCGGACAGTGGCAAGGCGCCGCTCAGCGCATCGCGGCCGACTTCCTCTCCGGCTCACAGCAAGGACGGTTCAATCCGAAGGATGGGCATCTATACGTCAGCGGTATCGCAGGCTGGCAGACTTACACCACCGACGACGGTTGCCTCCAACGCGTCCGCCACGTGGGGGGTGCGCCGGTCCTCGTCGGACATGAAGTCCGCGACAACGGCGTGCTCCTGCGCTTCAACGAAAAGTTCGACGCGTCTGTGGCTAGTCAGGCCGTTGGCCATTTCGCTCAGTGCTGGAACTATCGTTATGCCGCGGCCTACGGGTCGCCGGAATTCTCGGTCGCCCATCCCGGCGTCGTTGGTCACGACTCCTTGGCTATTCGTAGCGCTCATGTGTTGGCCGATGGCCGCTCACTCTTCTTGGAGATCCCGCAGCTCACCATCGCCCATCAAGTGCACCTGAGCGTCCGCCTCGCCGCGCAACGCTCGACGGATGTTTTCCTCAGCGCCCATGCGTTGGCGGCTCCGTTCACCGACTTCCCTGGTTACACCGCAATCCCGAAGTCTGCGCATGCGCACGCTGCTCCAGTATCGTCTGGGTCCACGCAGATGCGGCCCGTCCGTTGGGAAACGGAAGTCTGTGGCACGCCCCCGCAAGAGATCACCTTGGAGGCCGCGACCGGGTTGCAGTTTGCCCAGAAGGAACTGCGGGTGAAGGCAGGGAAGGGTGTGGCGCTCACGGTCGTAAACCCGGACAGCATGCCGCACAACTGGGTGCTCACGAAGCCCGATGCGCTGGAGACGGTCACGCTCCTCTCGGCCAAGATGGCCTCGGAGCCTGATGCCTATTTCCGGCATTACGTCCCGGAAACCACCGACATCCTTTGCTACACCCGCCTGATTGATGCGGGTAAGAAGACCACGGTCTTCTTCGATGCCCCGAAGGTCCCTGGCCGTTACCCGTATCTCTGCACCTTCCCCGGTCACGCGCAGATCATGCGAGGCGTGTTGATTGTGGAGTGAGGTAGGTAGGGACAGCACCACGTGCTGTCCTCGCGGCATCGTGGTAGGGTCGGCACTGCGTGCCGACCTAGCCTTGCCCTCTGTCACTAGCACGTACAAAGTCACCGCATGCGCTTCGCCCCGTTCGCTTGCCTCCTCCTCGCTGTTGCTGGCTTTGCCCAGACTCCGGCCAGTCCTGAAGTGACGCTCAAGCCCGTTGAAGGCGCCGTCGAGGTGCAGCTTGGGGGTAAGACCGTCGCCGCTTACTTGACCGCGAATGACGTCTCCACGCCCACGCGTGCGAACGAGACCTACAAGCCATACCTTCGCATCGTCGATCCGGCTACTGGCCAGGCGATTACCAAGGGCCCGGGTGGAAAGTACCCGCACCACCGCGGAATCTTCTTTGGCTGGCTGCGCATCGGCTTTGAGCAGCAGAAGCTCGACCTCTGGTCGATGGGCTCGGGCCGGCAGGTTCACACGGCCTTCAAGGAACAGTCCGCCGCAAACGGCCGCGCTAAGCTCGTTTCACTGATTAACTGGAACGATAAGAAAGGCCTGCTGATCCTTTCCGAAGAACGCACGATGGAACTCAGCCCCATGGCTGCCCCGGGTTTCCTGCGCGTGGACTTCTCGACCACGGTCAAGGCTGAGGCGGGCGACTTGCAGTTGGAGGCCGACCCTGAGCATGGCGGCGTGCATTACCGTGCCCCGCAGGAAGTCGATGCGTCCAAGACCGATTACTTCTTCCCTGTGGCGAAGCCCTTGCCGCATAAGGACCTCGATTACCCTTGGGTCGGTATGAACTACACCTTGGGCGAAAAGAGCTACGGCGTCGTGCAGATCGACGCCCCGAGCAACCCGCGTGGCACCAAGTGGTCGGCCTACCGCGACTATGCACGCTTTGGCGCTTACCCCCGCGCCACGCTGAAGAAAGGCGAGACCCTCTCGCTCAAGTATCGCTTCCTCATCTCGCAGGGCGGCATCGTCTCGACGGAGCTCATTCAAGCCGAGCAGGCCGCCTTCACTGGCGCTAAGCCAGAGCCCGTGACCGTCACCAAGCTCAAGGCCGAGACCACTGGCGCGCCGAAGGCGAAGAAGTAACTTCAGCGGGTCACAGGGTGCTCGGGGCGGGGGTCGAACCCGCACACCTTGCGGCGCCAGAACCTAAATCTGGTGTGTCTGCCATTCCACCACCCGAGCGTACCTGTGGGCGGTAAGGTTTGCACCTTGGGCCCTGCTGGCAAGCGCTTTGCGAGGGGCTTAGGCGAGTCGACCCAGCGGGGACCCGACTTTGGCGTAGAGTTCGACGCCCGTTTCGCCCGCTTGGATGAGGTCATCCTCAAGGCGGATGCGGCCGGGCTCGAAGAGCGTCGCTAAGAAGGAACCCCCAAACCGGAAGTAGCCTTTTTCGTCACCCTTCGCGACGGGTGCGCCCGGACGGTAGGTTTCAATGATGGTCCCGACGTTCGTGGCACCGATGGCGATAATCGTCACGAGCCCGAAGGGGCCGGCATCGAGCGTCACGCGTTGGCGTTTGTTCTCCCATAGATAAGCGACGTTGCGGCGGAGGGCGATCGGGTTGACCGAATAAAGCCAGCCATTGGTGAGTACCGCTTCGCCTGGCGTGCCGGCGACAGGGAAGTGGAAGCGGTGATAGTCGACCGGGCAGAGGCGTGAGCAGACCACCGTGCCTTTAAGATAGCGTTCGCCGAGGGCGCGGTCGCCGACGAGGGCAGGGATGTCGAAGGACTGGCCTTTCGCAAAAATGCTTTTCACCGAACTCGCATCTTGGAATCCCAAGTGACGCCCATCAGCGGGCAAGACCGCCATCTCTGGACGCGGGTCGACGGGGCGTGCGGACGGCTTGAGCTTCCGGTAGAAGAACTCGTTGAAGGTCTTATAGGAATCAGGATCGGGGTCGGCGAACTCGCTCACATCGAGGCCGAAGTCGCGAATGAAGGGTTTCACTCGTTTGGCACTGCTTGGTCGGTCGGCGGTCCATCCGTAGAATTTGGAGACAAACGACCGTTTAGCGGCGGCGTGGAGCGTCAATTGCCCGAGGGGATTGCCGTAAATACGCTTTAACCACGCCTCGCCATAGACCTTCTCGATCTCAGCGCCACCGGTGTGGCGGTTGTGCAGGTGGATGGGGTCGTCGGCATTCATGTGAGTAGATTTGCTAAAATAGGGCTTCAAGGGAACCATTTATCTGACAAAAAGAATACCCCTCCCATGCCCCGACTGGTCCTTGCCCTTTTGTTTCTGACCGCCGCGCTCCCTGCGCAGCAGTCGCCCACCCGTAAGTCTCCCGAGACGATCAAGGCCGAGGTCGAAGCCGAAGTCATCCGGGCCCGGCTTGACCTCGCCGCGTCGACGCGTCGCTTGGCCAATCTCCCTGATAGCTTGGAGATGCGTAAGCTGGAGGCCGAAGCCCAAGTCCGGGCCGCCCGCGCCGAGGCCGCCGCTGCTTCCCAGGAAGCCGAACGTGCCCGCTTAGGGTTGGAGTCCTCCGTTGCTTATGCCCGCGCATCCGCTGCTGCCGCCGATAAAGATCGCGCCCGCGCCGATCTTGAATCCGAAGCCAAGCTAGCGCTGGCGCAAGTCTCGCTGGATTACGCCAAGGTCTCGTCGGTGGTCGCCATTGCCCGCCTCCAGCAGAAGACCTCCGAAGTCGCCAGCCAGGCGAAGATGACTTACCCGCTGGACCCGCTGATTGATGGTGTTCTGCAAATCAGCGACCGCCGGATCCCGTTCAATGGCGTCGTCAACGACGCCCTCGCTCGCTCGGTGTGCGACCGTATTGCCTTCTTCAACGCCCAGAACTCGGAGGCCCCGATCTTCATCGTCATCGACCGCTCTCCCGGTGGCTCGGTGATGTCTGGTTACATGATCTTGCAGGCCATGGAAACTTCGAAGGCCCCTGTTTATGTGGTCGTGAAGGGGTATTGCGCCTCGATGGCAGCGATCGTCACCACGCTGGCCAAGCGCTCCTTTGTCTACCCGCAGACCCTTGTTCTCCATCACCAAGCTTCGACGGGTGTTAGCGGCAACATGACGCAGATGCAGGAGCAGCTCAAGTGGAGCAAGGTCTGGTGCGAGCGTATTTTTATCAAGGTCGCCGCCCGCATTGGCGTCCCGCTCGATGACTTCATCAAGGACATGTATAAGGCCACCGTCACCGGGGACTGGAAAGTCCATGGCGACGAAGCGGTCAAGCTCAAGTGGGCGACGGATGTCGTCGAGCGCATGAACGAAAACAGCTTTACCACTGCGGGCGCTACGCCCGCGCCGGCGCCGTTACCATTGACGGGCTTTGGCGACACCAACCCGGCGACGGGTCGCGTCCAGCAGGAGATTCCTCCGGCTGGTCCTTGTGACCTCTGGTGGATGTACGACCCGACCATCGAATACGTCATCCGCTGAACCCTTCTACATAATAACTAAAATCCTATTCTTACTATGAACCTCTCCTCCACCTTCCGTCTCCTCGCGCTGGCCGCCTTGGTCACCGCTCCGGTGCTCGCGCAGCAGACTACCCGCCGCGTCATCGTCGTCCCGGCTGGCGCCACGCCAGCGGGCGCTCCCGCAGCTCCCGCACCTGGCGGCACGCCAGCCGCCCCGGCCCCGACCGGCCTACCGACCGCTCCGGCTGGTGCCACGACCGTCGCGCCTGGTCCCGGTATCAACCGCGAAGAAATCTCGCCGGAGCAGAAGGCTGCCATGAAGGAAGCCGACCGCATGCGCTCCGAGAAGGCCCGTATCGACGCCGAGGTTGCTTTGGCTGAAGCCAAGCGCACCGAAGAGCTCGCTCCCCTGAACGCCGAGACCGCCAAGCTGAGTGCCGAACGCGCCCTCCGCCTGGCGAAGGCCTCCGCCGAAGCGGCCGCCCTGGAAGATGAGCGCGCTAAGCTCGAACGCCAGGCTGCCTTGGAGGCCGCCCGCTCGACTGCTCGACTCTCTGAGCGCAACAACAAGATTCGCGAACTCGAAGCCGAAGCCAAGCAACTGCAGCTTGAGGCCGCTAACACCATCTCCCGCCTCAGCAACGAGCTCGCCCGTTTCCAGAAGGAAGACGAAGCCCGCAAGGTGGCCACGAAGGCAAAGCCGAAGTACCTCAAGGAGCCCCTGGTCGATGGCACGCTGGTGATCAGCGATCGCCGCATCGCCTTTAACGGCGCGGTCACGGAAGGCTTGGCCGACTACGTCAGCCAGCGCATCAACTTCTACAACAACCAGTCCTCGGAATTCCCAATCTTCATCGTCGTTGATAATAGCCCCGGTGGCTCTGTCGCGGCGGGTTACCAGATTCAGAAGGCCATGGCCGCCTCGAAGGCGCCCGTCTACGTTGTCGTGAAGGGCTTTGCTGCCTCCATGACCGCGGTGATTGCGACGCTCGCCGAGCGTTCCTATTGCTACCCGAACACCATCATCCTGCACCACCAGGTTTCCAACTCGGCGCGCGGCAATATGACCGTGTTGAAGGAGCAGGTTGAATTCACGAACCGCTGGTTCGAGCGCCTCGGTACCCCGGTGGCGAAGAAGATGGGCCTCACCTTGCCGGAGTTCGTGAAGCAGATGTATGCTAATGATTCGTCGGGTGACTGGCAGGCATTTGGCGAGAAGGCCAAGGAACTTAAGTGGGTCGATAACATCGTCGAACGCATCGAAGAGACGGCCATCCTCGATCTCCTGCCCCCGGCCCCGACCGTCGTCGCTATGCCGACGCCCCGGACTGCTCAGGCGGACGCCGCGGGCGTGGTCCAGAAGACCGACGACAAGGGCCACACCTACTTCGAACTGCCCGCGCTTTCCAATCCCTTCGACGCTTGGTGGATTTATGACCCCCGCGGTCAGTATCGCTCCCGCTAAGCAGTCGATTTGAAGGTTTTTGAAGGCCACGGACCCGTTCCGTGGCCTTTTTCGTTTGCTCGGAACTATCTATTAATATGACTGTCCTTATCCCCATGCGATTCCCCGCGCTCCTGGCCCTCGTGGCCACCACTACTGTATCCTTTGGTGCCGAAGACGGTGCTCAAGTTTACAACACCCTTTGCGTGGCTTGCCACGGCCCGGACGGCAAAGGCCTCAACGGTTTGCCTCCCTTAGTCGGCAGCGATTGGCCCAAGGGACCAGCCGAGCGCACCATCAAGATTGTGCTCCACGGCATGACCGGCCCGGTAGAAGTAGCGGGTAAAGCCTACAACATCGTCATGCCTCCGCAGGGTGCCGTGTTGAGCGACGAGAAGATCGCCGCCGCCCTGACCTACGTCCGCAAGAACTTCGCTGGCAATGCCGGTGCCGTCACCCCAGAGCTCGTCAAGTCCGTGCGCGCCGCGACCGCCACCCGGACCACCCCTTGGACCGCGGAGGAACTCCTGAAGGATCACCCGTTCCCTCCGCCCAAGACCGCCCTGCGGAACCTCGTCGGCACGATGTATAAGGGCGAGTGGAAGGAGATGCCTGATTTCTCTAAGCTCAAGCCGGCGCAGATTGAAGACGAAAATACGGGCATCATCAGCCCCGCCCAGGCCAGCTTGAAGGACGCTTTCGCCATGGTTTGGACCGCGCAGTTCCAGGCCCCCGAAGACGGCAAGTATACCTTCGTCTTCGACTGCGATGATTACGGTGCCCTCTATGTTAACGGCGAGCGCGTCGCTGAGATCAAGGGCATCGGCCCGGTCGGCGAGCGTCGTAAGGAAGTCTCGGTCTTGCTCAAGAAGGGTGCCGTGCCGTTCCGCCTCGAATACGTCGAGGTCTCTGGCCATGAGATCATCCAGCTTAGTTACAAGGGTCCGAAAGATAAGGAATTCAAGTGGCTCTCCGACACCAAGGGGACGGTCGCTAAGTCCAAGCGCGCCCCCATCCCGGTCGAAGCTAAGGACGGCTATACCGCCAGCTACCGTAATTTCATTGGTGGTACGACCTCGCGTGCGATCGGCTTTGGTTTCGCGAACGCCACCAACCTCACTTACAGCGCGGACAATTGTGCCGTCGAACTTCTCTGGACCGGTAAGTTCATGGATGGTGCCCAACACTGGGTCGACCGCGGCCAAGGCAATGCGCCGCCGGCCGGTGACGGCGTGGTGAAAGTTTCGGACGGTATGGTCGTCGCAGGTCCCTCCGCCCCGAGTGGCGCGATTATCTCCTACCAGGTGAACAAGGACGGCGGTAAGGGCGCGAGTTTCAAGGTCGTGAACGAGCCCGCTGAATTCAAGGGCTACCAGCTCGATAAGAACGGTAACCCGACCTTCAAGATCGCCGGCGAAGGCTTCAGCCTCACGGACGCGTGGACGCCCGCGGATATGCGCGGCTCGGCGGGCCTCGCCCGTAAGATTGTAGCGGCTGGCGATAAGCCCGTGACCATCGTCCTCTCGCGCGGGCTCACGGTGCAGGCTAATGCCGGCGCCTTCGAAGTCGGCCCGCGCCTCGTGGTTCGTGCGATCTCGGGCGTCGCTCCCGCGGCCGCCGGCCCGGATCTCGTGCTTACACTCAAGCCCGGCGAATCCGCCGTGCTGGGTTACTCCTTCCGCTAATCCCTAAGACCTATCTTTAATATGAAAAAGTTTACCCTCACACTCTTAGCCTTACTCGCCCTCGCTCCGTTTGCGGAAGCGCAGGCGAAGAAAAAGGGCGCGGACGGCAAGGCCGTGCCTAGCAAAAAGGCGTCGGCTGGTCCGGAAGCGATGGCGCTCCAGGATAAGTATTACGAACGCGTCCAGATCCCGACCCCGCCGGGCGAGGTCGTTGAGGTCTCCTCCATCGCCCTGTTGCCAGGGAAGAAAGTCGCCATCGCCAGCCGCCGCGGCGACGTCTGGGTCTGCGAAGGTGCTTACGAGGCCGACGTCACCAAGGTCAAGTGGACCAAGTTCGCTTCCAATCTCCATGAACCGCTCGGCATGTTCTATAAGGGTGGCTCGCTCTACCTCACGCAGCGTCCCGAGCACACCCGCTTGACGGACACCGATGGCGACGGCAAGGCCGACGTCTTTGACACCATCTGCGCCAAGTGGGGTATCAATGGTGACTACCATGAATACGCTTTCGGTACCGACCCCGACAAGGACGGCAACGTCTGGGTGGTGCTTTGCTTGACCGGTTCGTTCCACGCCTATTCGCCTTGGCGTGGCTGGTGCGTGCGCATCACCCCTGAGGGCAAAATGATCCCGACGACTTCGGGCATCCGTTCGCCCGGTGGTATCGGCATGAATGAGAAGAGCGATGTCTTCTATACGGACAACCAAGGCGTGTGGAACGGCTCCTCCTCGCTCAAGTGGCTCCGCCCTGGTTCCTTCCAGGGTAACCCGACGGGTAACAAGTCTGCGCTGCTTGCGAATTTCCCGGCGCCGCCCGAGCCCAAGAGTGGCTCGCGTGTCCTCACCGAGCGCCTGCAGTTCCCAGAGTTCGTTCCGCCGGCGGTGGTCTTGCCACACGGCAAGGTCGGCAATTCGCCTTCGGGTATGGCTTGCGATATGACCAAGGGTAAGTGGGGTCCGTGGGCGAACCAGATGTTCGTCGGCGAGCAGACCGCTTCGCAGGTTCAGCGCGTTAACCTTGAAGTCGTTAATGGCCTCTACCAAGGCGCCGTGTTCCACTTCCTCCAAGGCTTTGAAGCTGGCCTCGTGCCCGTGCGCATGGACCAGGAAGACGGCACACTCTTCATCGGTGGCACCAACCGTGGTTGGGGCTCGCGGGGCTCGCAGCCGTTCACCTTTGAGCGCGTTCGCTACAAGGGCACGGTGCCGTTCGAGATGCACAACATCTCCGCCCGCTCGGATGGGTTTGAAGTGACCTTCACGCATCCTGTCGATGCCGCCACCGCTGCCGATACGGCGAGCTACTCCATGGATGCTTTTACCTACATCTATCAGTCTTCCTACGGCAGCCCTGAGGTCGATCAGGCGAAGCCCACGGTGAAGTCCGCCACGGTCTCGGCGGATGGCCTTAAGGTGCGCCTCGTGATCGATGGCCTCGTGCGTGGCCATGTCCATCACCTCGTCGCTGACGGCGTCCGCAACAAGGCGGGCGATGCGCTCTGGCATAACGAAGGCTGGTACACGCTAAACGAGATTCCTTCTAAATAATCGTTATCGGTCTTTCCCCTCAGGGGAAGACTGTTGCCAAGGGGGTGTGTTTCTGGGAAATCAGAGACATACCCCCTAACCGTTTATGCAACTTACCTGGATTGATTGGGCCATCGTCATCGCATCGATTCTGATCTGCTTTGTGCCAGCGCTTTTCTACGCCAAGCGCTCGAGCCAAAGCACCTCCGAGTTCTTCGCCTCCGGCCGCTCGGTACCGTGGTGGCTCGCCGGCCTTTCGATGGTCGCCACGACCTTCTCATCCGACACCCCGAACTGGGTCACCGAGCAGGTCCGTAGATACGGCGTCGCTGGCAACTGGCAGTGGTGGGCCTTCGTGCTCACGGGGGTGGCCACGGTCTTTTTCTTTGCCCGCCTCTGGCGCCGTTCTGGCGTCATGACCGACCTTGAGTTCTACGAGCATCGCTACTCCGGCAAGGCCGCCTCGTTAGTCCGCGGCTTCCGCGCGGTCTACCTCGGCTTCTTCTTTAACTGCTTCATTATGGGCATGGTGACGTTGGCCGCCTGTAAGATCGCGAACATCCTCTTCGGTATGCCTGCGTGGCAGACGATTGTCATTTGCGGGGTGCTCAATGTCGTCTTCGCCGCCCACTCTGGCCTCTGGGGCGTGCTGATCATCGATATGATTCAGTTCTTCATCAAGATGACGGCGGTCTTCGCGGCTGCTTGGTTCTCGCTCGTCGAGGTCGGCGAGCGCCTCGTCGGTAAGGGCGCTGGCGGCTGGGCGGGCCTCAAGGCCTTGGTTGAGAAGCTTTCGACCCAACAGGTCGTTATACCTAAAGTTCAGAAGATGGTCGATGGAGTCGCCCAGGTTAAAGACGGAGTTCCCGTCATGGTCGAGGGTCAGCCCGTGATGTCGGTGATTAATGGCACTGGTCAGCCGTTCCTCGATATGCTCCCCAACTTCACGATGTCGGAGTTAGCGCTCATGATCTTCATCTTGCCGATCGCTATTGGTTGGTGGGCCAACTGGTACCCGGGCGCTGAGCCAGGCGGTGGCTCCTACATCGCCCAGCGCATGCTGGCCTCGAAGTCCGAGAAGGATTCCCTCGGCGGCACGCTCTTCTTCAACATCGCGCACTACGTGCTCCGTCCGTGGCCCTGGATCATCACCGCCCTGTGTTCGATTATCGTTTATCCCGACTTGGCCTCGATCAAGTCCGCCTTCCCGGCGGCTGATGTCGCCCTGATTGGTCATGACTCGGCCTTCCCGGCGATGCTCAAGTTCCTGCCGGTGGGCTTCGTTGGCCTGATGGTCGGTGGCCTGATTGCGGCGAACTCTTCCACGATCCTGACGCACCTTAACTGGGGCTCTTCTTACCTGGTGCACGACTTCTATCGTCGCTTCATCAATAAGGATGCCACCGAAGGCCATTACATCAACGTGGGACGTCTCTCCACGGTCGTACTCTACGTCTTCGCCGCCGTGCTCAGCCTCTTCATGACGTCCGCGCAGCAGGCGTTCGAGGTGCTCCTCTCCATTGGCGCCGGTACCGGCCTCATCTACATTGCCCGCTGGTTCTGGTGGCGCGTCTCGGCTTGGTGCGAAATCGTGGCCATGGTGATGTCGCTAGTGACCTCCTTGGCGGTACCGTTACTGATGCCTGACACCGGTTTTGCTACCCGTACCATCGTGCAGGTTACGATTACGACGCTGGCTTGGCTGATCACGGCCTATGTCGGTCCGGAAACGGATCGAGCGACGCTGATTTCCTTCTACCGCAAGGTGAAGCCGGTGGGTCCAGGCTGGACCGATATCCGTGCGGAAGCGGGCGTGACGGATGCGGAAGTCGCTCAAGAGAATCGGATTGGCTCCGCTCTCCTCGGCTGGATTTCGGGCTGCGTGGTTATCTGGTCCTCGCTCTTCGCTATCGGCAACTTCCTTTACTCCTCGGGTGATCCTACTCGCCTGAAGATGGCTTGGATCCTGACGGCCGTCTTTGCTGTCAGCGGTTACGTTCTCTTGAAGGTGACCCAGCAGCTCTGGGCGGACAGCACTGCCTCCCAGGCCCGCGAAGACGAGCGCCTCAAGCAGGGCTAAGCGTAGACACCGTCACAAGAAAGGGGCCGGCTGATGCCGGCCCCTTTTGTTTGGTACGGCTTTGGGCCCCTAGTTGATGATGTTGTGATGGTCCGCTAGACTCATCAATTGGAGTGCAGGCGGTAGGTGTCGTCCCATAAGGGGGGTTCTTTCGAAAGGGGGTTGAGCTCCTGCCAGCGGAGGTTGGTCTTGAAGTCGTACTCCAAGTTACGGTCGTTGGGTGTAGGGTTGTAGAAGATCTTGAATACGTTGCCCGCGCTCAGGGGCGTGACCAGAGGGGAAACAATCTTGGCATAGTTGGCTGACACCACATTTCCGTCCTTATCCAACTGGGTACGCAAGCGCAGGAATAGCCCGTTGTTTTGCATCTTGTCGCGATACTTGGAGAGGTCAGGTCGGATGAACACTTGTCGTACTTCCTCTTTAAGTGTGAGTTCTTGGACGTATCCATCCTCGGGTGCCTTATGTGGCAGCGTTAACTTGCAGTAAGGCCAGAACTGAGCGCTCAGGATGATACCGTCGCCCTTGTTCGGAAAATGATACGTCACGGAGTGGGTCCAGTTACCGTAGCGGACTTTGCCTTGATCCATCGTATCAAGTCCTCGATTCACATCTACGACGGCTCGTCGTTCATGGACGGCGTCTTCAAAGCCCCGAAACACGCTCGCCACTTTTATGGTGAAATCCATTCGCTTGCCTTGTCCGTGCGGTGGCATCGGTTCAAGCAGTTCCGCATCGTAGCCCACTTCGGTGATAGCCAAGTCAGGCAATCTCGGGTCAGCCGGTTCCGTGTCTTTGGGCC
>ENA-OUVC01001283-OUVC01001283.1-marine-metagenome-genome-assembly--contig:-NODE-1283-length-15103-cov-3.878610_pt1 | contig 15103 bp, 15 predicted proteins | sample MGYA00248622_ERZ508571 | MGnify/ENA primary metagenome ERZ508571 (study PRJEB26236, sample SAMN06267175) | marine metagenome | isolation source: Columbia River Estuary | place: USA:Columbia River... | reverse complement strand
TCGATTTCTTAAAGAAATCTTTGGCATTGACTTTATTGCACGTTGTTGAGTTCTCAAGGTACGACTGCGCACTGGTTGTGAAATCGCTTTCACTCGCAGGGCAACCCATTTTTTTCAGTTTCTAGGCATGCCTACAAACCTTAAAAATCGGGGTTTTCCACACCCGGCCTTCTTCTGAAGTCCGTCTCGTATGGGGAGGTGAAATATAGCCCCCGCGTGGAAGGGGGGTCAAATCGGCTAACAGGTGAAAAAGGGGCTTTTTAGCCCTCGACCTCTACCGCCGCCAAATCGCGTTTTCCCTTACGAAGAAGCAGGTATTTTCCATGCAAAAGGTCAGCCTTAGAGGGGGTGAAATCCTCACTTTCAACCTTTTTATTGTTCAAATACCCGCCACCTTCTTTAACAATACGTCTGGCTGCCGACTTTGACTCAACTACGCCAGTAGCAGCTAGCAAATCAACCCAAGTTGGGTAGGGATCACCCTTTTTTATAGTGGTTTTTGGCAGTTGGGAAAGGGCGGAATCCAACGTTTTTAGGTCCAAATCCCCGATCTCTGCCTGACCGAATAAAGCCTTGGCTGCCTCTTCGACCGATTTAGCCATAACTTGGCCATGAATCATGGCCGTCATTTCCCTTGCCAATTCTCGATGCGCTTCTCTTGCTCCTGGATTAGTTTTAACCTTTTCAATTAACTCTTCAATTTCAGCTTTGCTTTTCATTGAAAATACCTTTAATAGTTTTGGCATATCAGCATCATCACTATTAAGCCAAAATTGGAAGAATTCATAAGCACTGGTCATACTTTCATCTAACCAAATAGCACCACTTGCAGTTTTTCCAAATTTTGAACCATCTGATTTCGCAAGCAGTGGCACTGTTAGCGCATGCGCACTACCACCATCAACCTTTCGAATTAGGTCTAAACCAGCCACAATATTTCCCCATTGATCAGAACCGCCTATTTGCAATTTACATTGATCTCGTCGGTATAGCTCCAGGTAATCGTATGCTTGCAACACTTGGTAGGAAAACTCTGTGTAGGAAATCCCACTGCTTGAAAGCCTAGTTGCAACTGAATCTTTTGCCAGCATTTGATTAACAGAAAAATGTTTACCGATATCTCTTAACAACTCAAGAGCGGAAATTGATTTGGTCCAATCTAAATTATTGACCAATTTTGCACTTGTATCTTTATCTTTAAAATCCAATATCTTCTCAACCTGCTTACGTATCTTAGAGACCCATTCTGCGACTAACTTTTCTTCATTCAAAGTACGCTCATCATTTTTGCCGCTTGGGTCTCCAACTAATCCGGTAGCTCCGCCCACTAAGGCAATTGGACGATGGCCTGCTAACTGAAATCTTTTAAGGACCAGGACAACTACGAGATTGCCTACATGCAAACTCGCAGCGGTTGGATCAACTCCTAGATACAACGAGATAGGTTTTGCTAAAGCGCTCTCTAACTCTTTTCGATCGGTAGATTGAGCGATTAACCCACGCCACTCAAGATCATCTAATAGTGCATTACTCATGGGTTAATCATGCCCGAAAACTGCTTTCGCAGGGAGCCAATTTCCTTTTCCACTCCCATGATGTCCTGATTTAACTTGTTTATGGCAGCTAACACTGAATTTCTTGATGTTCCCATGGCCGAGGTGCGTGAGGATACTGCCCCGGAAACATTTAAAAATTTCTTAACTTCATGGGTTAAATTTGGATGCATCGCAACTAATTGTTGATCACTCATTTGAGCAAGGTCAATTTTATTTTCTTCGCAGAATTTAACGCACTCTCCTGCCACCTCATGTGCCACAGAAAATGGCACACCAGTTTTACTTAAAAAATCTGCAATCTCAGTAGCTAATGAATAGCCAGCGGCTGCACCTTTTGAAATATTTGCTTGCTTGAATTTTGCTGTTTCCACCATGCCAGTTATTGCAGGTAGCAAAACCAGTAGTTGATCCACTGAATCAAATATTGGTTCTTTATCCTCTTGTAGATCGCGGTTGTAAGCAAAAGGCATTGCCTTTAAGACCACTAGCAATGCGGTTAAATTGCCAATGAAACGACCTGATTTTCCTCTGGCCAATTCTGCAACATCAGCATTCTTCTTCTGTGGCATTATGGAAGATCCGGTTGCATAAGCATCATCAATTTCAACCCAATCAAATTCAGTTGAACTCCATAACACAAACTCCTCGCCTATCTTTGAAAGGTGGATACCAATCATGGCCATAATAAATAATGCTTCGGCAGCAAAATCTCGGTCGCTAACTGCATCAATACTGTTTTCCATCACACCGTTAAAACCCAACTTTGAAGCTGAAGTTTCAGGTTCAGGTTGGATAGAAGATCCAGCTAATGCACCAGCGCCAAATGGCGAATAGTTATTTCGATCAATCCAATCAAAAATTCGATCAATATCTCGAACCAGGGCGTGGGAGTGCTTACTTAATTCTTGTCCGAAAGTAATCGGTTGAGCGTGCTGGGTATGAGTAAATCCTGGTGCGATTACATCAATTTGATTCAAAGCTTGTGTATTAAAACTCTTTGCCAAAGATGCTATTTCGCTAGCAATCTCAAGAAGATGATCAGCTAAATAAAGCTTAAAATCTGTAATCACTAGATCATTTCGGGATCTACCAGCTCGGATAGATCCACCAAGTACTCCACATTTTTCAACTAAACCACGTTCAATTGCGCTATGCACATCCTCATCATCATTGTTATATGTGAATTTACCGCTGCCGATCTCACCAGCTAGATCCAATAATCCTTTTTGAAGAATTTCACCATCAGATTTTGAGATGATCTTCTGCTTTATCAGATTGTTTAAATGAACCAGATTAACCTCAATCTCATATGGGGCTAATCTCCAATCAAAATGCACGCTTCGAGATAGATCACGCATCGATTGTGAAGGTGATTTGTTAAATCTGCCGCCCCAAAGCGTCATTTACTTGCCTCCAAAATATTTAGTAATTTCTTTAGCGAGAGCAGAACCACCTGATGCAGATTTAGCCACGACCAAGACAGTGTCATCCCCGGCAATGGTAGCGATTGCTGAATTTAGTTTCCCACTTTTCATGGCGCGATCTAAATTACCAGCTAAAAGTTGAGCTGCTCCGGGAGGCGTTTTTACAACGGCTAAATTTCCACTTGCGTCCACCGATGCAATTAGATCAGAGACGCCTCTGCTTTTAGAACTTTGCGGTGCTGAAACAAATTGGTATCGGAAAATTCCAGAGTTGTCTTTGCCTCGAACCGCACCTAACTCCTCTAAATCTCTACTAGCTGTTGCCTGAGTTACAACATATCCAATCTTTCCAAGCTCTCTTACTAAATCACTTTGGGAATGAATTAACGCGTCATCAACTAATTTAATTACTGAAGAACGTCTAGCAGTTGCACTTTGCATATTTAACTTAGCCATTAGGCACTCACCAATGTTCCACCTTGATTATCCAGGGCATCTAAAACCGATGCCAAATCTGTTCCATTTGCAATTCGCACCGAAAAGGCTCCTGAATCAATTGCGCTTATCGCAGCTTTTACTTTTGGAATCATTCCATCTGCAAAACTGGGCGCAATCTGTTTGAGTTCATCGATTGAGATTTCAGAAATCAATGATGATTTATCTGGCCATGCTCGATAGATACCATCAACATCTGTAAGAAAAAGAACTGAGTCAGCTCTTAAGGCGCCACCAACGGCGGCGGCTACTAAGTCAGCATTGATATTAAATCCAACACCATCGTTATCTGTTGCTACCGGTGATATCACTGGCAAAAATCCTTCTGTCATCAGGGTTTCTAAAATCATCGGATTTATTTCATCGACCTCGCCAACATATCCAATATCTACTGATTTTCCATCAACAATTGGTTCAAATTTTCGAGCCCTAATCAATCCCCCATCTGAAGCTGATAAACCAACAGCATTTACTTCACTTCCAATTAGGTAATTAACAATAGATCTTAAAACTTGGCCACTGAGCACAGATTGCACAACATTAAACACCTCTTCATCGGTTACTCGATAACCAGCAACTTTATTCTTGCCAATACCTTTTTCAGCTAAGGCTGCATCAATTTGAGGTCCCCCGCCGTGAACTAAAACTATCTGCTCACCATCTAAGAAAGCATCAGCGATTGCTTCTAATACTGGATCAGATGTGTTTTGATCTGGCAATGCATTACCACCGTATTTAATTACGATCATCTAACACCTGCTAATTTCAAGCCAGCATCTTCTGGCAAACTACACATCAGATTGGCATTTTGAATGGCTTGACCAGCCGCACCTTTACCTAGATTATCTATCGCAGTTGAAACTACTATCCGATTTACATGAGAATCTAGCGCAATCTGCATAGATACATTATTTGTACCAAGTACTGAATTAGTCATAGGCATTACACCTTCGGCTAATAAAGTTACAAATTTACTCTCGCGATAGAACTCTTCATAAACAGCTCTAAGCTTTAATGTAGAAGATGAAGTATTAAGCCTTGCAGTAACTGTGGCCAAAATACCTCTTGGCATGGGAGCAAGTATCGGAGTAAATGAGATCTTTACCGTCTTATCGGAGATTGAACTAAGTATTTGTTCAATCTCTGGCGTATGTTGATGAATTCCACCAAACTTATACGAGGTTAGATTGTTCATTACTTCACTACCAATCAAATTCACTTTGGCAGTTCGCCCTGCCCCGGTAGTACCGGAGGCAGCAACCACCACAATATCTTCACTATCGATCTGACTTATTGCAGGTGCGATTGAAAGCGCAATCGCTGTGGCATAGCAACCAGGATTAGAGACTTGTCCTGATTTGGCGATTGAATTATGGTCTGTTAATTCCGGCAAACCGTAGGTCCAGCTTCCGGCGTATGGTCCCCCGTAATACTTATCCCATTGATTCATATCTGTTAACCGATAGTCAGCACCTAAATCTACAATCTTCACTTTCTGACTTAATTGTGAAATAAGCTTTGCCGATTCGCCATGGGGCAAAGCTGTGAATACTAAATCGCATTTATTCAAATCTTCAACACTTACTGCTGAAAAACTTTGACCTTCAAACTCAGGTAAATGAGGGTGCAGTGCAGTAATTGATTCTCCTGCATTGGAGTGCGCCCCAATAAATGCAATTTTAAAATTTGGATGAGCAGAAAGTAATCGCAGCAGCTCCCCGCCTGCATATCCGCTGGCGCCAACTACTCCGATTTTCATGGGTTAAGCCTAGCGTTACTTAGTATATTTATGCAAATATATGTATATTTATGCATTACCTCGTAGAACTGCGCCCACTGATTTAGCAGCTTGGGCAATTGCTTGATCACGATATAGGGCAACCTCATCTGATGTAAGCGTACGATCTGAAGCTCTGAAAGTTAGAGTGAAAGCTAGTGAAACTTTGTTACCTGCCATTTGATCATAACGATCAAACAAAACAATTGATTCTAGTAATGGGCCTGCCCCTTGTTTAATCGCAGCAGTCAGATCAGCGGCCGAGATTTTGGATTCAACAACAAGTGCCACATCTTGGACTACCGCTGGAAAACTCCAAATAGCAGGTGCCTTGGTTACCCCTGCTGAAGGTAATTCACTTAATATCACAGCGAAAGCGCAACTACGCTCTGGCAAATTTAACGCAGTTATAACTCGTGGATGCAATTCTCCAGCATGGGCAACTGGCTTGCCATTGACGCGCAATTCAGCGCATCGGCCAGGGTGCCATGGTGCTAGATCGCTACTGAAGATCTCATAATCATTTCCAGTTGATTCGATAATTTCTTGTGCCTTGGCGATTGCATCACTCCAGTTGAATTTACTGCCTGAACCTTGCCAATCACTTAAAATCGTTTCCCCAGTTACTACAGCACCAACGAATAGCATTTGTTTTGGAACACCATCATAAATATCTTTAATAACTTTTTCACTCGGACGTTTGCTGATCCCAGGGTTGACCGCTTTACCAAGTGGAGTGGTATTTCTAAAAATAGTACCGATTTCAAATATTGCAAGATTCTTTGATCCCCTTCCAATATTGCGAACAGCAGTGGTAAGCAAACCAGGCAACAGGTGTGTTCGTAATAACGGGAATTCCTCCGACATTGGATTGGCGATTTTAAATGACTTTGCTCTATCGCCTGTAAAGCCGAGAAGGTCCACCATCTCTTGGCTTACAAATGGATAGTTAATAACCTCAGTAAATCCTTGATTGGCCAGTGAGATAGCAACAGCACGCTTTCGGTATTGCATATCATTTAATCTGGCGCCATCTTTTCCGGTTGGAAGTGTGGCAGGTATTAAGTCATAACTATTTAAACGAGCAATTTCCTCGGCGAAATCTGCAAAGTTGATCAAATCTGGTCGCCAAGTAGGAACTTCAACAGTTAATAAATCTCCGCTGCCAGCAACTTTACAACCGATTAGCAGCAATGCACTTTTAACCTGCTTGGCCGTATAAGGAAAACCTAGGTATTTAGAGATCTGTGTCTGCGAGATTTTCACCTTACGATTCTTAATTGGCGAACCTGCTTGAGAGGTGCCCACATATTTTGCATCAGCTAAATCAATCAGTAATTGCGTTGCCCTAGCGGATGCGATCTCAGCCAGCGCTGGATCGGTATTACGTTCCATCCTACGAGAGGCTTCACTGGACAAGTTATGTGATCTTGAGTTGCGAGAAATGCTTAATGGATCAAAATGCGCAGCCTCTAAAGCGATTTTGGTTGTCACATTGGACACTTCTGAAGTTAATCCACCCATGGTTCCAGCTAAAGCTAGCGGGGTTTTTGCGTCAGCGATTAATAAGTTATCGGGATCTAATTTACGATCTACTTTATCTAAGGTGGTTAACTTGGTAAATTTTCCAGCTCTGACTACCCGTAATCCGCCCATGATGTATTGGGCATCGAAGGCGTGTAAAGGTTGGCCAAGTTCTAGCATCACATAATTTGTAATATCAACAGCTAATGAAATAGATCTCATACCGCATTTTTCAATTCGTCTTTGCATCCATAGCGGGGTACTTTTCTTCACATTAACTTGATCTAGAGTTCTAATATAAATTTGATCTGCTCCAGTTTTATCTTCAATCTTTATAGATACAGCTTTTGGATTACTGTTTTTACCAAATTTCTTAGCAATTTTAGGATCGGCGGGGTCCACATATTTAACCTGTAGTGAACCGGCTAACTCTCTGGCTAATCCCCTAACCGACATCGCATAGCCACGATCAGGATTGACTGAAACATCAAAAATAACATCTCTCACATCTAAAAGAGCTATGGCATCTTGGCCAATCTTGCCTTCTTGCAAAACAATGATTCCTGCATGTTCATCACTAATGCCAATCTCTTTAGCTGAGCAAATCATGCCATCACTAATTTTTCCATAGGTTTCTCTGGCTGAAATTTTAAAATCTCCAGGAAGCAAAGCTCCAGGAAGTGCGACTACAACTAGATCATTAACCTTAAAATTGCGTGCCCCACAAATAACATATCTTGTCTTTTTTTCACCAACATCTAAGCCAACAAATCTAATTGGTTTCTTATGCTCAGATAACTCCTCAATTGAAAGAACTTTTCCAACTACCAAAGGGCCCTTTAAATCAGCGCCCTGTTCTTCAATGCTTTCAATTTCAAAACCCACCTTTACAAAAGCTTGAGAGATTTGCTCTGAAGTGATCTTCGCAGGAAGTGTTACGTATTCTTTTAGCCAACTTAAAGGAATCTTCATTTCTTGCCCACACCAAAACTTTGAGAAAAACGAACATCACCCTCAACAATGTCATGCATATCTGTAATGCCATGTTTAACCATCAAGGTTCGCTCTAATCCCATACCAAAGGCAAAGCCTGAATACTTTTTAGTATCTACTCCGCATGCATCCAAGACTTTGTGATTAACCATGCCACAGCCGCCCCACTCAATCCATCGACCATTGAAAAATACATCCACCTCAGCAGATGGCTCAGTGAAGGGGAAAAAACTTGGACGTAATCTAGTTTTTACTTGATCGCCAAATATAGATTTAGCAAAAAAATCCAGAGTTCCTTTTAAATCACCCATAGTTATATTCTCATCAATAACTAATCCTTCAACTTGATGGAAAACTGGAGTATGTGTGGCATCTAATTCATCAGCCCGATAAGTCTTGCCCGGACAGATTACATAAATAGGTGGTTTTTCATTAAGCATCGTTCTGATTTGAACTGGCGATGTATGAGTGCGCAAAACTAGTTTGGATTCAAGTGGTTCAACAAAAAAAGTATCTTGCATGGTTCTGGCTGGGTGATCAGCCGGGATGTTTAATGCATCGAAGTTAAGCCATTCAGCCTCTAGTTCTGGGCCTTCAGCAACTTTGTAGCCCAAACCAATGAACAGATCATTTATCTCATTGGTTAAAATTGTTAATGGGTGTAATCCACCTTTGAGAGTTCTGCGACCGGGAAGAGTTACATCAACTTTTTCAGTAAGTAACATCTGTGTATCTCGTAACTCAGATAATTTCGCGCTTCTTTGCTCAAAGGCTTGATTCACCTCAGACCGCGCTGCTCCTACTAATTTACCGAATTGTGCTCGAAGTGATTGATCAACAGTTGCTAGGGCTTGGTTAGCTTTAGCTAAAGGCGATTTATCACCGACATAATCAATTTTTACTTGCTTTAAAGCTTCCAAATCAGAGGTCGATTCAATTGCCCGAAGGGCTTGCGCCAGATCCTCGGCGATTTTGTTCTGATCCAACGACATAATCTGCTTATTCTATAAGGACAGACCTACAGAATGCAGGACAATTGCCGCTGCACTTGCCACATTTAAAGACTCCGCAAAGCCTTTCATCGGAATAGCTACGGTTAATATCTGACTAGGCAGATCGGGCAAGCCACGGGCTTCATTGCCAAATATCCAAGCTGATGGTTTAGATGAAATATTTGAGACAAATGTTGAATCAAAAGATTCTTTACCGTCACCGGTTAAAGCAAAAAGTGATACTCCATTTTCTATAGCGCCTGTAATAAATTCATTTATATCTACATCACTGACGACTGGAATATGCCAAAGTGAACCAACAGTTGCTCTTACAGTCTTTGGATTAAAGACATCCACACTTTCATTTGAAAATACAACGGCATCAAATCCAGCTGCGTCAGCACTTCGAATCACAGTTCCGGCATTTCCTGGGTCTTGAATCTGCCAAAAGAAAGCTATTTTTTTAGGCTTTGATTGCCAAAGATCCTGAAGCTTTAAGGTTTTGGTGGAACACAAGGCAATAATTCCTTGGGGAGATTCAGAGTCGGCCATTGCACTCATAACCTGATCTGAAACCAAAATTACTTCGTGTTTGTCTAAAACTGCACTATCGACAGATGAAGCTATCTTGCTCATTCCAGATTCAGTTACGTAAACTCTTTTTACGGCCAAGCCTTCAACTAATTTAGGATTGAGTGCTTCTCGGACCGCCTGAATACCTTCGGCAATAAAAGCATTTTCTAACTCACGATTCTTTTTGCCTCTAGAACCAATAAGAGCCTTAACTCGCTCGATATGAGGCGAATTAAGGCTCGTAATGTTTTCCATCTCTATTTAATTAATTAGAGATAAATTAAGCAGTTACAACATTCTTGCGAGCAATCTCTACTAACTTAGAGAATGCTGCAGGATCATTTGTTGCAAGTTCAGATAAGACACGGCGATCTACTTCAATGCCGGCTGTCTTTAAACCTTGGATTAAACGGTTGTAAGTCATACCGTTTGCTCGGGCTGCTGCATTAATGCGCTGAATCCAAAGACGACGAAAATCACCTTTTTTATCTTTGCGATCATTAAATGCATAAACAAGAGAGTGAGTTACCTGCTCTTTTGCCTTAGAAAAAAGACGTGAACGTTGCCCGCGATAACCAGCAGCACGCTCTAAAGTTGTACGGCGTTTTTTCGCCGCATGCACACCACGTTTTACTCTAGCCATTTATCTCTCCCTTACTTCAAACCGAGCATGCGCTTTGCTGCAAATGCATTAGGCGCTTTAGCGGTCACATCACCAGTTAGGCGACGAGTTACTCTCGATGATTTGCGTTCAAGCAGGTGGCGCTTGCCAGCACGCTCGTGCATGATCTTTCCGGAACCAGTGACGCGAAAACGTTTCTTCGCACCACTATGTGTCTTCATCTTTGGCATTTACTTACCTCCTGTTGAATTGCTAATAAAACTATTTTTGTACTGCTGGCGCCTTCGGTGCTGCTTTCTTTGCAGAACCTGGCTTCTTAGCTGGTCCAAGAACCATTGTCATGTTGCGGCCTTCTTGCTTTGGCGCAAACTCAACAAGTGATACTTCGGCTAACTCTTCAGCAAGCTTTTGTAATAACCGGTATCCCAATTCTGGGCGAGATTGCTCTCGGCCACGAAACTGAATAGTTACCTTCACTTTATCCCCACCTAACAAAAATCGTTCAATATGATTTCGCTTTGTTTCGTAATCATGAGGCTCGATATTTGGTCGAAGACGCATTTCTTTCACAACAATGTGTGTCTGATTTTGTCTTGCTTCCCTAGCTTTCTGCGCGATCTCGTACTTATATTTTCCGAAATCCATAATTTTGCAGACCGGTGGATTTGCATCTGGTGAAATTTCTACGAGATCTAAACCGATCTCTTCTGAAAGTTTAAGCGCTTTATCTATTGCCGTTACGCCTAACTGTTCACCGTCATAGCCAATCAACCGAACTTCAGGAACGCGAATTCGATCATTGATACGTGGTTCTGTGCTGATAATTTCTCCTTGCTGTTTCGCTAAATTGTTAAGGCATTACACAAGCGAACAACAGCCGCGCTTCTAAAGAAGCAACCAGTTCGCCGTAGCGAAGTAGGTGGGAGCGTATGCATCCACTTGATAGGCAAATCTTACCTAAGGATGAGCAGGTGGGGAAATTGAGCGTAAGGACCGCAAAAAATATGTAAAAACTACGCAAAATCATGTAATACCTACCGGTATATATCTCAATCAGTTCTATTATTTTTATTTAGCGCCTACCCCCTTTGGGCCGGAAAGTAACCATCCTCAAAAATGAAGGTGGTAAATCAATTAAGGAGCGTTAATGCTTAGTTGGAAACTTCACGGAAATGGTAAGCAGATTCAACCTGGAGAGGTTGTTTCAATCGATGAAAGACTATCTTGGCCTCGTACTTTTGGTATGGGAATCCAACATATAGCTGCGATGTTCGGTGCAACATTCTTAGTACCGATTATCACTGGCTTCTCACCAACTACCACTCTGTTCTTTTCTGGTATCGGTACATTACTTTTCATTGTTATCACTCAAAATAAGCTTCCAAGTTATTTGGGTTCATCATTTGCCTTCTTAGCTCCAGTTGCTGCTGCAAAAACTTCAGGTGGCATACCTGCTGCTTTAGGTGGCATCGTTGCTGCCGGTGTTTTACTTGCAGTAGTTGGATTTATTGCAAAGGCCGCAGGAACAGCATGGATTGACATGTTGCTGCCTCCGGTTGTAACCGGAACTATTGTTATGGTGATCGGATTAAACCTAGCTGGCGCTGCAAAGAATGATTTCATGCAAGGTCAGCGCCTTGGTTTAATCACTCTGCTATCTATTGGATTAATCTCAGCATTCTTCCGCGGATTTTTAGGAAGAATTAGCATCTTTGCAGGATTAGTCATTGGTTACGTAGTAGCAGCACTTATGGGAGATGTTGATTTTGCTGGCGTTGAAGCAGCCAAGTGGGTAGCAATGCCTTCATTCACATCACCAACTTTTGATAGCAGCGCAATGTTGCTATTCCTGCCAGTGGTATTAGTGCTCATTGCTGAAAATGTTGGACATGTTAAAGCAGTAGCAGCTATGACTGGTAAGAATCTAGATGATCAGATTGGTAATGCCTTAATCGCTGATGGTGCGGCAACCACGCTAGCTGGACTTGGTGGCGGTTCTGGTACAACTACCTACGCAGAAAACATTGGCGTAATGGCATCTAGTCGCGTTTACTCAACTCTTGCTTATATCTTTGCAGGTGTTGGCGCAATTTTGCTTGCCTTATCTCCAAAGTTTGGTGCAGTACTTTCTGCTACACCAGCTGGCGTAAAGGGCGGTGTAACAGTTGCACTATTCGGAATGATTGGTGTTCTAGGAGCAAGGATCTGGATTGATGCTCGCGTTAATTTCGCAAACCCAATTAATCTATATATTGCTGCTTCATCATTAATCATCGGTATTTCCGATATGGCATGGACTCGTGGCGATTACACATTTAGTGGAATCATCAATGCGACCGTAATGGCTGTTTTTGGTTATCAAATTCTTAGCCGAATTGCCAAAGCCCGCGGTACTGCAAACTAAACTCATCAAAAGTAATGAGGTGGCTCACATCAAGTGAGTCACCTCATTTTTTTACTCGCTAATTCGCAATGAAAGACCTAATATCCATACATGAAGAAAACTAAAGTGGTGAGCCAATCAATCACTACTGCCCAATCAGGATTAACTCTGGATCAATCTGCTCGTCAACGTAGATACTTCATTTCAATGATGATTAGAACTGCATGCTTTATTTTGACTGTTTTACTTCCTAGCCCTTATCGCTGGATCGCACTATTTGGAGCAGTGACTCTTCCATACATTGCCGTTATTGCCGCTAATGCTGGGCGAGAAACTATTAAGAAAGATGCAATTTTTACACCTAAAAGAAAACGGCTAAATTAAATCAGATTGTAAGTTTTGTCGCTCATAAAGTTCATAGTACAAACCCTTTTTGCTTACCAATTCTTCATGGGTGCCGCGTTCAATAATCTCGCCATTATCAATAACTAAAATCTGATCTGCCTGAATTATTGTTGAAAGACGATGGGCAATCACGATGCTCGTTCGCCCAGCTAACGCCTCTTTCAACGCAGCTTGAACTAAAGCTTCATTCTCAGAGTCCAAGTGAGCTGTGGCCTCATCGAGTATGACCAAACTTGGCTGCTTCAACAATAGGCGAGCAATTGCTAATCTCTGTTTTTCTCCCCCAGACAATCTGTGCCCACGTTCGCCAACAACAGTATCTAAACCATTGGGTAAAGTTTTGATAAATGACCAAATTCGCGCAGATTCACAAGCTGACTGAATATCTTCAATACTCGCATCACTTTTGGCGTAAAGCAGATTGTTCAAGATCGAATCATGAAACATATGAGAATCTTGGGTAACAACTCCGATGGTATTTCTCAAAGAGTTAATAGTGTAATTACGGATGTCAACACCGTTAATTAAGATGCCGCCATCTGTAACATCATATAGTCGTGGAATTAAACTACTGATAGTACTTTTTCCAGCACCTGAAGGACCAACTATTCCAGTCAACGTTCCAGGTTTAACAGTAAAAGTTATATTTTTTAAAACCTTGCCACTAGTTGGAATCTCTGGTTTTGCAACAATCTCCAAGGACGCGAGTGAAATTTCCTCTGCTTTTGGATATGTGAAGGAAACTTTCTCAAAAGTTAACTCAGGCTTATCGGTTTGAAGTACCACTGCGTTTTGACTATCAACTACCATTGGCTTTAGATCCAATACTTCAAAAACTCGTTCAAAAGACACAAGTGCACTCATCACGTCAACGCGAACATTTGAAAGAGCAGTAAGTGGGCCGTATAACCTTGCAAGTAGAGCAGTGATAGCCAGCAATGTACCCACCGTTAATTCACCACTGATAGCAAGATGTCCACCAACACCATATGCGACTGCGGTTGCCACAGCCGCAATCGATGTGAGAGCTATAAAGAAGATTCGATTCAACATTGCAATTGATATACCAATATCAGCAACTTTTCTTGCCTTTGCCGAGAAATCGTTCTTCTCAGTTTTCGAATTCCCATAAAGTGATACCAAGAGCGCGCCAGATACATTAAAGCGTTCAGTCATTGTTGCCGACATAGAAGCATTGATATCAAATGACTGACGTGTGTACCCCTGAAGTTTTCTACCCACCCATTTTGTAGGAAATAGGAAAACTGGAAGTAAAGATAATGAGATAAGAGTTATTTGCCAGGACAAAGTGAGCATCGTAGCTGCCACTAAAATCAAGCTCAATAAATTACTTATTACTCCAGATAGTGTGGAGGTAAAGGCTTGTTGAGCACCAATCACATCAGAATTTAAACGAGATATGAGCGCGCCAGTCTGGGTACGAGTAAAAAATGCTATTGATTGCTTTTGAACGTGCTCAAATATCATTCGACGCAGATCATAAATTAATCCCTCGCCAATACGTGCTGAAAACCAACGACCTATCATGCTAAATAGCGCATCAAGTAAAGCAATTATGCCTACAGCCAAAGCAAGTTGTGTCACCAATTCCGTGTTCTTCGGAATCACTCCATCATCAATTAGTTTGCGAAGTAGCAAAGGTGTAGCAACTATTAAGAATGCGTCGATTACAACAGTGATCAAAAAGAATGTAAGAGATACCTTGTAAGGAATAGCAAAACTGGCAATTCGCTTTAGAGTGCCCGGTTTTAGTTTTTGATTCTTTACCGATGAGTCTTGGGTTAAAGATCTAAATGACATCCAGGTGGAATGCATCGACATAAGAACACCCTAGCGATTAAGAGTGGGATTACTAAACAGTGAAGCCAATCGAGCGTAATTGTTCTCTACCATCATCTGAAATTTTGTTTGGACCCCAAGGTGGTAGCCATACCCAATTGATTTTTACATCAGTTGTAATATCTGCCAGAACTTGTCTTGTTTGATCTTCGATTACATCCTGCAATGGGCAAGCTGCAGAAGTTAAAGTCATATCCAATGTTGCGATGTTATTCTCATCCAGTCGCATGTCATAAACCAAACCAAGATCGATGACATTGATACCTAATTCTGGATCAATTACATCTTTCATTGCCTCAGTTACGTCATCAATCGAAGTAGTCATGATCTAATTCTAGGCCATCACTTGAGTTGATGCATCTTTGAAGGCCATCCATCCAAGAAGAGCACATTTGATTCGAGCCGGAAATTTTGAAACTCCTGCGAAAGCCACGCCATCCTCTAGTAAATCTTCATCCCCCACACCCTGACCTTTACTTTGCATCAGTTCCATAAATGC
>ENA-OUVC01001278-OUVC01001278.1-marine-metagenome-genome-assembly--contig:-NODE-1278-length-15126-cov-3.467340_pt1 | contig 15126 bp, 12 predicted proteins | sample MGYA00248622_ERZ508571 | MGnify/ENA primary metagenome ERZ508571 (study PRJEB26236, sample SAMN06267175) | marine metagenome | isolation source: Columbia River Estuary | place: USA:Columbia River... | reverse complement strand
TGGTCTAATTGGGTATAAAAAAAGCCCTGGGGTTTCCAGGGCTTTAAGTTTAAAACGACATTGCTAATCGACTTCCTATCTTGGTGGATAGTCGCTCCATATCTTCACCTACTTTTTTATCTACAATCCTAGCATAGTGCTGGGTGCTTGTAATGTTTTTGTGTCCAAGCATTTTACTTACCGATTCAATCGGAACACCATTCATCATAGTCAATGTAGTTGCAAATGTGTGTCGAGCGATGTGATAAGAGAGCTTCTTGGTAATGCCACAGAAATCAGCAATCTCTTTCAGGTAGGCATTCATCTTTTGGTTGCTCATAATGGGCAGAATAAGGTCATCTGCTTCGAGCAAATCTAACTGGACATACTTGGCTATGATTTGCATCGGCACATCCAATAGAGGCACGTTTGCACGTCCACCTGTTTTTTGCCTTTTGGTTTTAATCCAATAGCCAGCTTCATTGCGTTCGATTTCACAGCGTTTAAGTTTTTTCACGTCAGCATAAGCTAAACCTGTAAAACAAGAAAATACAAAAAAGTCCCTAACCCTGGTAAGTCTCTCAAATGACGAGTTGTATTCCATGATGGACTTTAATTCATCTTCGGTTAAATAGGGGCGGTCAACTTCTTTCATGGTTAGGCTGATTCCTGCAAATGGATCCTTTAATATCCAACCATGACGAAGACAGCGATAAGTGATCCTTTTAAGATTTTGAAGGAATTTGTTGGTTGTGTTAAAATTGCAACCCTTTTCCGTTTTCAAATACATCCCAAATTCAGTGACCATGTAATGGTCGATTGATTTAATCGGCACATCGCTTACTTTGTATTTAATTCTAAGGAAATTGGAGAAATGATTTTTGGCAGCATTGTACTTTTGGCAAGTTGCATAGGTGCTTTCCTTTCCAATTAATTTGCGAAGTCCCTCAATGTGGTCTTCCCAAATTTCAATAATCATTTTGGCTTTTGCTGTGTTTACTCCGAGTACCGCATCACGCAAAAGTTGCGGAGTAACGGTATCGTGCATGGTAATAAGCTCGCTGTACTTTTGGCGAGTTCGGGTGATCACGGAATCAATGTAATCATTGAATTCACGTGCTTCGTGAGAGCGACCAATTACTTTGGCGCGTTTAGAATCCCAGTCTTTGGGCTGAATACTTCGCTGGAGCTGTAAAACTACACGTTCTCCATTGATGTTGATTTTCATGAGAACGGGAACTTCACCGTTCTTTTTTGCTTTTGTTCTGCTGATGTAAACAACCAGCGAGAAGTTTGATTTTTGACTTGACGACATTTGGCACTAATTTTTTACGTTGTGCCCCCCTTTAAATGTTTTACAAATGTACGTTTCCAAAGAGGAAAATAGTCGCCTAACTCATTGTTTTTCAGTCTTATTATGTCTATTAGCGTCTACTTGCTTGGTTTCTTTTTTGGCTTCAAAAAAAAGAAACCCGCTAAGAAACCAAAAGTATAGACAAACCTAGACTTTTTTAGAATTTGAAGAACATAAAAAAAGCGTGCAAAACCTTGATTTTACACGCTTTTAGACTGTTTTAGACAATCTGTCTGCGGAGAGTGAGGGATTCGAACCCCCGGAACCTCGCGGTTCAACAGTTTTCAAGACTGCCGCAATCGACCACTCTGCCAACTCTCCGGGCCAAAAGTACATAAACTTTCAGAATTGACAAGCGTTCAGAGAAAAATATTCGAAAAATAATTACGTTTGTTTACCTTTGTCCCATGAAATTAAAGCTAGTACCACTCGACGAATTGAATGCCATGAACAAGGATACACTCATGGAAAAACTTGGTATTCAATATGTTGAAATCGGTGATAATTATGTGGTGGCTTCAATGCCGGTTGATCATCGAACGAAACAACCCATGGGACTTTTACATGGTGGTGCAAGTGCTGCTTTAGTGGAAACTGTTGGATCCTTGGGTTCACTTCTTTTAATTAACCACGAAACACACTACGCTGTCGGACTCGAAGTCAGTGCGAATCATGTCGGTGGAATCCAAACAGGTGAAGTATTAGCAAAAGCAACACTCGTTCATGGTGGAAAAACCACGCATTTATGGTCGATCGAAGTCCGTGAAAAAGATACCGATCGACTAATCTGCACAGGAAAACATACGGTAATGGTGTTGGAAAAGAAAGGGTAACTAGTAACTTAGTGATCAGTGCTCAGTGCCAAGCTCCTCGTTCTGTTTCCCGCTCTCCGCTCTGTTTCCCGCTCTCCGCTCTATTACTCCCTTCTCTCCCCGATCTGCTGTCTCCACATCGCGTAGTACAAGCCTTTTTCAGCAAGCAATTCTTCGTGTTTTCCTGTTTCGACAATGACTCCTTTTTCGAGAACGAAAATCTTGTCTGCATGCATGATGGTCGACAAACGGTGCGCAATCAAGACGGTAATGTGTTCTTTGTGACTTCCAATCGAACGAATGGTATTTGAAATCGCTTCTTCCGTAATGGAATCCAAGGCGGAAGTCGCTTCGTCGAATACGAGCAAACGTGGATTGCGAATCAAGGCACGTGCAATGGATAAACGTTGTTTCTCTCCACCTGAAAGTTTCATTCCACCTTCGCCGATGACCGTGTCGATTCCATGTTCACTGCGCGCCAACATGTTTTCACACGACGCTTGACTCAATGCAAAGTCCAATTGCTCTTGTGTCGCTTCTGGTTTCGTAAACAATAAGTTTTCACGAATCGTTCCTGCGAATAACTGCGTATCCTGTGTGACAAACCCCAATTGTTGTTGCAATTCGTCGCGATCTATGCTCGTGGATTCAATGCCGTTGTAGTAGATTTTTCCATTTGGCGTTGAATACAGGCCTACGAGTAACTTTACTAACGTACTTTTTCCGGATCCACTTGGACCAACAAATGCGACCGTTTCGCCTTTTTGGACCTCAAAATTGATGTTACTCAACGCATCGTAACTAGAGGATTTATGTCGGAACGTCAAATCGCTAAACGCTAATTTCTCAATCGCATTCAATGGAATTGGATTTTCTGGCTTCTCTTCAATCGGAGTGTTGATGATCTTCTCGAAATTATTCAAGGATGCTTCCGCCTCGCGGTATGCAATAATTACGTTTCCAACTTCTTGCAATGGTCCAAAGATAAAGAAGGAATAGAATTGCAAGGTCATGATTTGTCCAAGAGACAACGAACCATGAAACAAAAGGTACATCAAGATAAACATGATCGATTGACGCAGTAAATTCACCGTCGTTCCTTGAATAAAGCTAATGCTTCGTACTTGACGCACTTTTTTCAATTCTAACAGAAGGATTTTACGCGTTCGGTCATTCAAACGATCCGTTTCTTGTTGCGTTAGTCCTAAACTTTTGATCAATTCGATGTTGCGCAAACTTTCCGTCGTACTTCCCGCCAATTGCTTCGTTTCGCTCATGATGGTCATCTGTACTTTCTTGATGCGTTTGGACAAGATGCTAATGAAGAAACTCAATCCAGCTGCGGAAAATAAGTACAAAAGGATTAATCCCGGTTGTACCGTAAACGCATACACCATCACGAAAACCAATCCGACAATCGAAACAAAGAGGATGTTGATGAAACTCATAATGAATCGCTCTGCATCCGTGCGTACTTTTTGAAGGATGTTCAATGTTTCGCCACTGCGCTGATCTTCAAATTCATTGTAAGCGATTTGCAAGGTGTGTTTCAATCCATCCGTATAGATGTCCGCGCCTAACTTTTGAATGATTAAGTTGATGCTATAATCCTGAAATGCTTTTGCTGTACGACTCACCATCGCCACGCCAATTGCCGCTGCAATTAACCATGCCACTCCTGTCATGAATTGTGTTTCCGTGAAATCCTTCGGATGTGTAGCGAAACGATCCAAGATCTTCCCGAAAATAAACGGATCCAACAAGGAAAAAACTTGATTGATACTTGCCAACACAAGTGCTAAAAAGACCAATGATTTATAGCGTCCGAGGTAACTAAAGAGAATTTTCATGAGATGATTCGGTTTGAAGGTGCAAAAGTACGAAACTAATCCCGTTCAAGTACTTCCTTCGGAATCACAAGTGCCTAGAATGCGTATATTTGCTTTAAACAGTACCATTCGCATGCTTCATTATCGCTTTCCAGGACAAGCAATCGTCTCCAAGAATGGATACTTTTTGGAAGTTCAATCATTTGTTTCACAAGGATTTATAATCACGGACTTCAACAATAAATCAAAGTATATTTTTGTAGATTCCGATGATCCCGACGGACTTTCCCCGGAATTCCATCAGCCCTACATCATTTCAAAAGAGGATTATTTACAGCAAGCAGCAGAGGTCGTCTCGCTCTTGCAAACATCCTCCATGGAGAAATTGGTTTACTCGCGCACAAAATCCGAAAAACTGACAATTCCTAGTGAACGATTATTCGAACGCTTGGCGGAAGCCTATCCAAATGCCTTTGTTTACTATTTCAAGGATCAGATTTTAGGCGAATGGATTGGGGCGACTCCCGAAATATTGATGAAAGGATCAAATCAACGTTTTGAAAGTATGTCCCTCGCCGGAACAAAGAAAGCCGATGACAAAAGTCCTTGGGGTGAGAAAGAACGCAAAGAACAGGATTTCGTGAGTCAGTTTTTACGAGAAACCTTGATCAAACATGGTGTGACTAAATTAAGCCACGATGGACCCAAAACGGTTCTTGCTGGTCCGTTAGCACATTTGCGCACGGATTTCCAATGGACGTCAACCGTACAACAAGCCTGGGAAATCGCGAAGGACCTCCATCCTACTCCTGCAGTCAGTGGCACACCTAGACAAGACGCTTTGGATTGGATTCAAGACAAAGAAAAACATGGACGTCAATTCTACGCTGGAATCATTGGATCCATGGATGAACATAGCATGAACCTCTTTGTCAACCTGCGTTGCGCGCAAATTATCGGAGAACACATTTACCTATACGTTGGTGGTGGATTTACCGCGGATTCGATTCCTGAAAAAGAATGGGAAGAAACCGAAAATAAAAGCCGAACGCTGTTAAACCTCCTTTAAATTTTGGTATTTTTGCGGGATGATTTCCAGCTCAAAAATCATGGTGCAATTGATTGTCGATCAGCTTTTGGCTTACGACATTCGCAAAGTTGTTGTTTCTCCCGGATCGAGAAACGCACCTTTTTCCATTGCCTTTGATGAGCATCCCGAAATCGAGACCTTTGTCGTGCATGATGAACGTTCTGCGGGATTCATAGCACTTGGAATGGCACAAGAATTAGGTGAAACCGTTGCGCTCTGCTGTACTTCCGGAAGTGCTTGCTTGAATTACTATCCTGCCATTTCAGAAGCTTACTATCGCTCGATTCCTTTATTGGTATTGACGGCTGATCGTCCAGCGGCGTGGATAAACCATGGAGACGGACAAACTATTGTTCAACGTGATGTATTTAAAAATCACATCCTTGGAAGCCTTGAATTCGATGAAGATCTGTTCAATGATACATCCATTGAAACGCAGCAGAAAGAATTAGCGGCTTTATTGTCCGTGACAAAATCTGCGTGGAAAGGACCAATTCATTTGAACGTTGGACTGAATGAACCGTTGTATAAAATCGTTGAAAAAACCATCGATTACGGAAAGAAAGCACCAATTGTCCCACCAATGAAACGCATCGACGCGCGTGACATGGAGCTTATAGTGCAAGAAATCAATCAATCGAAAGTATTGGTTCTCGCTGGACAAATGGAACAAAATCCAAAACTTCAACAGGAGCTGATCAAACTTGCTTCCTTTCCAAATGTTGTTGTTTTAGTAGAGAACACCTCGAACATTCAACATGAACGCTTCATTCACTGCATCGATCGCACATTAAACGGATTCGATCAAAACAATGAGTCATATAAACCTGAAATCCTCATAACAATAGGTGGAGCAGTGGTTTCGAAGCGCATTAAAGCCTATTTGCGCAATGCGGGTGTTCAAAAACATTACAAGATTGGTGCTGAATTTCCTGAAATGGATACCTACCGTTGCTTGAGCAAGACTTTCCCCTTGACTCCTGCTGATTTCTTTGAACAACTCAATGAATCCGAACTTAGCGCAAACGTCCATAATTTCAATGGACGATGGAAAACGGTAGACATTGTCGCAAAGGATCGTTCCCTTGAATTTATGTCCGAGTTTTCCAGCCTGACTGACATGCAAGTGTTCCAAAATATTCAAGATTTTTTACCAGATGATCGCATTTTGCACCTCGCGAATAGTTCCGTTGTGCGCTATGCACAATTGTTCGATCCGCTTCCAGGTGTGCGCTATGAGTCCAACCGCGGCACAAGCGGAATCGATGGTTCAACAAGCACTGCACTTGGTGCAGCAATCGTCAATCGAAGCAAACAGCACGTACTGATTAGTGGAGATATTTCCTTTTTGTACGACAGTAATGCCTTGTGGTACGAACCGTTTCCACGAAACTTCAAGATGATTATTATTCAGAATTACGGCGGTGGCATCTTCAAGATCATTCCAGGTCCAGCGGATTCTAAACAACGCGAAAAGTACTTCGAGGCAAAACAAGTAAAAAGTCCAGCGTCGATTGCTCAAGCCTATGGACTACAAACCAAAACGATTTCTTCCTTGGAGGAACTCACAGAATATTTACCTTTGTTCTTCGATCCTAGTTGCGAAATGCAGGTGTTGGAGGTCCAAACGGATGATGCCAACAACGCCATCGACTTAGATCGCTATTTTGAATTTTTAAGAAACTAACATACATGGATCATTTTCTCGCGTCTTTTCACATTTTAACGACCGTTCAAGGTTGGACCTATTTATTGATTTTAACTTTATTGGAAATCGTTCTCGGAATTGACAACATCATCTTTATTTCCATTGTAACGGATCCACTTCCACGTGTCAAACAGCGCAAAGCACGCACAATTGGACTCAGTCTAGCCTTAATCATTCGCATTCTCATGTTGAGCGTTATTTCATGGGTGATGACTTTGGATCAACATCCTTTGTTCACAATCATGGGACAATCCTTCACTGGACATAGTTTGGTTTTGTTAATTGGTGGATTATTCTTGATATACAAGTCCGTTACGGAAATGCATTCCAGTGTCAAAGGTTCCGAAGAAGGACATAAATCAAAGGAGAAAAGTACTTTACGCGGTGTGATTATGCAAATTGTCATCATTGACTTTATTTTTAGTTTTGACTCCGTGATTTCAGCAGTTGGTATGACAAATGACATTTCACAAGAAACGCATGGAAATCCTTTAATTATTATTGTACTTGCCGTTATTATTTCCATGATTGTAATGTTATTGTTTGCACGTTCAATCAGCGACTTCATCAATCAACGACCAACAATTAAAATGATCGCTCTTGGTTTCCTTGTTACCATAGGAATCATGTTAATTGCCGAATCATTTGGAGAGCACGTTCCAAAAGGATACATCTATTTCGCTTTGGTTTATTCATTAGCAATTGAGTTTTTGAATATTAAAATGCGTAAAAACAAAGGTTAATGACAAAATCTGAAGCAGTTATACATCTATCACTTGCGGCAGATGATGACTTAGACGATTGCATTGAAATGGCCTTATTCAAAGCCAAGCAAGAACTCATTCAGAAAGTTGATAATGTATTCATCTTTCCCGCCAAAGAAAAGCGTTTAAGCTTATTACAGGAGGCGGCGAATACGCTAGGACATTCCTTTCCGGAGGAAGTGCGGTTGCAACGAGTACCAATTTCAACAGAAACCATAGAAACGGCATTTCATTCTTTTCAGCTAAATCGATCGATGTTATTGGGACAGTTAAATCGTGTGAATTCCTTTGCCGGATTAATCGCGGTTCAACAATCTATAGCAAGCAATTACCGCGAATGGGCATTGTTTTGGGATTTGGAATTTCTGGATGATGAATTGGAGGATGTAAAACGAACGTCCATTCTTGACTCCATGCGGTTTCTTCAATGGATTTTAGAGCTCAAAGATCAGGGGATTGAGCAGACGCATTTATTGAAAGATTTAGCAATACCTGCTGACGTCAAACACGAAATTTACCGATTGAAAATCGTTCTAGAAAAGCTGAAATAGCACTTACTCTGCTCCTCCTTCAGAACCTGGTAACTTTGATTTATTGGACATCTCCAACTTACCAAATTTATAACTTGCCGAAACGTATAAACGTCTAGTCAACCATTTGAATTCAGCAGTTTGCTCAACATCAGGACGATTGACTTGCATATAGAATCCTTGCTTGTTAAAAATGTCCGTGACACGTGCGCCCACAGTCCATTTACCACCTTGTAATTTCTTCTCAAAAGCTAAATCGATAGGGCCTTGACGTTGCGCAATTCCTTGAACCGTTACGCGTGGTCCATTATACGTCACACTTAACTGTAGTGTCGCTGTTTTCTTCCAGAATTCGATAGATGAATTGTATTTGAAGTTATGGTTAAATCCTTGACGGTTTGGAAGATCCATCTGATTCGTGATGTACCAAATATAATTGGCATTGTAGGAAAAGGTATTTTTCCACCAAGTCGTTGGACGGAACATGCAAACAAATTCAGTTCCAAGACTTTTCGTTTCCGCAATGTTCATGAACGTCACAGCGCTTGTTCCATTTTCGTAAAACTCTTTCACACGGGAGATAACGCCAGTACTATTGCGGTAATACGTGCTCGCAGTGATTGAATATTTTGCTTTTTCCAAGGAATAACCCAAATCGAAGGAATGGATGAATTCTGACTTCAAATACGGATTTCCGGTGCGTAAATTGAAGGGGTCAGAGTAATTCGTAAATGGATTCAAATCCGCTGAGGATGCGCGCGTAATTCTGCGGCTATAGCTCAAGCTGATTTCCGATTTTGGCTTCAGGACATAACGTAAATGGGCTGAAGGGAAAAAGTTGATGTAGTGATTCACGATGCGAATGGAGTCCGTGACCAAATTGGGAATTTGATACGCGTTTTCCGCACGCAGCCCACCTTGAAACTTCACACGGTTGATTTGTTGTCCATAGACCGCATACAAACTATAAATTTGCTCGTTGTATTCGTAAAGGAAATTAGCGAGACTATCTTCTACATTCATTTGTGTTGCCCAATTATACGTTGCGGAAACAGGATGAACGCTTTGATCTCGAATGATTGCTTTGGCGCCGGATTCGAATCGTGCCCCAAGTTTTGGGAACAAATAAGTAAAATCAGATTGAAGAGTGGTGATGTTGTTTTTTTCCGTGTTTCGCAACTCTTGAATTAATTCAGGGTAGCTGGTTAAAAGAGAATCTGGAGTATAGTAACGTTGCGTGTAATAGCCTTGAATGTTTTCGTTTCCAAGAGACTGTGTTGCATCAAAGGTTAAATTCCCGCGTTCGTTTTTAAAATCGTACTTGTAATTCACATTGAAATCAAAATTTCGTTGTTGGGAAGGATCATACGATGAACGCAACCACAAACTGTCTCGTTGTCCAAGTAAATCATAACTTGAGTTCCACAAATCTCCTGTGCGATCTCTAACTCCGATATTTCCTGTAGCTGAAAATCCCAAAGTATTGCGCGCCTTCAAATTAATATCCATTCCAAAACGAAATGTTTGTCCAGCATTTAAATCTGTTCCTACACGACTTTGATCCAAGTTGAAATACGTAGCTCCAGAACCTTGTGTAATGTGCGAATAGTTGTTTCGGTATCCTTCTAAATAGCGGGCGTTATAGGTCCCGTAAATATTGAAAATTCCTGTTCGGTAACTTAGAGATAGATTTCCCTCCCCAACATATCCACCTTTTTGAAAGGTAGTTGCAAGGTTTGTCGAAACCAAGCCATTGAATCCATTTAGTTTGTTCTTCTTAAGGACGATATTGATGATTCCCGAAGTTCCGTCCGGATCGTATTTCGCCGATGGATTTGTCACAATTTCTATGCGTTCAATCGATCCCGCTGGAAGTGCATCGAGCAAGGTTTTTCCATTCCCACCGCTTAATGAACTTGGACGTCCATCGATAAGAACGGTAACCGATCCTTCTCCACGCAACATCACCTTTCCGTCTTGGTCAACTTCGACAGATGGAAGTCGTTGAAGAATGTCATTTGCTGTCCCGCCTCGAACATTTAAATCTTCGGCAACATTGTATATTTTTTTGTCAATTCCAGCTTTTAATACGTCCTTCTCGGCAATTACTTTTACTTCTCGCTCCGTTTTCTCGCTGATTTTTCTCATTTTCAATGTTCCTACATTAAAAATGGGAAGCGCTGTTTTTACAGTAATGGCAGAAACCAAAATAGGATCATAATTCGTGAAAGTTATCTTCAGGTAAAACGAACCAAATGGACAAGGAATACTGTATTTACCATCTATCGTAGTAAATGCGCCAGTAACAAGAGTGGAGTCCGCCGCTTTAAAAAGTTTAACAGAAACGTATTCCAATGCTTTCCCTGTTTGTTGATCAACAATTTTCCCGATGACCATTCCGTCCTCATTTGAACTGGTTTTTTGTCCAAAAATGGATTGAACAATGAATAGGTTGAAAGATAGTAAAATAAGGATAGATCTCATAAGTAGTGCAAAAATACAAAAAGCAGTTTGATCAAGACCATAAATAAATGAGCGAGGAATAATAGAATTATCAGAAATCGTTGAGACTTTTCATTCAGAATTTCAAGAATTAGCCAAAAAAAAATTATCTTTGCGAACTAAATAACCAGATAATGATTGAAAATTTAAGTTTAGAAGAATTAAAAGCCAAATTCAACAACGATAAGAAATTCAAATTAGGAACATATATTGTTGGTGGATTATTGACTTCAGTATTATTGTTTTTTGTTTACCGACAAATGATTTGGGTTCCTGCAAATGAGAAATCAAATGATGGATGGTGGGTAGCAATGAACTACATTTCTAAAGATTCAACGGATCAAGCAATTAAGGTTTTAGTTCCTTTTGTGAATAGCAATGATGGAAAAACAGGTGGTGAAATTGGACAATACTTGCTTGCTACACAATACATGAAAAAAGGTGAATACCGCAAAGCATTAGAGAATCTTGAAGGAGTTTCTTTGGATGATTCTTACATCAGTGTATTCTCTATTGGACTTCAAGGTGACTGTTATTCAGATATGAGAAATTATGACAAAGCTTTGTCATTCTACACGGACGCTGCTGATGCACAAGATAATGAGTTGACAACACCAATGTACTTGTTCAAAGCAGGATTGGTTGCTGAGAAATTAAAAAAGAACGAGGATGCAACTGTATTCTACACACGTATCCGCGATGATTATCCAGCTTACGCATCTCAAAACGGAATTGAAAAATACATCGCTCGTGTGAGCACTAAATAAGAAAGACGATGGCGACAGCCAACAAAAATCTATCTTCGTATTCAACAGAAAATATAATCAATGGTGCCGATTTTCAAATCGGCATTGTTGTTTCTGATTGGAACGACCACATTACAAACCGCCTGATGGAAGGAGCAGTCGCAACCTTACTTGAAAATGGCGTGGTAGAATCAAACATTCACATTCAACGTGTTCCTGGAGCATTTGAATTACCCTTGGGAGCACAATATTTCTGCGAACGTGGCGATATTGACGGCGCAATTGCCATTGGTGTGGTGATTCAAGGAGAAACAAGACACTTCGACTTCGTTTGCTCAGGTACGACACAAGGAATTATGGATGTCATGTTGAAGACAAACAAACCAGTCGCATTTTGTTTACTCACTGATAACCACGAACAACAATCCATTGATCGTGCAGGTGGTAAACATGGAAATAAAGGAATTGAAGCAGCAGCAGCTTGCCTTCAGATGATTTCCAATAAAAAGAAATTCGCTTAATCTTTAGCACATGACATTAATAAAATCAATATCTGGTATCCGTGGAACCATCGGTGGAACTGTGGACAATGGTTTAACTCCAATTGACGCAGTGAAATTTGCGGCAGCATATGGTTCTTGGTTAATGGAACGAAATCCAGGAGAAAAAATCCGTGTGGTTATTGGACGCGATGCACGCATTTCCGGTGCGATGATTTCTGACTTGGTGGTCTCTACCCTACTTGGACTTGGGATTGACGTCATCAACCTTGGACTTTCCACCACACCAACCGTAGAAGTTGCTGTTCCATTAGAAAACGCACAAGGAGGAATCATTTTAACAGCAAGCCACAACCCAAAACAATGGAATGCCTTGAAGTTACTGAACGAAAAAGGTGAATTCATCAGCGGAAAAGATGGCGAAGAGGTATTGAGTATTGCCGAACAAGAACGCTTTATCTTCGCTGAAGTGGATGATTTAGGTACCGTTCGCAACGATGATTCCTATTTGCAAAAACACATTGATGCGATTTTGGCATTACCATTGGTGGACAAATCGGCAATTGCTGCAGCAGACTTTAATATTGTCGTAGATGCAGTGAATTCAACCGGTGGAATATTTGTCCCAGCTATGTTACGTGCATTAGGCGTGACGAAAATCACAGAAATGTACTGTGAGCCAACCGGACATTTTCCACACAATCCCGAACCGCTTCCTGAACATTTAACAGATTTATCAGCTAAAATTCTTGAAGTGAATGCAGACTTTGGAATCACCGTGGATCCAGACGTAGATCGTTTAGCATTGGTTTGTGAAGATGGATCAATGTTCGGTGAAGAATATACCTTGGTTGCTGTTGCTGATTATGTTTTAAGTAAAACACCGGGAGCGACTGTTTCTAATTTATCATCAACGCGTGCCTTGAGAGATGTAACGGAAGGTTATAGACAGACTAACGCTTCCGCAGCAGTTGGTGAAGTAAATGTTGTTGCTAAAATGAAAGAAATTCATGCTGTAATTGGTGGCGAAGGAAATGGTGGTATAATCTATCCTGAATTGCATTACGGAAGAGACTCTTTAGTGGGAATCGCTCTATTCTTAAGTCATTTAGCGCATAAGAAAATTAAAGTATCTGAATTAAGAGATTCTTATCCCACTTATACGATTTCTAAGAATAAAATTGAACTCACTCCAGAAACTGATGTAGACCACATTTTAAAAAGCATGGCAGAACGCTATAAAGATCAAGAAGTGGACACTACAGATGGTGTAAAAATCTATATTGATAAAGAATGGGTTCACTTAAGAACTAGTAATACCGAACCTATTATGCGTATCTATACAGAAGCTACATCTCAAAAAGCTGCTGATGAATTAGCAGACTCCATTATTTCAATAATTCATTCAATTAAGTAGAAGGGATGGAAAGAATATATTTTGACAATGCAGCCACTACCTCATTAGACCCTGCTGTATTAGAAGCAATGATGCCTTATTTGACTGAAAAATTTGGTAACCCATCTTCTATTTATAGCTATGGAAGAGAAACTCGAATGGCTGTTGAGCAAGCTAGAAAATCAGTTGCAAAGAATTTAGGTGCGAAACCCTCTGAAATTTTCTTTACCAGTGGTGGGACAGAAAGCAGCAATACTATTTTACACGCAGCCATTCAGGATCTTGGATGTAAACATATTATTAGTTCTCCTATCGAGCACCATGCAACACTTCATACAGTGGAGCATCTTGCAAAATTGCACAATATCAAATTGTCTTGGGTCAATATTTTACATAATGGACATATTGATATAGATCATCTTGAGCAATTATTGAATGCACATCAAGAAAAAACAATCGTATCCATCATGCACGCCAATAATGAAATTGGCAATATGATTGATTTATATGAAGTAGGTGCTTTATGTAAAAAGAACAACGCTTATTTCCATAGCGATACAGTGCAAACAGTTGGTCACTTTAGTTTTAACTTAAAAGAAACACCAGTTGATTTTATCACTGGTGCTGGACATAAATTTCACGGACCAAAAGGTGTGGGTATTTTATATATTAACGAAAATATTAAAATTAATCCTTTGGTTCATGGAGGAGCGCAAGAAAGAAACATGCGCGCAGGTACTGAAAATTTATACGGTATTGTTGGTTTTGCAAAAGCTTTAGAATTAGCAAGCGCGTCTTATGAAAAAGACAGCGCTTATATGCAATCTTTAAAGCAATATATGCACGATCAGTTGGTGCAAAATATTCCTGGCGTGAGTTTTAATGGAGATCCTTTTGGAAACAGTTTATATACTTTATTAAGTACCAATTTTCCTAAAACTGATAAAACGGATATGTTGTTGTTTAATTTAGACATTCATCATGTCTGTGCAAGTGGCGGAAGTGCCTGTTCAAGTGGAGCACAACAAGGCTCTCACGTAATACAAGCATTAAAAAAAGAAGGAGAAATCGCTACTGTGCGTTTCTCCTTCTCAAAAAATAATACCCGTCAAGAAATTGACCAGGTAGTTAAGATCTTAACTACTTTACTTTAGTATCTTGTTCTAATTTAGTGATAGCAGCTTCTAATTGATAACAAGTTAGAATATCTTGTACAAAAGACATTTGCTTATTACTAAATGCTGTTGGCTTACCTTGATAAGCAGCGTCTGCATTTTGCATAAACTGATCTTCACTCATCGCTTCTCCTAAAGATCTATAGTAGGTTAATTGTTGTTTGATATCTTTCAGTACAGAACTACTTACTTTTTTAGCTAGGGCTTTATCGTCCGCTGCATAACAAGCTTGTAAGAATACATAGCTAAAGTAATTATGTTGATTACCTCTATTAGCAGTCATACCATAAGGGAAATTCTTTTCATTGGTTACTGCATCTATTTTCTTTAACAATTGTCTAGCGCTGTCCTTCTTTCCTTCTGAAGCCAATGCTAATGCAATTTCAGCAATAGAATATCTAATAGAATTCAAGTGTCTTCTATTCTCTTCGTCAAAGTAAACATTCGGATTTTGTGCATTACCGAAACTAAACTTATTCATGATATTCTTGAAAGCCGCATCAGTATCAATAGGAGAATTTAATACTGGCACTAATTGATAGGCCATTCCAGTTTGACGTGCATACTTATCCAAGCCCAAATCTTTCAAATCTTGTTGGGAAGTAAAGCAAATTGGACGTTTAAATTGACTCGTCGCAATAATTGCAAAAATGGCCATTTCATTTTTCACCAAATATTGTCTATTAGGATTGAAATCAATCAACATTTCTGACTCAATATTGTCTGTTGGTTTAGCAATAC
>ENA-OUVC01001275-OUVC01001275.1-marine-metagenome-genome-assembly--contig:-NODE-1275-length-15176-cov-3.158156_pt1 | contig 15176 bp, 9 predicted proteins | sample MGYA00248622_ERZ508571 | MGnify/ENA primary metagenome ERZ508571 (study PRJEB26236, sample SAMN06267175) | marine metagenome | isolation source: Columbia River Estuary | place: USA:Columbia River Estuary... | reverse complement strand
CTTTATGCTTACCTATGGAGATGGCGTAAGCGATGTAGATATGAACGCTTTATTAGAGCACCATAAAAAGCATCAGAAGATTTGTACCATGACTGCCATACAAGCTACAAGTAGATTTGGCGTAATAGAAATGCAAGAAGATGGCCTCATCAATAGTTTTGAAGAAAAACCAGCAGATAGTGGCACTTGGATTAATGGTGGATTCTTCATTATAGAACCTAGCATAGCAAAATATTTAAAAGATGATGCAGATGCTATTATGTGGGAAAGACAACCCATGGATGACTTAGCAAAAGACAAACAAATTAGTGCATACAAACACAATGGTTTTTGGAAATGCATGGATACACTGAGAGATAAAGAAGAATTAGAATCAATGTGGGAACAAGGTGCTCCATGGAAAAAATGGTAACAATGGATTTTACAATATTGAAAGAACAGTTTGAAAATAAAAAAGTATTTGTAACCGGTCATACTGGATTCAAAGGATCATGGCTTTTGCTTATTTTAAAAGAATTGGGTGCAAAAGTAGTAGGCTATGCCTTAGCTCCGGAAAATGAAGCAGACTTATTCAATCAAATTGATGGTGCACAATATTGTGAGAAATCTATAATTGCAAACATCTTAGATGCCGAACAATTAAAAAAAGAAATCAGTGCTTTTCAGCCAGATTATATTTTCCATTTAGCTGCGCAAGCGCTGGTAAGAAAAAGCTATGAAAATCCAATTGAAACCTATTTGGTTAACACCATTGGAACAGCAAATGTGTTAGAAGCTATGCGATTATTACAAAATGCTTGTGTGGGCATTATGGTAACTACTGATAAAGTATACGAAAACCCAGAAAGAGGCACTGCTTTCGAAGAATCAGATAAATTAGGAGGATACGATCCCTATTCTGCTAGTAAAGCAACCTGTGAAATCGTAATTGATTCGTATAGAAATTCCTTTTTTAATGCTCAAGCATTCAATACCCACAAAAAATCTATAGCCTCTGTAAGAGCTGGCAATGTTATTGGCGGTGGTGATTTCTCAAAAGATAGAATCATCCCTGACATCGTAAGATCCATTCAAAATAAAACCGCAATAAGCTTAAGAAACCCTGAAGCAACAAGACCTTGGCAACATGTATTAGAACCTTTAGGTGCCTATTTGTTACTTGCCGCTCATATGCACCAAAAACCTGAAGCCTTTAATGAAGCCTTTAATTTTGGGCCTGCTATTGATGATGTATTAACAGTTAAAGAAGTTACGCAATTATTCCTTTCTGCATTTGGAGCTCAACAGCACAAAATTGACATTGACTTAGGTCAACATGTACACGAAGCAAAATTATTGATGCTGAATAGCGAAAAAGCTAGATTAAAAATCAATTGGACACCAAAATGGAAAGCTCTTGATGCCATTCAGCAAACAGCATGGTGGTATGCTAATGAACAAATAGCAGTGCGTCAGCGTTGCGCTGAACAAATTATCAACTATTTTAATTTATAAATACATTAACGCTGAAAGTAGGCGCTATTAATGCCTGTTTTTTAATGCATTTAAGTTAATTTTGTAGAAAGTTAAACCCTACTGAAAAAAGTACTTAATTATATCAAAAAAACAGCGTTTGCAATTACTGTTATTATTGCAAGTAGCATTTTATTGATCAATTTTACCCCAGTACAAAAACTAATCGTTGATAGAGCAACAAAATATCTCAGCAAAGAATTAAAAACAGAGATACATATAGATTATATTTCCTTGTCTTTTTTATATCAATTAAAATTAGAGGGACTGCAAATAAAAGACAGAAGCAATAAAAACTTAATTAAAGTTGGATTAGCCAATGTAAATTTCAATAACTGGTTCATTTTTAAAGACAAGTTAATATTGAAGTACATCAGTATAAAAAATGTCCAAGTAAATACATACAGAACTATAAATAGTAACAAATGGAATTATAGTTTCATTGAAGAAACCTTTCCTGCTGATACATCTAGTAAGAAAAACAAAAAGGGCTTAGAATTAGCGATCAAAAAAATACAAGCAGAAAATATAAAGTATAGCGAAGAGGATGCATGGATTGGAAGCAATATGTATATATCCATTGGAAAAGGCGCTATTGACATAGACAGTTTCAACGAAACAAAAAGACAATTAGCTATACAGCAGATTGACTTAAGAGCACCTTCTATTGAATTAAAAGATTATCCCGCAAGCCCATACAGGCCAAAAACAAAAAATAGCAATCAAATAGACACCGCTAGCTTCAACAAAGGGAATTGGCAAGTGGCAATCCATCAAATAAAAGTGGGGAATGGTGTTTTTAAATTAAACTACAATAATAAAAAACCTATACGAAATGAATTTGATGCCGACCATATGGACATCAAGCATATCAATTTTTTAATAGAAAACACAAAAATTGAAAAAGACACTATTAAAGCAAGCATCAGTTATTTAAATGCAAAAGAACGCTGCGGATTAGTACTTAAACAATTCAAGTCTAATGTAATTGTATCTCCCAATAAGACTATTTGTAATCAACTATATATTGCAACAAACAATAGTGAAATTAGAGATTACTATGCCATGTATTACAATCGCTTCCCAGATTTTTTAAACTATATGGAAGCAGTGAATATGGTGGCAAAATTTAAAAATGCTAAAATAGACTTAAAAGATGTAGCTTATTTTTCAAGAACGATTGATGTTATTCCATATAAAATTCTAATAAATACCAATTTTAAAGGAACAGTAGATAAATTCAAAGCTACGGCTACAGAAATAAAAGCTCCTTTTGCACAGTTTAAAGGAGAAATCAACATAGAAGGATTACCTAATTGGGAAAGCAGCATATTTGACATAGAACATGCAAATATAAATATAGATAAAAAGTGTTTAGAATATTATGCCCCAGGATTAACTAAAAACAGTCCAACAACTTTTACAGAATTAGGGAATTTAAATATTGGAGGTTCATTTAAAGGAACCATAAATCACTTTGCAACAAAAAACAATATTAAAACAGCTATAGGTAATGCACAAGTTGATTTAACAGTTGACATTCCAAAAGAAAAAAATAAACTAACCGCTTATAACGGTAAAGTTACTGGACAAGGAATTGCATTAGGCAAACTAATAGGCAACAAAGAAATTGGAAACGTAGATGCTAATTTAAAAATTAATGGAAAGGGATTTGATATTAACGAAGCTGATATCAATTTAGATGGCAATCTAGATCATTTAGAAATTAAAAAATATGCCTACAAGCAAATACTCATTAAAGGGACACTTGACAAAAAAGTATTTAAAGGGAATTTAATCGTTGATGATGAGAATCTGGCCCTCTCTTTTAATGGATCATTTGATTTTTCAAATGAAAAAAAGAAAATCAACGCACTTGCCAATTTATTATATGCAGATTTTCAAAAAATTGGATTTAGCATAGAACCTTTTAATGGAAATGCCGATTTTGACCTTAATCTTAGTGGTAGTAACATTAATAACCTGGAAGGCACAGCTCAATTAAATAATATTGATCTTAAAAGAGGAAAAGAAAAATTAAATATAGATTTCATTGCACTAAAATCAACTATTTTATCTACTTCAAATCACGAAATAAATATTGAAAGTAATGATTTCAAAGTTGGAATAAATGGTTTGTTTAAAATTGAAAATATTATTGATGCATCTAAACAGTATCTATATAAATATCTACCAAGTTATGTTAGCAAAAGTAAATATAATGGTGATGCACAGAATTTCTCCTTTAACATAGCTACTAAAAAAATAGATAAATTAATACACATCATAAACAAAGATTTTGACGGATTTAATAATACATTAATAGAAGGCAGTATTAATACTAACGAGAAAGAATTATTACTCAATGGAACAGTACCCTATTGTAAAATTGGCGCCCTTAAAATTAATAAGGCTAAATTCAGTGGAAATGGGAATTTAGAAAATCTAAGCCTTAACTCTACTATACAACAGTTCATGTTAGGCGATACGCTTTGGAATACACAAGTACAATTAACAACTAATATTCAGAATGACAGTATTCATTGCGATTTGAAGACAAATTCATTTAATAGATTTGGCAATGCTAATATAGCTGCAGACATCATTACTAAACTAGATACGATATCAATCAATTTTTTAACTTCTAATTTCTATATCAATAACACCATATGGAATATTAGTAATGGTAAGAAAATTAAAATTACCTCTGATAAATTATATATTAATGATTTTAAATTAAAATCAAATGATCAAACAATTGCATTAAATACTATTGACAATGGAGAAAACACTCTTGATATAAAAATACAAAATTTAGATGTATCGCAAATAGGCACATTAGCACAACAAGAATACTATCAGCCCTATGGACATTTAAATGCAGGCATTACAATTGACAACCCAATTAAAAACCCTACAATTAAAGGTAGTGTTTCCATAGATTCACTGACCATTAAAAATGAGGTTTTAGGAAAGTTAAATGCACTATTTAAATTAGATGAAAAGGGATTTGAACTTTATGAAGGAACAGGTATAACAAATGACTACAATGCAATGCAATTAACTTGTAGTAATATAAACAATAAAATAAATGCAACTATTAAGTGCGTTAATACTCCAATAAAATGGGCCTCAATTTTCTTATCTGACTATATCAATGAAATAGAGGGACAAGCAAACGGTACACTTAAAATTAATGGTAGCGATAAAAAGCCCAATATGCTGGGCAGTTTATCGATTCTTAATCTAAAAACAAAAGTAATTTATTTAGGCACCAACTATAGCATTCCAAGTGCCACTATTGATTTTCAAGAAGATAAAATTGATTTAGGAAAGATAACACTGTACGATAGATTTAAAAATAAAGCAACGGCAACTGGATTAATAACACACAATAATTTAAGCAATTTTTATTTTAAAAATATAGAAATAAATTCCAATCAGTTTGAGGCTATAAACTTATCTTCTTATGATAATGAAATTTTTTATGGCAATGCTATTACAAAAGTAAATACTACTATAGATGGTTTTATAGATGATATTACCATGAATGTAATTGCAAGTCCCGCACAAGCATCACATATTTATTTACCATTTGGCAATGCATCTGTTTATAATTACAATTTTATCAACTTTAAATCACCTCAAGAAGAAATTGCAATCATAAAGAAAAAACTATCAAGTAAATTTGCGTTAAACATAACGGCTATTACTAATCCGCTAGCAGAAATAACCATGATATTAGATGCCAAAACAGGAGATGAGATCAGTGGCTATGGCAATGGAACAATCAACATTAATGTACCTGCAGATAATGATGTTAAAATCTATAACACATTTGAAATCGCAAATGGCTACTATCGTTTCTCTATCAATAATTTTATTAAACCTTGGAATTTTAAAATCAATAGTGGTAGTAAAGTTACTTTCAATGGGCCGATTACTAAAATCAACTTAGATATTGGCGCTAGTTATTCTACAAAAGCTCGCCTTTACGATTTACTCAACGAGAATGAAAAAAAACCAGGGGTTATTCCTGAAAATGAAATTACCGATACTAAAGCAAAACAAAATATAGATGTAAAATTACGTCTAGATGGAACATTTGAAGAGCCAAAACCTAGCTATAAGATTGAGCTTCAAGACAAACGTTTGCAAGGTACTTATGCGTATAATAAATTAGAACGCATCAACTTAAGTCCAGAGAGTCTTTTTAATCAAGTAGCATCCTTGCTTTTGATAGAGCAGTTTATGCCGCCAGAAGGCATTGTAAATACAGCATCTGCAAGTAGCACTGCTATTACTAGTGTTGGTGAAAAGCTATCCTCTACGGTTTCTTCTCAATTAACCAATTGGGCAAATAAAATTTTAGGTGACCCTAATTTAGCCATCAACCTAAACTACAAAAACTATAATGTAAATACCGACAATACCACAAACTCAGCTATTATCAGAAATGAAGTAAAATTAAATGCAAAAAGAAACTTTATGCAAGACCGATTAATGTTGGAAATTGAGGGTGCTTATGACTGGGGTAATGCTGTAATAAGACAAAATACCAATTCTAATATTAACTTAACAGGTGACTTTAGAGGACAATATAAACTTACAGAAGACGGAAGAATTAGAATGAGTATTTTTAGGAATAGCAATTATGACGTGCTCATAGACAGACCTATTTCTAGAAGTGGTATTGGGTTGTCTTGGTCAAAATCTTTTAATTCTTTGGCTGATTTATGGAAGAGTAAGCAGTCAAAGCGCATTTCTTCAAATGATAGTTCAAGTACAATATTAGAAACTAATTAAGATCCTTAAAATAAGCATATAATTGCTTGGCTACTATTTTCCAATCAAACTTTGATTGTATAATTTGTATACCTTTCTCACCAACAGATTTTCTAAGTTGATTACTACTTAATAGTGCTATAATTCTATTAGCAAAAGCATCTTTATCCAATTCCATATAAACACCTTCACCACTTTCTACGCCTAACCCTTGAAAACCCACATGTGTGCAAACAACGGGTACGCCCATAGCCATAGCTTCTAATACTTTATTTTGTGTGCCTGCACCAAATCTCAGTGGAGCTACCACTATACTTGCACTTCTATAAACACTTGGAAAATCTTTTACAAATCCAGTTATTTCTACTTTATCACTAGCTAAATCCAATACTGCTTTCACTGGCCTTTGACCTGCTATAATAAATTTGATACTAGGATATTGCAGCTGTATCGTGGGCAAAATTTCAGATACAAAATAAGTCACTGCATCAATATTAGGTGCATAATCCATATTACCTGTAAAAAGCAATACAGCATTATTTTCATAATCATGTTGACCGCCATTAAAAGTATCTACATCGACACCATTGGGAAGAATAGCTATAGAATTTAAAAGATGTTGAGTTTCAAGATAACGTGCATCTTCGGAAGAGCAAACAAGTACTTTAGGAAATATTTTTAAAACGCTATGCTCGTAGTTCCAAAGTCGATTACGTTCAAATTGATTAAAAAGCTTTTCAATAAAACTACTTGCATTCTGCACTCTTCTTTCCCAATATAAGGAATAAGCATCTGGTAAATCCAAGATTTTATTTTTTATGGGGAGTGACAACCCATAAGGAGCCATTCTAATGTGTTGTATATGCACTGCATCAAAATGAGTTGACCTTATCAGCTTTTGAATAGCGGCAGCCATCTTAGATGATTTAAAATAAGCTACCTGAAATGGAATAGAAGTAAATAAGGAAAATAGAACATTAACATAGGATTTCCATTTAGGCAAGGGTATTAACGTAACTGATGAAAATATTTTTTCTAATTCTTCTTTATATTGAAGATCATTGCTATTTTCTAAAAAAGCGATAAGATGGACTTCCGAATAGGCTGACAAACATTTCCCCAAGTGATATATCTTGAGTTTATCTCCTCTAAATGGAGGATAAGGAATCCTATTAGCAATGAATAGTAATTTCATTATTTATCTTTCAGGATGGAATGTCCTAATTTATCTCTTTTGGTTTGTAAATAATGTTCATTATGAGGATTAGATGCAATCTCAATTGGAATAGCTTCAGTAATTTCTAAACCATAACCAATTAAGCCAACTCTCTTTTTAGGATTATTAGAAATTAATCTAATTTTTTGAATGCCTAATTGTCTCAGTATCTGAGCACCAATACCGTAATCTCTCTCATCTTGTTGAAAACCCAAACTTAGGTTAGCTTCCACTGTATCCATTCCTTCTTCTTGCAACTTGTATGCTTTCAATTTATTAAGCAAACCAATACCTCTACCCTCTTGATTCATATACAATACAACACCTTTCCCTTCAGCTTCAATCATTTCCATTGCTGCATCTAACTGATCGCCACAATCGCATCGTAAAGAATGCAAAATATCGCCAGTAAAGCATGAACTATGTACTCTCACCATAACGGATTCGTCTTTACTCCAAGTTCCTTTAATTAACGCTAAATGTTGCTCATTAGTATGCGTTTGTCGGAATGCCACTAATTTAAAGTGCCCTTTTTTAGTGGGCATATCTACACTAACCAATTCTTCTACTAGAGAATCTTTCTGTAATCGATATTCAATTAAATCTTTAATAGAAACAATCTTCAAATCAAACTTTTTGGCTATTTCAAGTAATTGCGGAAGACGTGCCATTGATCCATCTTCATTCATAATTTCAACGATAATACCTGCAGGCTCAAACCCAGCAAGTCGGGCCAAATCAACACTAGCCTCTGTATGACCTGCTCTTCTTAAGACGCCTTCATCTTTAGCCTTTAATGGAAAAATATGTCCTGGCCTACCTAAATCACTTGGTTTAGTATTTGGGTCGATTAATGCTTGAATTGTTTTGGCTCTGTCGTGAGCAGAAATACCTGTGGTGCAACCATTGCCAATTAAATCTACCGATACCGTAAAGGGAGTTTGATGTAATACCGTGTTATCTTGAACCATCAAATTCAATTCTAATTCCTTACAACGCTGTTCAGAAATTGGCGCACAAATTAATCCTCTGCCATGTGTAGCCATGAAATTAATTAATTCTGGAGTCGCATTTCGTGCAGCAGTTAGAAAATCGCCTTCATTTTCGCGATCTTCATCATCTACTACAATAACCAATTTGCCCTTCTTTATATCCTCTATAGCTTCCGCAATCGTATTTAACATGATAATTTTTGAAATTAGTTAGCAAAGTTACTGTTTTGATACTAAGAAAGTAATTTAAACGTTAAAATTTACCTTAATGAAATGAAATATTCTATTCAACACAAAAACAAGAAAACAATTGAATTTGTTTAGAAAGATTAATAATTTGAACTTAAATTGCATTAAAAAAACTTGAAACAAATAGTATTTTCCATTACATCAGATCCAAATTACGATCAACGAATGATACGTATATGCAATACCTTGCAAAATAACGGATACGATGTTCTATTAATTGGAAGAGAGCGCCCCAATAGCCAAACTCTTATATCTAGGAATTTTAAGCAAATAAGAATAAAGCAAAGAATAGACAGTGGAAAACTATTCTATATAACTTATTGGATAAAACTATTTTTTAAACTTCTTGCTGTTAAAACAGATGTGTATTGTGCCATAGATTTAGATACCATTCTACCGGCATTACTTGTAGCTAAATTAAAAAGAAAGAAAATAGTTTATGACGCCCATGAACTATTCTGTGAATTAGAAGAAGTAGTGCATAGACCTATAACGTTGAAAGCATGGAAATGGATAGAAAAGGTTAGTATTCCAAAAATGGATGCTTGCTATACCGTAAACAAAAGTTTGAAAGTAATATTTGAAGATAAATACAAAAAAAACTTTGACGTAGTTAGAAATATTAGCCTTTTAAAAAACTACCCTATTTCCTATAACTATTCAGAAGGCTATATTTTATATCAAGGCGCTATAAATGTAGGTCGTTGTTTTGAATATTTAATTCCCGCTATGCAGCAGGTAGATAGAACTTTAATTATCTGTGGAGAAGGCAACTACCTCAACAAAGCAAAAGAATTGGTAACTTCTTTAAATCTCAATCACAAAGTGATTTTTAAGGGCTATGTTCCTCCACATGAATTAGATGGTATTACACAAAAAGCATGTATTGGCATAACCTTATTCATAGCTACAAGTGGCAATAATAAACTCTCATTAGCCAATCGTTTTTTTGACTACATGCAAGCTGGCGTTCCCCAAATTGCCATGAACTATCCTGAGTATGGTGCCATCAATACAAACAATGAAGTAGCCCATCTTATTGACGCGCCCAATGAAAATACAATAGCAAAAGCATTAAACGAATTATTGAATAACGAAATCTATTACAAAAAACTCCACAATAATAGTTTGGAAGCAAAACAAATCTATTGTTGGGAAAATGAAGAGCAAGTATTATTAAACATCTATAAAAATCTATTCCATGATTAATGATACGCACATTAGATTTTCGATTATAATCCCCGTCTATAATAATGAGCAGACAATTGAAAGAGCTATTCAATCTTGCTTAGAACAGACCTTTACATCTTTTGAATTAATTATCATTGATGATGGCAGTATTGATAATAGCAAAACAAAGTTAAATGCTTACAGCAATTACGAAAATATAAAAATCTTACAAAACAATTCTAATAGAGGCGTATCTTATACTAGAAACAGAGGTATTAAAGTAGCAAAGGGTGAATACTTATGTTTTTTAGATGCTGACGACTTTTTTACGCACAACAAACTGGCCGTAATTAATGCCTGTATAGAAAAAAATCCTGCAATCCATTTTTTATTCCACCCATTTGTAAACAACAACAGCAGCAGCAACTTGCCTATAACAGAGCCTATAATTTGGAATAAATACAGATTACTCTTAGGCAATAAAATAGCTACTCCCTGTGTAATTATAAAGAATGATCTACCATTGTTATTTAATGAACATATGCATTATATGGAAGATTATGACTTGTGGTTGCGCTATTCCAACGAGCATAATATTTACTTTATAAATTCAGCGCTTACCCAACTAGGAAGACCTATATTAAGTAAAGGGGGCGTGAGTAATAGTAAAATAAAAATGCGTATTGGCGAATTAAGCGCCTATACGCATCATTGCTTTCACAAGCCTTTACTTTTATTGACCATTCCTTTTTTTATATTACTTCAAGTTGTCAAATCCATCATCAAGTTACCTATTAGATAATACCTGCAGTCATGTTGGTTTCGAAAACTTTACCTTGCTCAACTTTTAATACTTTAGAAGGGAATTTTTGAATGATTGAATAATCGTGTGTAGCCATGATTATTGTTGTGTTATAATCGCTACAGATACTCCAAAGCAATTGCATGATTTCATCAGTAGTTTCTGGATCTAAATTACCAGTTGGCTCATCTGCTAAAATCAATTTAGGATTATTCAACAAAGCACGTGCTATATCAACACGCTGTTGTTCGCCACCAGACATTTCGTAGGGCATTTTAAAACCTTTATTTTTTAAACCTACTTTTTGAAGTACGCTTTCAATTTTTTCTTTTATTAATAAGGCATCCTTCCAACCCGTTGCTTTTAAAACAAACTCTAAATTCTCATATACATTTCTATCGGTCAACAATCTAAAATCTTGGTAAATGATACCTAGATTTCTTCTCAACATGGGTACTGTTTTCCAAGTTAACGTAGATAGGTCAAAATTGGCAATTAATCCGCTCCCCTGCTTCAAATTTATTTCACCATATAGTGTTTTAAGCAAGCTAGATTTTCCGGTACCGGTCTTGCCAATTAAATATATAAACTCCCCTTTGTTTATTTCTAAATTAACATCACTTAAAATCAGTGTATCGGACTGAAAGATTTGTGCATTTTTTAGGGAAAGAATAGCTGATTCAGACATAATTGATAATTTATACAAATATACTATCTATTGAGTAAATTATTTTTACAAAATAAAAAAGGGGGATTAAAATCCCCCTTCTTCATTCTATAAGTTATTTCTAGTTTTTTATTAATTTTTGTACAAGTGTTTTATCATTAGTCAATACATGTACTATATACATTCCTTTAGAAGCAAGAGCATCAGCAGGAATTTGCACTTTAGTAGTAGCATCGAAAACAAATTCTTTAGCTTCGTATACTAATTTACCAGTTACATCAAAAATTTGAACTCCCACTTCTTGGTTATTAACCCCATCAACAGAAATAAATGAATTACCTAAAGTTGGATTTGGAGAGATGGTCATTCCTTTTTCTTTCAACTCTACTGTATTTACACCAAGAGGCATGTTAGACACATAAATTCTATCTAAATAGAAATTATTACCTGATCCGAAATTGAATGTACTAAATACGCCTGGTCTGTATCTAAATCTAAAGAAAACACTAGTATTTCTTAAATTACCTAAATCAATTGAATTTAATTTCCAATCACCTTGCCATTGAGGAACGAAAAACTCAGAACGAGTTCCTACTGTAGCAATGTCAGCTTTTGATATTTTTTTGATGGTTGTAAAATTAGTACCACAAGTAGCTGTGTAAGCTATTTCTAAAGTATCATTCATATCATCAAAATTAGCCGATCTAAACGCACCTGATGAAAAGAAGTTTAAGTTTAAAGGGCTTCCTACCGGTGTAGATGACAAGTCAAATGCAGTAGTAAAGAAATCATCATAGTCGCCTTCTGGCGTATTTAAAGCCAAACCTGCAGTTCCAGATCTTGTATCATAGTTTTGATAACGAATACATTTATTATCATAATAACCTACATTAGCTAATTCCCATTTCCAATCATTATTGAAGTAATTGAACATAGGATATTGAGCAACATCTGCTCCAGAAAATTCTTGGAAATAACCAATAGCTTGGTTACCAGCAGGATCTGCTACATAAACTTGTTTTTTAGTTATCGTATCTGAACCTGCATTAGAAGTAGCCACTAAAGTAGCAGTAGCCCAACCAGTTTGTGAAAAAGAGTTAGCAACAGTAGAAGTAGTTGAAGTTGCAACACTTGCACCATTTGAAAAATTCCAATTCCAGCTAGTAACCGTATCTCTCCAACTTCTATCTCTAAAAGTTACACCAGTACCTAAAGGAACTCCTGTTTTACAAACAAAATAAGTGCTTTGAGAAAAGTCTGCTATTGGCTTTATATCAATACGTGGAGCTAAAGCACCTGTTTTTGATAAATTAGATGCAGATATTAAATTATTTCTATTTGCAATGTTACTATTTAAAGCAGCTCTCATTCTAACAGTTTGACCAATAGTGAACATTTTAGAGCAGTAGGTGTAGTCCATTACATTTTGAGCATTACACGTATCTGGATAATCAACCAATGAATCTAATGCACCCGTTGACGGTCTTACGTATGTTACTTTATATCCTCTAGCACATGTTGTGTCATATAAAGCACCGGCAATACATCCCGTTGTATTATAACCTTTTGTAGGTGGTGTGTCATCAACTCCATCATCTCCACATGCGTTAGTAAACCAAATACCAGATTGCGTACCATTACCATTAGTATTACCAAATGTGTGATCTAAATTTAAAACATGTCCTAATTCATGAGAAATTGTATTATCACTATTTAAATAATTAGCTACAGTTATAATACCATCGTAAAAAGTAAAAAATGGGATAGCTGCAGTAGCTGGTTTATATGCATAAGCAGCTGCCGAAGAATGATCGCTACTAAATTTATTAACAACCCAAATATTCATATAAGAGTCTGGTGCCCATTGATCAAACTTCGCTAAGTCTCCTGCGTTAGTAGACATGAAAGAGAATCTTCTAGTAATCCCATTGGTAGGCTTACCTTGAGGATCTTTAGTAGGAAATACAAAACGAATATTTGCTTTACCAATCCATTTTTTGAAAGGGGCGATAACTGCAGTAGTGTCTGCATTTTCTTTATTGTACATCTTATTTATATCTGCCACGCATTTATAAATGTCATTATCAGATACATACTCAGTACCATAGGTGTGAATCACATGGAAAACAATAGGAACATACAAAACTGTATCCGCTGTTGTTTTTGCTAAATGTTTCTTAGAAAGCGATTTAATATAACTTTCCATTTGTTGCTCTAACTGTTTTTCAATATCCTTGATAATAGGATATTTCCTAACTGCTTGGTTATTAACTGCATCAGTTTCGCAGTGATTTTGTGCAGATGCAAAAAAAGTACTCAACCCTAAGGCTACGAAAAGTATAAATTTCTTAAACATAAATTGATAAATAGTTAATGTTAACTAATAATCAAAAATATGCATTCCGGTTTATAAAAACAAATTTAAGATAGGTTTTTAGTCCTTGAATTGCTTATTAGTTCAACAAAAGCAAACTACAGCCCCTGAGGGCCGAATGGTCTACCCTGCCAAACACCTCAAAACTCTGACTATCATATACTTTACCTACATCTTCAGTGGCAACAAAGGAACAAGAATATTGATTAGACAAATCAATAAAATTTAATGCCCCAACACCCTCTTTTCTTACATCAAATGGATCATTGATATCTCTTACTAAAACACGTAAACTTGAGCAAGTTTGAAATCTTCCATTCGATAGGGAATACGCTTGAGAAAGCAACTCTGTCATGCCATATTCTGAGTGGATTGCCTCCAAATTCCATTGTTTTTTAAGAATAGCATGTAATTCGTCACGTGTAATTTCTTTTTTTCTGCCCTTCATTCCTCCTGTTTCCATCACTATAAGCTCAGAAAAATCTGCAGGAAATTGTTCTGCAAAATCTAATAATGCGAAACTAACACCTATTAAAATAACTTTTTTATCACCCTTCAATATAGCTTTTAATTGGTCAAATAAGCCTTGAAAATCGTTCAAATAAAAACCATCAAAGCCTTGTTTAGACTCCTTCATAAAATTTGCCACCATAGCTACTAACGAAGCATTGTTTCGCTCCAGATATGAAGGCAAAAGGGCCAAGAAGATATAATTTTTAATAGAACCATACTTTTCTTCAAATCCAAGCAAGGCACTTTTATAATAGAAGTCTTTAGAGCGCACCCAATGCTTGCTCGATGTTTGACCCGTAGTCTTACTACTTTCATATACAATTTCAGGCTCAAAACTACCCGTAATAATAGTATGCGTTTTAAAAAACGAAATAGGTAAGAAGGGAATCTTACAAATATGATCTACAGCTTTAATATCAGTTTTTATGGCTTTTAAATAGGCCTTATACAATTCATTAGATGCCGCTTGATAACGAAAGGTTTCTAGTGCCTTTCTTTCAAAATCACTATTTTCTTTTAGAAAAAATTCATTAACATTTGTGATATCTAAATTCATCTATAATTGTATATCTTTGAACTATGTCAAGGTTGTTTATTGTCATTGCTTGTGTCGTTCTTGTTTCTTTTTACAGTTGCAAAAAAGCACTGTATAGTACTATCCCTACTATCGAACAATTAAAATTGAGCAAACAAACACTAAAATCTAACGATCCCAAAGATAGCTTATTAATTTCTTTTTACGTATATGACGGAGATGCCGATTTAGGCGTTGATAGAAACTCTGGATCCTATGATATTTATATGGATGAAAGCAGAACTATTCAAAATTTACGATTCTACTTTCCTGAAATTAATGGTGCCATTCCTGGCGCAGGCAAAGGCATTGAAGGCTTATG
>ENA-OUVC01001271-OUVC01001271.1-marine-metagenome-genome-assembly--contig:-NODE-1271-length-15207-cov-6.748711_pt1 | contig 15207 bp, 16 predicted proteins | sample MGYA00248622_ERZ508571 | MGnify/ENA primary metagenome ERZ508571 (study PRJEB26236, sample SAMN06267175) | marine metagenome | isolation source: Columbia River Estuary | place: USA:Columbia River... | reverse complement strand
TAAAGGTTAGAGATAGACAGAACTGGGGCGAGAACCAGCCTGACGTTTTGAGAGAAATACCACCTATGCAGATTGTTTTAACTGGCGTTTAATAAAGTCGTTTCACTGTTCTTCATAGACAAAACCAGTCACCGTTGAATAGAATCTATTCCTCTTCGTTATCTTGGTCCTCATGCTCTTCGAGTTTTTCTTGATACTCCTCTTCAGAGAGTTTGTGCCAACCGATACATTTACCAGTTGGACTTCTTCCGCAACCACATTCCATATCTATATCCCTTTATTTTAAGTTGATGATTCTATATCAATTAGGATTTCTTTCGATCGAGCAAGGTTTATCTTTTGGATAATTGTTTGACTCCGAAATAGCTCAAATAGCTCAACTACCAATAAGCCAGCAATCAAAAGCCAGCCATAGTTAAAAAAATAAGCAATACCGATAATCATAAGTAGCAGTGTAAGCAAGCCTCTAAACCATTTCCCCACATAGAAGTGATGTAAGCCGCAGATGCAGAACCAATTAAGCGTGGCGTAAGTGTCAGGGTCTTTAACGGTGGACCGCACTAAACGATGGTATCTCTCGCGGCCTTGTGGGCTAAGTTTGCCGACGCGAGCCCTTAAGTCTTCTTCTTCTTTAGAAAGTTGCTCTGCTAAACCCATTTTAATTCCTCTCAGGAATTGGATCAGATATCTTCTTTACACAGTCTGGATCAGTACATTTTTTAATTCGTAAGATGCCTAATCGCCACCCATGATATGCACCAAATTGTATAATTGCCTGCTTAGTGTATTCAGAGCAAGTTGGCTCAAAATTGCACTCAAGAGAAAAAAGTGCCTTTGATCCACCCTTTTTTTGATAATACTGAATTAGCTTAATAGATATCTGTTTAAGCACGTCTAACTTGATGACCTGCCAAAAGTAACTATCATTGCTTCTCGAGTCCAAAATAATAAAAATCTCTTATTCTCAAGAACCTGAAAAACTACTTGCCAGCCTTTGGCGGCCTCTTCATTTAGAGTGGCCTCTATCTTTTTCAAAGGCATTCCCGCAGAGCCCAGTACAAGAGTGCCGCAACCACTCTCAGTGATATGTAGTATTTTATATTCATCGTACATTTCAGCTTCCTTCCGTTTATTGATCAACTAATCATAACCGAATAGCCCATCCATTCAAATAAAATCTAGATCGAGGTGAGAAGTTCTTGAGGCTTATGTTAAGGGTAAGTTTGAGGTATTTGGGGTTCTATCGGGAAGAGCTACATTTTCGTGCGCTGAAGTTGCCCACAGGTTGCCCAGCTAGGTGAAATATTTTTATTCTGCAGGCTAACTTGGATTAATTTACGTAGTGACTTGATTTTGCTGGGAATTTTGGTAGCTACGGGTGGACTTGAACCACCGACCCCAGCATTATGAATGCTGTGCTCTAACCAACTGAGCTACGTAGCCATAAAAACAAGACAGTCCCCGAGGTGGGGGCGCGCATTTTCGCCATCCAAGGCTAATTTGTCAATAGTCTAGCGTCTGCGGCGGCCACAAAGTTTGATTTCGACTTGCGGCTATTTTGAGGGTGATGCAGATCTCACTTTAAGTCGATCTGGAGCACGTTTTGCGAAAATGTTGCCTAGGTCATCAAATTGAATTCTAAATGTTCTCATAATGGACGGAGCCTCTGATCGGGGCTTGCCAATATTGTCTGGATCAGCATTTTTTGCTTTGTTAAACCGAGATGTCCAGAAGTCTCAGTGTTTCAACATCAATGCTGATCTTCTAACAGGCGGCAGTGGCGGTGGGTTCTCGGTCAGGGGCGCTTTTTTGGGTCTGGCTGGGGCTGTTGCTTGTAGAGTGCGGTGACCATGGAACCGCCTACGACCATGACTGCGCCGATGAGTGACAGCACGCCTAGCGCTTCTACCACTATCCCTTCTATCGGTATTATATGAACTGCTGCGACTGTGAATACGGGTGGCAGTGCGATCACAGCGCTAACTTTTGATGCTTCTATGTGGGCTAATGCTTCTGCAAAACTGCCGTAGGCTATAAGTGTGTTGAGGCCGCAGAAAATCAGCAGTCCCCATTGCCATTGGGAGAGCTCGGCCATTTTACTGAAGTCGGAGAAGGGTAAGAACGATACTGCACCGATCCAGTAAAATATAACCATGGTTTCCTGTGAGCTAAAGGCTTTTAGTAGGAACTTCTGGAGGATGCCGTACCCTGTCCACAGTAGGGCGGCGACAAATACCAAGAGCATGCCGACGCCGTAGTCGCTAAAGGCGAAAAACAGGTCGTGCAGGCGATGGTAAAAAAACAGTACTAGCCCTAAGGCGAAGCTGAGGAACCCTAGCCACTGTGTTCTGGAGAAATGCTCGCCGAAAACCCACAGACCACTGAGTAGCAATAGCATGGGTGCAACCTGAATCATTACCTGGGCTGCTTCGGCGGTGGTCTTTTCAAGACCGAGAATATAAAGGGCGTAATTGCCAGCGAGAAGTAGCCCAGCGGCAAGAAGTTGCATAAGCAGTTTTGGCGAGCGGAAGCGGCTGCCTTTTTCGGGCATTTGGCTGTTTTTATGCTTTAGTAGGATGTATGGGGTGAGCAGCACGGCGGCGAGAAAGAAGCGGAAAAACGTTGTGGTGATTGGGTCGAGGGTCTGCATCACGCCTTTTAGTGCGATCGGCAGTAGGCCCCACAATATGGCTGTGGTGAGAGCCAGCAATAACCCGAGTTTCCAGCGTCCGCTTATTTCGCTCAAGGCGTATTACTGACGTGGCTAAACATTGAAGCGGAAGTGTATTACGTCGCCATCCTTGACAATATAGTCCTTTCCTTCGAGACGCCATTTCCCAGCGTCTTTTGCTCCCTGCTCGCCATTTCCGGCGATGTAGTCGTCATAACCAATAATTTCTGCGCGGATAAACCCTTTTTCAAAGTCGGTATGTATTTTACCGGCGCTTTGGGGTGCGGTGGCGCCTACTGGAATGGTCCAAGCGCGCACTTCTTTGACCCCTGCTGTGAAGTAGGTCTGCAAGCCAAGTAGGCTATAACCAGCGCGTATTACGCGGTTTAGGCCAGGCTCGTCCATGCCCATCTCTTGTAGAAACTCGGCTCTTTCGTCATCTTCTAACTCGGCTATTTCTGCTTCTAATTTATTGCAGATAGGAACAACTATCGATCCGTCTTCTTTGGCGATGGCGATAACTGCGTCAAGATAGGGGTTATTGTCGAAGCCGTCTTCGTCGACGTTGGCAATGTACATGGTTGGCTTGAGGGTCAGCAGACTTAACGGTCTGAGTACTTTGAGCTCATCAGCGTTCAACGGGAAGGCGCGCAATGGCTTTGCTTCGTTGAGATGCGGCAGGATTTTTTCAGCCACTTGCTTCAGGGCTACGGCATCTTGGTCTTTGCCTTTGGCGGCCTTGGCGACGCGGAGAAGGGCTTTTTCAACGCTCTCAAGGTCTGCGAGGGCAAGCTCGGTGTTGATCACGTCGATGTCGTCGAGCGGGCTAATTTTGCCATCGACGTGAATGACGTTGTCGTCGTCAAAGCAGCGCACAACGTGTGCAATGGCGTCGGTTTCGCGAATATTGGCGAGAAATTTGTTGCCGAGCCCTTCGCCTTTGGATGCGCCGGCGACGAGTCCTGCGATATCGACAAATTCCATGCTGGTTGGCACGATTCGCTCGGGTTTAACAATTTGCGCGATGCGGTCTTGGCGTGGATCGGGAATGGGTACAATGCCAGTGTTTGGCTCGATGGTGCAGAATGGAAAATTTTCCGCGCTGATACCGGCCTTGGTCAAGGCGTTGAAGAGGGTCGATTTGCCAACATTGGGTAGACCGACAATTCCGCAATTAAAACCCATAGTAAAATTCCTGTGCTAATTCGCTAGCCGGTGTAATTCGAATGCAGAGCAGTCATGGCTTTTTCCCAATGGCCGGCGAGGGCTAAGGGGAGGGCGCGCTGCGCATCATCCATGCTGTTAGAAATCAGTTGTTGGTCATTCGGCGCTGCTTTCTTGAGTACGTAATCGGCAACTTGGCTGGCAGTGCCTGGATGACCAATGCCAATTCTCAGTCGCGCGAAGTCTTTATTATTCCCAAGGCTCTGAATAATATCGCGGAGACCGTTGTGTCCGCCATGGCCGCCGCCTTTCTTAAATTTTGCAACGCCCGGTGGCATATCTAACTCGTCGTGCACGACCAGTATGGCGTCGACAGGAACTTGGTAGAAGCGCGCGAGGGCGGCAACGGCTTGACCACTGCGATTCATGTAAGTGCTTGGGATCAAGAGTCGAATGTCACGGTTGTCGATAACTACTTTCGCGCTGTCACCGTAAAATTTTGTTTCGTGCTTGAAATCAGCGTGCCACGATTTTGCGAGCTCCCTAACGAAGTCGGCCCCAACATTGTGACGCGTCCGATCATAGTTTGGGCCGGGGTTTCCCAGCCCTACGATTATTTCAACGGGCGTATCCAATGCTAGGGCCTGCTAGGTTAGCGGGCTGAGTATTACTCTCAGCTAGCTTCCTCGTCAGAGTCTGCGCCACCGTCATCGGTGTCGACAGCAGTCTTAGATTTGTTGACAGTCGCAACTGGCAAATCGTGCTCAGGGCCGTGGCTCAGTGCAACGCTCTCAACGCCTTTTGGCAGAACCAAGTCAGAAATATGCACTGTCTGGCCAACTTCTACTGCTGCCATATCAACTTCGATATATTCGGGCAGGTTTTGTGGCAAACAATGAATGTCGAGTTCGGTCATGCTGTGGGCAATGATGCCGCCGCCAACTTTTATGCCAACACAGGTATCTTCATTGATGAAGTGTAACGGCACTTTGGTGTGCAGAACGGTTGTTTTGTTCACTCGCAGGAAGTCCATGTGCAGGATAATGGGCTTAGAAGGGTGACGCTGCATGTCCTTCAATACCACATCTTCTGCTTTGCCATCGATGGTCAGTGCGATAACGTGTGAGTAGAAAGCTTCGTTTTGCAGAGCTTTGTTCACTTCGCGCTGTGACAGGCTTACTTGAGCAGGCGTCTTGCCTCCTCCGTAAACAATTCCTGGAATTTCAGCGGACAGACGACGCAGGCGGCGGCTCGCACCTTTCCCTGTATCTTCACGACCTTTTGCGTATAACGTAAAATCAGTAGACATAATAGTCTCCAAGTAATGCCTAAACAGACCGCGACCAGACCTGTAAAGGAGTTTAAATGCCTTAAAATAAGGCGGTTGTTATAGTGCGGTGGGCTTGTTCAGCAGCGGGTTAAGGCTGTTGATCAGTCGAACATCGCACTAATAGATTCTTCATTGCTAATACGACGCACAGATTCGCCGAGCAGTTTGCCGAGTTGCAGTGTGCGTATTTTTCCACATTTCTTGGCGTCTTCACTCAGAGGAATACTGTTGGTGACGACCAGTTCATCGAGCTTAGAATTCGTAATATTATTGATAGCATTGCCTGACAGTACGGCGTGCGTTGCATAGGCAACGACTTTCTTGGCGCCATTTTCTTTCAGGGCTTCTGCTGCTTTACACAGCGTGCCGGCGGTATCAACAATGTCATCAACCAGCACGCAGGTGCGATCTTTTACTTCACCGATCAAGTTCATCACTTCAGTCTGATTGGCAGATGGGCGACGCTTGTCGATAATGGCCAGATCGCAGTCGAGTTTTTTCGCGACTGCGCGAGCGCGAACCACACCGCCGATATCAGGTGACACTACGATGAGGTTTTTATGGTTTTGGCGTTCAATGTCTCCGAGCAATACGGGTGCGCCGTAAACGTTGTCTACGGTACAGTTGAAGAAGCCTTGAATTTGTTCAGCGTGGAGATCGACGGTTAGAACGCGATCGACGCCTGCGTTTGAGAGCATGTCAGCAACCACTTTGGCGCTGATCGGCACGCGCACAGAGCGCACGCGGCGGTCTTGACGGGCATAGCCAAAATAAGGAACAACAGCGGTAATCCGCGAGGCAGACGCCCGACGCATGGCGTCGATCATCAAAACCAGTTCCATTAGATTGCGATTAGTTGGTGCACAGGTGGGTTGGACGATGAAGACGTCGTTGCCGCGAACATTGTCATGAATTTCAATGTTGATCTCGCCATCGGAGAACATTGAGACGTTCGCTTTGCCCAGCGCAACACCTAACTGCCGAGCGATTTGATTTGCCAGTTCTGGGTTAGCATTCCCAGAGAAGACCATTAATCTAGCCACGTGCGCTTTCCCGGATTTCATAGTGTTATAAATTGGCTGGGGCGGGAGGAGTCGAACCTCCGAGTGGCGGGATCAAAACCCGCTGCCTTAACCACTTGGCGACGCCCCAGTAAAAAAGTTATCTATCTGTTTGTGCACTTCGGAGTGATTCACTCCTTTTGCCACAAACCCAGTCCATTGGCTTGGAACGTTGAATAAAATACGTTCCCCTTCAGCTTGTGTTGCGCAGCGACAAAAAACGCTGGCGCCAGTTCCAGTCATCATCGGATTGCCGTATGTCTGCAACCACTCCACTACCTCTTTTATTTGAGGGTAAAGCTTTTCGGCGATGGCCTGGCAGTCGTTCCTGTACTGCTCCTCTGAGAGGGCGCGTATTTTGCTCGGTGGGGAGTGCCTTGTCAATTCAGGATGTGAAAAAATTTGCCCGGTTGGCACCTTGCAGGGGGGTGTAATGACTAAATACCAGCATTCGGCGATCTCGGTGGGGATAAGTTGCTCACCAATACCTTCGGCGTAGGCAGTTTTACCTTCTACAAAGACAGGGACATCAGCGCCCAATTGCACGCCTAATTGAGCGAGTTCTTTCAGTGAATAGTGACAGTGCCACAGAGCATTGAGGGCGAGTAATGTGGTTGCGGCGTTGCTGCTGCCGCCGCCGAGTCCTGCGCCCATGGGCAAGCGCTTATCGAGTTCAATATGGCAGCCTAATTGGCTTCCGCTTTTGGTTTGTAAGAGTTTGGCGGCGCGAACAATAAGGTTGTCACTTTCGGGCACACCTTCTACTTGGGGTGACAGGCTTATGGTGCCGGTCTTGTTCGGGGTAAATGTCAGTTGATCACCGCCGTCGAGCAGCTGAAAAAGCGTCTCTAAATTATGGTACCCGTCGTCTCTGCGGCCGGTGATGTGCAGAAATAGGTTGAGTTTCGGTGGTGCCGATAAGGTGATGGATATCAACGGGCGTTACTCTTGGTTAAAAAATATCCAGTCGGATATTATCAGCTTAAAGGAATAGAGCCTATTTTCGCCGGCGTTAAGCGTGCCGACGATTTTTCTCGGCAAAATGCCTGCCTTGGTCTCAGCATAGCGACTGAACGAGAGCTGCCAGCCGTTTTGTTGAAAGCCGCTGGCAAGTCCGTCGGCGCCTGTGCTCAGTTGTGTGGCGGGCGCCTGTGACGGCGATGGCAGGCCGCGGGCCCACCAGCTCAGTGCGTCAACGGGGAGCGGTAAGTGGGTGAGCTGCAGGGCGAGTTGCTCTGGACTGTCGCGGTAAAGCTCATCGCGATAGAGCATTTCGGCATAGTGCTGGTCGCCGGAGATTTTGGCACTGCCGGCGCCAAAAGGGCCGCTCAAGAGTAAAACATAGTTGGTCTGGTGCTGCGTCCAAGTGACTGATGCACTGCCGCCTTGGTCCGGCGCACGAAAGCCTAACTTGCCTGATAATTGCCAGTGCTGGATCGTGGCGATTTTGCGCTGATGCTCTTGCCATTGGCCTTCAGGGAAGCTGATGGGTGGTTGCACACTGCAGGCGCTGACAAAGAGAGCTGCTGCGATAATTGCTCGACGTATCACTGCCCCACCTCTTCGTTTTGCTGCTCTACCTTTAGGCGGCGCATGGTTTCGAGAATATTCTTGTGGTTGGGCACCTGTCCGAGGCCGCGCTGCCAAGCCTTCATAGCGTCGTCTCGGCTGCCGAGAAACCAGTAAACTTCACCAAGGTGCGCGGCGATTTCAGGATCAGGCATCATGGCCATGGCTTTTTCTAAGTGGGGCAGGGCCTGCTGCGCGTCGCCACGCAGAAAAAGAGCCCAGCCAAGGCTGTCCATAATGGCGGGATCCCCTGGATTTAACAGATAGGCGCGCTGAATTAATTTCTGCGCTTCTTCATAGCGGTCGGTATGGAGCAACATGGTGTAGCCCAGCGCATTGAGCGCGGTGGTGTTGTCAGCATCCATGGCTAACAGCGCGCGCAGATCTTGCTCAGCAAGCGCAAAATTATTTTGCAATTCAGCTACCATCGAGCGCGCATAGAGTAGCTGGCTGTTGTTGGGATGCGCTTCCAGCCCGCTGGATAGGATCGCCATTGCTGCGTCAGTTTGTTTGGCGCTAAGCAGAAGGTTGGCTTCAATTTGAAACAGCGCGGCGGACTGGCTGGGATGTTCTAAACGCAATTGCTGCAAATACCCGCGAGCTTCATCAAGCCCCTGCTGTTGAGATAACAAGAGGGCACTTCGTGTTGCGGCAGTAAGGTAGTTCCTGCCGAAGCGAACCTGTTGGTAGTAGCTCAGAGCTCCGCTCACATCGCCGTTTTTTTCGGCAATAGCGCCGAGATGGTAGTAGGCATCTGCACGCAGGGTTGGATTGTGGGTGGCTTGCTGAAACAGCTGTTGCGCGCGCGCAGCGTTACCTTGGTTGAGATAGAGCAAGCCCAGGAGAAACCCGACTTCTTGGTCTTGTGGATCGTCTTGATAGAGCACTTCGAATTCACTGATCGCTTTGGCGCGGTCGGTGAGGGTTAAAAATCGGGCATATTGCAGTCGCAGACTTTTATTCTCTGGTTGGCGCTTGAGGGCATCGGCAACTACTTGGGTGGCTTCCGCTAGATTGTTTTGTTGGTGGAGCGTCTGCGCTAGCAGCAGCAAGCCTCGTTGATCGTCAGGCCAAACGGCTAAAAATTGTTTTGCTGTGCTCACCGATTGCTCTAATTGGCCCATTTCACGGTAGAGAATCGCACTGGCCAACTCTGCGGCGGGCTTTTTGTCGGAGCTCAAGGGCAGTGAGCGATAGGCCTCTATTAGCGCTGGAATAAGCGCGTTTTTCTTCCCTTCGCTGATCGCGGTAACCGCTAAAAATGTCTCAATATCGTCGTTGTTGGTGTACAGCCAGAAGGCATGGGGTAAGGCCGCCATGGGGTCATTGTGAAGTGCATACGCCTGCAAGACCGCTCGATGAGCGTCAGTAGAGTTGGGCGCAACGTCGAGCCAGAGAAGGGCAGTTTGCAGAACGAGGTCGGCGTCCCGCTGATGGTGGGCAATGCGGTTGGCCATCTCAACAACACCGGCATCTTGGGTTATTTGCGCTTGTTGCAGATACTTTTCGCTGGCCAGCTGAAACTCACCTCGGGTCAGAGCAATATCTGCCACTAATAGCTCGTAAAGTGACTCTTCGGAAAACGGCTTAACCACCGCCTCTGGGGATTTCTCTGCAACGGCCGCCGGTGTGCTCTCGGGCGCCGGCGGCAGTGGCAGCGCGGTGCACGCAGACAGCAACAGTGCGGCGCCAAGCTGGTAAATCGTTGCGGTGGTCTGGAAAATTTTCATTGTATTCTTTTAGTGAGACAGGAGCCTGAGATAATTATTGCCCAAAAAGGTTCGTTGAGTATTCGAGAATACCCTTTTTTTCCTGTATTTCAGATTATGCTGGCCAGACTGGTGTGAAACTCGTGTAAAATTGTCCGCCAATTCATCCAAGCATTAATACTCAGGTCTTTGATTCTGATTATAGACCGCAGATTTAGCAAGTAGCAGAGCGACAATTAGCAATGGGCATTCTGGCATTTGGTATTAACCATACAACCGCGTCCGTGGATCTCCGCGGCAGAGTTGCGTTTGCCCCAGAAACGGTGATTGAGTCTTTGCAGACCGCGCTTGCTCAGCTACAAGGCGATGAAGTTGCGCTGCTGTCGACATGCAACCGCACCGAGATTTATCTGCATGGTGAAATAAGCGACACAGAGATACTGAATTGGCTGGCTGAGCACAAAGGGCTCGATGTCGCCCTTTTAGAACAGTGTTACTACTGCCATCGCGATCAGCAAGCGGTGCGACACATTATGTGCGTGGCCAGTGGCTTGGATTCCCTTATCCTCGGCGAACCACAGATTTTCGGGCAGATTAAGTCTGCCTATGCGGTCGGGCGAGAGGCGGGTACGGTCTCCAGCAATCTTAACCATGTTTTTCAGAGTGCGTTTGCGGCGGCGAAACGTGTTCGCTCGGAAACGGCGATAGGCCAGAATCCCGTTTCGGTGGCCTATGCCTCGGTGAGCTTGGCCGAACAGATTTTTAGTAGCCTCAAAGACGCCCATGCGCTGCTTATTGGCGCCGGCGAGACCATCGAATTGGTCGCACGGCATCTGCGCGATAAGAATATTGGCAGCATTACCGTGGCTAACCGAACCCTCAGTCGCGCGCAGAAATTGGCCACCGATTTTTCAGCCGACGCTATTTTGCTCTCCGAGATTCCCGATTACTTGCCGCGGGCGGATATTGTTATCTCTTCCACAGCCAGTCAGCTGCCGATTCTCGGAAAAGGTGCGGTGGAGTCGGCGTTGAAAAAGCGCAAACACAGGCCCATGTTCATGGTCGATATCGCCGTGCCGCGTGATATTGAGCCAGAGGTTGAAGAGCTCGACGATGTCTATCTTTACACCGTGGACGATCTGCAGGAGGTGATTCAGGACAATATGCGCGTCCGTGAAAGCGCTGCGGATGTTGCTCATGAGATTATCGATGAAGAGGCGCATCTGTGGACGCGCCAAAAGCGTTCGCTGGCCGTGGTCGATACGATTCGAGCCTTTCGCGACAGTGTTGAAAAAATCCGCGATGAAGAGGTAGATAAGGCGCTGTCTGCACTGCAGCGTGGGCAAGATTCCGCGTCGGTTATCGCAACCTTGGCGCGCAACCTCACCAATAAATTGATGCACAAGCCGACCAAACGCCTCAAACAGGCGGGCGAAGAGGGCAGTGACGAAACCATCCACGCCACGCACGAGCTCTTCGGTCTCGACACCAAGCGTTAGCGTCTCTCGCTGTTAGCCTGTTTCACTGTTCGCACACACCCTACTACTCTTTGATATGAGATATGACAAGTCATGAAAGCATCGATTCTCTCCAAGTTAGATCACCTCGCCGAACGCTATGAAGAAGTGGGCGCTCTGCTCAGTGATGGTGACATTATTAGTGATCAGAATCGCTTCCGCAGTCTGTCGAAAGAGTATGCAGAGCTCGAGCCGCTGGTTCAGCACTACGCCAAGTATCGAATCGCCCTCGACAATATAGAGCAGGCTAAATTGCTACTTAAAGACGCCGACCCAGATATGCGCGACATGGCGCAAGAAGAGATGCGCAGTGGCGAAGAAGAGCGAGAGCTGTTGGCGCTCGATTTGCAAAAATTACTGCTGCCGAAAGATCCGAAAGATGCCAAAAACGTGTTTTTGGAGATTCGCGCGGGCACGGGCGGCGATGAAGCGGCCATTTTCTCCGGCGACCTGTTTCGCATGTATAGCAAATACGCCGAAAACCAGCGCTGGAAAGTGGAAGTTCTCAGCGAGAACCAGGGTGATCATGGTGGCTATAAAGAAATTATTGCGCGAATTATTGGGCAAGGGGTGTTTTCCAAACTCAAATTCGAGTCCGGCGCGCACCGAGTGCAGAGAGTGCCCGACACCGAATCTCAAGGCCGTATTCACACATCCGCATGCACAGTGGCGATCATGGCTGAAGCGGATGAGAAGGACGCCATTGAGATCAACAAAAACGATTTGCGCGTCGACACCTTCCGCTCGTCAGGCGCGGGCGGTCAACATATCAACAAAACTGACTCGGCCATTCGCCTCACTCACCTGCCAACGGGCTTAGTGGTTGAGTGCCAAGATGAGCGCTCGCAGCATAAAAACCGCGCGAAGGCCATGGCTGTGCTGCAGGCGCGCCTCACCGCCGCTCAAGATGAAGCGGTGGCCAAGGAACAGTCCGATCAGCGCAAGCTGCTGGTGGGCAGTGGCGACCGCTCAGAGCGCATCCGCACCTACAATTTTCCACAGGGGCGCGTGACAGACCATCGCATCAATCTAACGCTCTACAAGTTAAATGAAGTCATGGAAGGAAGCCTCGATGACATTATTCAACCGTTAGTCAGCGAATTCCAAGCTGAACAGCTCGCCAACCTGTCTGATTTATGACCATTGCTGAACTACTGCGCAGCGCGACGCAGGCCAATGCCAGTAGTGATTCCGCTGCACTCGATGCGGCACTCCTGCTCGCCCATGTGCTAAACGTCGACCTGAGCTATTTTAAGACGTGGCCCGACCGCACCCTCAGCGATGCAGATCAGGAACACTTCAACGGCTTGCTGCAGCGGCGACTTGAGGGTGAACCCGTTGCCTTTATTATTGGCCGCCAAGGGTTCTGGAGCCTTGATCTCAAGGTGTCCCCAGAGACACTCATTCCTCGCCCTGAAACGGAATTGTTGGTGGAAAAGGCGCTTGAGCTGCCGTTACCCGAAGACGCGTCTGTGCTCGATTTGGGGACTGGTTCTGGCGCAATCGCGCTAGCGTTAGCGACTGAATGTCCCGAATGGGCTGTCTCTGCTGTCGACTGCATGCCCGGCGCAGTGGCACTGGCGCGAGGCAATTGTCAGCAGTGCGCGCTAAGTAATGTTCAGGTATTTCAGAGTCACTGGTTTGCGCAAATACCCCCGCAGCAGTTCCACCTGATTGTCAGCAACCCGCCCTACATTGAAGAAGGCGATCGCCACCTGTTTGAGGGCGATGTGCGCTTTGAACCAGCCTCAGCGCTTGTCTCAGGTCCGGATGGACTTGAGGATCTACGAGTCATTGTTGCGCGCAGCGCTGATTATCTTACCCCTCAGGGCTGGCTGCTGGTTGAACACGGGTTTCAGCAAGGAGACGCGGTGCGCAGCCTATTCAAGGCTGCCGGTTTTACGACCATCGATACCTTGACTGACCTCAATGGCCGCGAGCGAGTAACGCTGGGTTGCTACACCGTGGCAGCTTGAATTCGACTGCGTGAGACAATATTCCAGCGCGTCAGTAGACCTAACCCCGCAAAAAATGCCCCAACAATCATGCCCGCCCAAAAGCCATAAATTCCCAGAGGCTCGCCCCAAAAATCTGTGAGTGAGATGGAATAAGCAATCGGAAAGGCAATGCCCCAAAAAGCCACCACTTGGATCAGCAGCGGGAATCGTACATCTTTATAACCTCTGAGCGCCCCACTTGCCGCCATTTGCAGACAATCGACACAGCTCAGTGCTGCGGCAAAAAGAAACAGCGTCATGGCAATCGACTGCACGTTGGGGTCTGAGCTAAAAGCACTGGCTAAATCACTGCGCAGGGTTACTTTCAGCACAGCCATCGAGAGTCCCAAGAGAAACACCAATTTAAAGCCAACCAAGCAGATTTGCCGCGCCAATTTTGGATTGTTCGCTCCCTCCGCATGGGCCACTTTAATCGTCAGCGCTTGAGCCATACCGAGAGGAATCATAAACACCAGCGAATCAATATTAATCGCAATGGCATGTGCGCCGACAACGTCTGCGCCAAGATGCGCCACCAGAAGCGGAATAATGGCGAAAAAGCAGATTTCAGCGGCAATATTTAAGGCGATAGGAATGCCCAGCTTCAGTATTGACATAATCGCGCGCGCATTGGCCATCGCAAAATCATGGTAGAGCTTCAGCGATCGCATAGTGTGAGAGCGCTGTGCATAAACGGCCATGCAGATTAATAGGAACGTCATCACCAGTGCCGTCGCCCATGCAGCGCCTTCACCGCCAAGGGCAGGAAAGCCAAACTTGCCAAAAACCAAGGCATAGTCAAAGACAATGTTGAGCAGGAAAGCTGCCAAATTAAACACCATCACAGGCCGCGTATCGCCGATGCCTTCAAAGGTGCTGCGAAAAGCAAAGAATGCTGGAAACATAAAGCCCGTAATCAGAAAAGGCATAAGATAGCGGCGACCAATATCATAGACTTCAGGGGCGATATCCAAGCGGCTGAGAATAAAAATACCGCCCAAAATTGCGCCGCCAACCGCCACGCCCATGGGCAGAGCCAGCCAGAGCGCTTGCTGAAATTGGTAGCGCACTTTGTGCTGCTGATTGGAGCCCCAGAAGTTTCCGATAATGGGGCTGTTGCCAATCATAATGCCAATCACAATCAGATTGACGACTGCCCAGATGCTGCCGCCCAGTTGCACTGCCGCCAGGGTGTTGGCGTCAATCTGCCCCGCCATGTAAATATCCGTCACCGTCATGCCAACCACGGCGAGCTGTCCCAGAATCAGCGGGCCGGCAAGCCGCGCGAGAACACCCGCGTTTTGCATAAAGTTGGAATTGTGACTATTTTTGAAGAGCATAATGAAGACAATTTGTATGAGCTGTTTATCTTCGTTCAATGGCTGATGCAAAGCGAGAAAAACTGATACTCATTGAGCAATAATCCGTGGAAATCGGGTTCTTGTCCTCTTATTGTCCTGCGGCGCCGAGCTCTGCCAGACCGCGCAACGGAATTTATTGAGTGCTGTGCGCTCTAATGGGTCAGACCCAACTCACAGGATTGAGAGCCATGGAAACATTGACGTCGCTGTACACTGGATTTTTAAACTTTTTGAAACGGATCGACTGGCTTGGTCCGCTGGCACTGCGGCTCTACTTAGCGCCCATTTTTATCGGTGTTGGCGTGCATAAATTCACCCACTGGAATGATATGGTCGCGTGGTTTGGAAATCCGGATTGGGGGCTAGGCTTACCTATGCCAGCACTGATGGTGCTGCTGGCCGCGAGCGCGGAGCTGCTGGGCGGCGTGGCTTTACTGTTGGGCCTGGCAACTCGGCTGATGGTAATTCCCTTGATGTTCACGATGCTGGTTGCGGCAGGCACATCTCACTGGGACAACGGATGGTTTGCGATTGCCCCCGGCGACCCAGACACTAGCACAGCCAAAGTGCTCGCCACCATAGGTATCCCCGCCGCCGAGCGAAGTCTGCAAAACAGCGAAGAAGTCGGTGCCCGCATTTCCACAGCACGGCGAATTCTGCGCGAGAATGGCGATTACGGCTGGCTCACCGAAAAAGGCAGTTTTGTTATTTTAAACAACGGCATTGAGTTCGCAGCCACCTATTTTATTATGCTGCTGAGCCTGCTCTTTACGGGCGCTGGGCGCTGGGTCAGTTGACTACTGGTTGTCTAGGCGGCGCGTCGTGAGT
>ENA-OUVC01001269-OUVC01001269.1-marine-metagenome-genome-assembly--contig:-NODE-1269-length-15222-cov-6.197953_pt1 | contig 15222 bp, 14 predicted proteins | sample MGYA00248622_ERZ508571 | MGnify/ENA primary metagenome ERZ508571 (study PRJEB26236, sample SAMN06267175) | marine metagenome | isolation source: Columbia River Estuary | place: USA:Columbia River... | reverse complement strand
TCGTAAGGAAAGCAAGAAGTACGGTCTGCGCAAGGCCCGTAAGGCCGGACAGTACACGAAGCGCTGATCGCGACTTCGATGTCGGGCGCAAGCAGTTCGCCCCAGTTACACATGTCTATTGTTCCGTCATTTGGCACCGATGGTGTTCGTGGCGTCGCCATTAGCGAAATCACCCCTGAATATGTTCTTGCTCTTGGTCGCGCCGTCGGATTGGTTCTTGGATCACCGCGTTTGGTGATTGCTCGCGATCCGCGAGTGTCTGGACCCATTCTTGAAGCAGCGTTTTCTGCCGGTGCGGCGTCACTTGGTGTGCGTGTTGAACAGCTTGGTGTCTTGCCGACGCCGGCAGTTGCATTGATTGCGCAACAAGAAAATGTTCCTGGTGTGGTGATCACTGCGTCGCACAACAAGTTCTCAGATAACGGCGTCAAAGTTTTTGCAGCAGGTGGACGCAAGTTGACCGATGCCGATCAAGAACTCATTGAATCTGAAGTACACAAAGTTTTGAGTGGCGTCACATCAACCACATCAGATGTTGGTGTCATTGTTCGGCGAAGTGATGCAGTGTCGTTGTATGTCGATCATCTTGTCGATCTTTTCGGTGAAGGTTCGCTAGCTGGCTTACGTGTCGTCATTGACTCGGCCAATGGTGCAATGAGTCAAGTCGCACCGTTGGTGTTGCAGCGACTCGGTGCTGATGTGATTTCAATGAGTGATGCACCCAATGGTCGTAACATCAACGATGCGTGCGGTGCGACATCGCCACAAACGTTGTGTGAATTCGTCAGTGGTACTGGCACTGGTGTTTCTGTTGATATTGGTTTTGCATTTGACGGAGACGGCGATCGCCTGATTGCGGTTGATGAAAATGGACGAGTAGTCGATGGCGATCGATTGATTGGATTGTCAGCTATTGATCGTCGTGACCACAACACATTGGCCAACAACACCGTTGTCGTGACTGTGATGTCGAATCTGGGCTTTCATCAAGCCATGAAGCAACAAGGCATCAATGTTGAGACAACTACTGTGGGCGACCGCTATGTGCTTGACGCTATGGAGCTTGGTGGATTTGTGATTGGCGGCGAGCAAAGTGGCCACATCATTCATCGCGATCTGGCCACCACTGGTGACGGGTTATTAGCAGCAATTGTTTTGGCCCAATTGGTGCGACGACGCCAAGAAAATGATGGGTCAAAATTTTCACAACTCGCGAGTTCAGTGATGCACACATTCCCGCAAGTTCTTAAGAATGTCAAAGTTGCTGTGCGTCCGAATGATGTAGCCAAACTGTTAGCGGCAGAAATTGCCGCTGAAGAAGCAGTTCTTGGCGAAAATGGCCGCGTTTTGGTGCGGGCGAGTGGCACTGAACCACTGATTCGGGTCATGGTTGAGGCTCCCACAGCTGAAATGGCCAATGAAGTTGCCGATCGACTCGTTGCCGTTGCCGTCAACAAATGCCTGTGAGCCTGTCACTGCATAGTTGTTCGGTAACCTGATTGTCATGTGTGGCATCATCGCTTTGGTCGGTCGACCCGCTCGGCGGAGTGCCCCCAGCGTGGCCGAAATCGTGCAACACCTCGACGCGGCGATTGCGAGCGGTCGCAACATGGTCGATGCCACGAGTCATCTTGTCGAGGTCAATGAACTTCTCAAGGGCGTCCCGGGTGCGGTAGCTCTGATTGACAATCACGAATTAGTGAGTGCAATGACGAGCCGCCTCGACCAAGTGGGCGCGACGATCGCCGCCATCGACGAAGGTCTCGAAAATAGCGTGGCCGATGCCGACGAACTTGAACGAAATGCCGCGGCACTCATTGCTCTACGTGATGTCACGTGGTCAATTGGGCAAGATCGTTTACGTACAGCTCGACTTGTGCGCGATTTGGCTGGACGTGACGCCGGAGTTGCTGCGGTCGCTGGCTACCTCACCATTCAGCAGTCCTTCTCGGCGCTTGATCGACTTGAAGTTCGTGGTCGTGACTCGGCCGGAATCCACGTCTTCGTATGGGGCCATGGGTTGTCGGCAAATGATCCGTCGGTGACATCTGCTCTGAACGCACGAGCTCATGACGCACTCTTTCAAAATCAATCGGTGCGTTTGATTGATGACACGTTGTCATTTGTCTATAAGGCAGCCGCCGAGATCGGCGAACTAGGCGACAACACCAAAGCGTTACGTGCCGCCGTTCAAGAAGATGACTTGTTGCGTTTAGCCCTTTCAAACCCCAACGCACGTTTGTCTTTAGTCGGACATACGCGATGGGCGAGTGTGGGAATTATTAGTGAGCCCAATGCGCACCCGGTGAACAGCGAACGCGAACTCGACGATTCTGAGACGATGCGTCCATACGTCGTTGCGGCGTTGAACGGCGACGTTGATAATCATGGTGATCTACGTATTGCTCATGGCCTGTCGTTCCCTGGGCAAATTACTACTGATGCCAAAGTGATTCCGGCATTAGTGAATATGCATGCGCGAGCATGCGGAGACACAGTTGAAGCTTTCCGTCGCAGTGTTGCGTCATTTGAAGGCTCAGTTGCTATTGGTGCTGCCGCTACCGATCAGCCTGATCGACTGATGTTCGCATTACGCGGCAGCGGTCAAGGTCTCTTTGTTGGCGTGGCTGAAGATCTTTTCATTGTTGCGAGCGAGCCCTATGGAGTCGTTGAAGAAACTTCGACATATTTCCGTCTTGATGGTGAAGGGTCGAGCACGGCAGCGCTGACCGAGAGCAAAGGTCAAATCGTCGTTCTTGATGGCGCGCTCGCTGGCGATCTCTCTGGCGTCACACGACTGGCCTACGACGGAACTGTTTTGCCCATTTCGGCAACCGAGCTCGTGACTGCCGAGGTGACAACTCGTGACATCGATCGTGGTGATGCTCCACACTTCTTGCTCAAAGAAATCAGCGAGGCACCCGAGTCATTCCGTAAGACTCTTCGCGGCAAGATCGTTGAACGTGATGGTGTCTTGCATGCGTCGCTTGGTGTCAAAACTTTGCCAACTTCAATTATTGAACAACTCGCATCTGGAGCTATTCGTAAAGTTCGCGTGATTGGTCAAGGTACCGCGGCGATCGCGGGTCGTAGCTGCGCAACAGTTCTTGATGAACTCTGCGCTGGCGGACTAGACGTTGATCCGATCACTGCAACCGAGTTAAGTGGTTTTCACCTGCAGTTAGATATGAGTGACACACTCATCATCGCCGTGAGCCAAAGTGGAACAACCACCGACACGAACCGTACGGTCGACTTGGCGCGCTCGCGTGGAGCATCGGTGCTGGTTATCGTCAATCGTCGCGGAAGCGATTTGTGCGACAAGGCCGATGGAGTGTTGTTCACGAGCGATGGCCGCGACGTTGAAATGAGCGTGGCGTCCACGAAAGCGTTCTATGCGCAAGTGGCAGCCGGAGTTTTGTTGGCATGTGCCGTGAGTGTTGCGGCCGGACTCGGAACAGATTCGCGCCGGCATGATTTGTTGCGCACGTTGCGTGAACTTCCCACCGCCATGCGTACGGTCATTGACTCGCGAGCAAAGATTGCTGAAGTTGCTCACAAATATGCGCCGTCCAAGCGCTATTGGGCTGTTGTGGGCAATGGCCCGAATGCGATTGCAGCCAACGAAGTACGCATTAAGTTGAGCGAACTTTGCTACAAGAGTATTTCGTGCGACATCACTGAAGACAAGAAGCACATTGACTTGTCATGTGAGCCCTTGATCTTGGTGTGCGCCGCTGGATTAGCCGGAAGCACCGCCGACGATGTCGCTAAAGAGATTGCGATCTATCGAGCGCACAAAGCGACACCCATTGTTATTGCCAGCGCATCTGAGTCACGTTTCTCTAGTGCAGTTGCAGTGATTGATGTTCCTGACGTTGACCCAACTTTGGCTTTCGTGTTGAGTGCAGTTGTCGGCCACTTGTTTGGCTACGAAGCTGCTCGGGCTATTGACGAACTGGCTCGCTCTCTACGCGAGGCTCGTGAAGTTGTTGAGTTTGCGGTATTGCATAATCCTGATGGTGAATCGGTGTTGAAGGTTGTGCGTTCTGGATTGGTCATTGCCGCTGAGCGCTTTAATGAGACTTTGCGCGCCGGCACTTACGACGGTCATCTTGAGGCCAGCACTGCTGTGCGCCTGGCCTCAATGTTGCGCGTCGTACTTGATGCGTCACCAGTCGAGGCCTATCAAAACGAAACTGGGAAAGTCGGTTCGCCATCGGCACTCATCGACGATCTCACCTTGGCACTCACTCGTGCGATTGAAGAACTCACACGACCCATTGATGCCATTAAGCATCAAGCGAAAACAGTGACGGTTGGTATTAGCCGTAGTGACGAAGGCGTCATGGACCGTGCATTGGTGCAAGAAGTGTTGGCTACTGGTGCAGGCCGCGATGTTTTGGCGTATCGCACACTGAAGGTGTTGGCCGATCTTGATCCTGCAGTCGAAGCCGTGGTGGGTTACACGCGTTACAGCATCGACGGTGATCCATCTGGCACAACGGCCACAATCGCGATCGTCGATCGTGGTGGTTTGTCCCGCGATGTTCCGAGCCGTGTTGATCGCAACCCATCGTTACTCGGAACTAAGCGCCGAGTTGCCAGCGAGCGCGAGGTACTTGTCGCACGTGGGCGTAGTGACGGACGAACTGTGATTTTCATTCCAGAAGTAAAGTCAGGTCAGACTGTCGGCATTACTTTGTTGCACGTACGTTTCTTTGATCGACTCAATGCATCAGTGATGCGTGGAGTGCTGCAGGGTTATGACCGTCGTTACGATCGGTTAGTCGACTGGGTTTCAGAAACCGAAGGCGAAATGCGTGACGACTTGTTAAGCGAATTGTCGGTGGCCGATTTACTGATCTTGCCGATCAGCGAAATGGCCGACCGCTGGCGCCGCGCTTCGTCGTGAGAACATCTCGATGATTGTCGGTATCGGGGTAGATGCAGTTGAAATTGATCGCTTTCGTCGGTCGCTAGAACGCACCCCATCAATGAAGACTCGACTCTTCACACATGAAGAACTTGAGTACGTCGAACCGCAAATTGATCCCACAGCCTCGTTGGCCGCTCGCTTCGCGGCGCGTGAAGCTGTGATGAAAGCCATGGGTGTTGGGCTCGGTGCGTTTGAATTTCATGACGTGTGGGTGCAACGGGCTGATTCTGGGCGCCCAATGCTTGCGGTCACGGGTCGGGCAGAGCAGATCGCGAACGAACTTGGTGTCACTGACTGGCATCTCTCGATCACACATACCGACACCACGGCTATTGCCTATGTGATTGCTGTCCGATCGTTGCCGTAGACCTGCTTCAAAGGCATACGATCTAGTTATGCGTCCGGTGCTCACCCCGAAACAGATGCGGGTTTTAGATTCCGAGGCCATTACTGAAGGAACCTCAATTGATGATTTGATTGGACGTGCTGGGGCTGCTGTTGCCCGAGCTGCCAAGCGCATGATGGGTGGCTTGTACGGGCGGACCGTCGTCGTCATCACCGGTAAAGGGAATAATGGTGCCGATGGTCGCGTGACTGCTCGATTGCTTGCCGATCAAGGAGTACGCGTGCATGTCATTGACGCCGAGCACATGCCGTTACGCCTCCCCGTGAGTGACCTCATTATTGATGCAGCATTCGGAACTGGCTTTCGTGGAGAATGGAGCCCGCCATCAACCAAAGGTGTTCCCGTTTTGGCCGTTGATATTCCGAGCGGAATTGATGGTCTGACCGGGCTCGCGGCACCAGATACATGGCAGGCCACTCGCACCGTTACTTTTGTGGCCTTGAAGCCAGGCTTGTTATTGGGAGCGGGCCGAGCCTTATGTGGTGACGTTGAGCTTGTTGATATCGGTATCAATCTCGGTATGGGCAACGTTGATATCAACGAAGTTGAACGTAGCGATGTTTCCCAATGGGTTCCGCAACGCCCATTTGATTCGCACAAATGGAAAGCGGCGTTGTACGCAGTTGCCGGTAGTTCGGGAATGATGGGTGCCGCCAATTTGTGTAGTGCATCGGCCATGCGAGCAGGTGCAGGCATCGTGCACGTCGCGTCTCCCGGAATTGTGAGTGATCGAAGCACGTCAACCGAAATTGTGCGTCGCGCCCTACCTGCTCTGGGTTGGTCGAATGAGGTACTTGATGATTTATCGCGATTTAAAGCCGTGGTTATTGGTCCAGGTTTAGGCCGTGATGAGGGAACCGTGAATGAAGCTCGCAAAGTCATTGCTGGCTCTCATATTCCGATGGTCATCGACGGCGACGGATTGTTTGCAGTTGCTTGGGGCGGAGAAGGAGCCCGCGACATCGTTCGTGCGCGCTCCGCCGGAACGATTTTGACGCCGCATGATGGCGAGTTCACAACCTTGCTTGGGTACGCACCTTCGCATGATCGAATCTCCAGCGCACGTCGCCTTGCCAGTGATACGAATTGTGTGTGCCTGTTAAAGGGAACAACAACTGTTGTTGCCGAACCCTCCGGAGAAGTCTTGATGGTGGCAAATGGCGATCAACGTTTGGCAACTGCAGGAACCGGCGATGTTTTGGCTGGAATCATCGGTGCATTGTTGGCCCAAGGAGTCGAACCGTTCCACGCTGCGGCAAGTGGAGCCTGGATTCATGGATACGCCGCATCGTTGTTTACCGCCAATGAAGGTTTGATTGCTTCAGATTTGGTAGACCTCATCCCGTTGGCTTTGTCGCACATGCGACATGTTGGTGTACGGGACTGAAAATGAGCGCTCGAGCAGCTTGGATTGATATCGATCTAGAAGCGGTGCGTCACAATGTCCGCCATCTCCAAACATTGATCGGCGATGCCAAGGTCATGGCGGTGGTGAAAGCCAACGGGTACGGACATGGCGCTGTTGAAGTAGCCGAAGCCGCGCTTGAAGCAGGAGCCCATGGACTGTGCGTCGCGTTAGTTCAAGAAGGAATCGAACTACGCCGTGCTGGTATTGAAAATCCAATTCTGCTCTTGTCAGAACAACCGCTTGATCAAGTAGGTGACATCGTTGCGCATGGCCTCATTGCGACGGCGTATTCGGTTTCCTACATTGATGCACTTGCAAACGAAGCACGAGTTCGCAATGTTGTCGGGCAAGAAGTGCATCTGAAGATTGACACCGGAATGAATCGAGTCGGATGCAAGCCGAGTGACGCTGTTGAATTCGGCGGTCGCATCATGGCTCGGTCACCCGAACTCGTTTTAGGAGGAGTCTTTACGCATTTGGCGTGTGCTGATGATCTTGAAAGTGATTTCACTGATCGACAAATTTCGAAGTTTGATACAACAATCGCTGCATTACACAGCGCTGGAGTTGAAACAGGTTGGATTCATATTGCGAATTCTGCAGGTTCGCTTGCCCATCAAAATTCACATCGTGACATGGTGCGCGCAGGGATCGCGGTATATGGCATCGCTCCCGATATTGCGATTGAACATCTGTGTGCCGAATTGCGACCGGCGTTGTCGTTAAAGGGGCGCATTACTTTTGTGAAAAAGGTTTCTGCTGGTGAGGGCGTTTCGTATGGTCAGCGTCACCATTTTGACAAGGCCACAACGGTGGCGACAGTTCCGCTGGGTTATGCCGATGGTGTACCGCGTCGTTTGTCTGCGGTAGGCGGCGAAGTTTTGGTTGGGGGACGTCGTTGCCCAATCGTCGGAGTCGTCACGATGGACCAGCTGATGGTTGACGTCGGCGATCAATCGGTTGTTGTCGGTGATGAAGTGGTACTGATCGGAACTCAAGGTTCAGATTCGGTGACGGCTAATGAATGGGGCAGTCGACTCGGAACGATTGGCTATGAAGTCGTTTGCGGCCTCTCGAACCGCCTGCCACGTCAGTATCAAGAGTCAATTCCTTCTTCTTTTATGATTGAAAACGGTTGAAATCAAGTCATATTGAGAACATATACCATTAGGGAGATCCAGGTTTTTGGGAGAATTGGATTGTTATTGTCATTAGAGACACGATTCTCAATCCGTAATCGAGGGTGAGCAGTATGCGCAACAAAGTTGACTTGCGGCCTTTGACTAGTGATGACTACAAAGAGATTTATGAATGGTCAACGAATCTCTCTGAATCTTTTCGCTGGCGTTTTGGTGGACGAACCCCAAGTCCGGAGGAATTTGCCCATTCGTTGTGGATCAATGTTCTCGCCCAATATCTAGTGGTTGACGAAAATGAAGAGAAGCAAGGCCTCGTAGTTCTTTACGACGCAGATCATGTAAACGGCCATGTTTACATCGGGGTTCAAGGTCGACCAGGGGGACAGAGCGGAATCTACGCAACTCTTGGGTTGCTGCGTTTGATTGATCATGCATTCCGTCATTGGCCGTTCCGAAAAATCTATGCGGAAATTCCTGAATACAATATGGCAAGTTTTCGCAGCATTGTTCGTCGGGGGATGCAAGTAGAAGGACGACTCGTGAGTCATATCTTTTACCAGGATCGTTATTGGGACCTCATAACGCACTCTTTGACTCGCGAAATTTGGGCAGAGGTTTCACAAATTCCGTTTGCAGCGATTTTTGAAAAGGAGACATAGTGAATAGAACATTCATATCTCTGATGTGCGGACTTGGTCTGATGGGGGTCAGCTGTGGATCGTCAACCAATAGCGACACAAATACTAAAGATGAGGTTGAAAAAGTCCAGGCGGCGACGACTGCCGCGTTAAATAGTCACGTGCCGGTCCTGCCAGATTCTCCCACTGTCGGTCTAAAACACGGAGCTACCATTAATTTCCCTAAAATCTCTGGGCTCATCGCAATTAAGGTGACAATCAATGGTCAAACGTTTACGGCGGGTGAAAGTTCAGAATCCTTTATCGTAGATCTGGGACTTGATGCATCGGTTAAGAAAGTTCAAGTTTTGGTGATTCAGACCTTTGATGACGGCGCAGAAGTGCAATTGCCTCTGGAGTTATCCTTTGAGGATTATTCCACTGAACAATTGAATATTGACGGCGTGATCTCGTCTTCGGCTGAAGTAGTTATTCCATGGACAGAACTTTCAGCGGCTGCTACGGATGATTCGGGTATGGGGACGGTCGGATCAATTGCACTTAGTTCAAGAGATTCAGTAAGCGTTCTCAATTGGTCAAAGTCAGAAATCGTAAACATTGAATTTGAAACAGGACTATTTCGTAAGCTCCTGCTCACTGTCGGTAATTTCTCTTATCTCCTATCAAGTCCAGATGTTGTAGGACTAACTGCATTGAACCGTGACCCTTGTGAATTGCAAGGTCTTCCGAACGGGAAAGCAACTAAGGGCGTTGACTTGCTTTGTTCGCTGCCACTCGGGATCGAAGTTTTTGTCGGACATGGTGGCGTGATCTATGTTCGGAATCCAACCGATGCTGCTTATTACTCTTCGGGGGTATCGGTCTCCGGCGGCGAAGCTCCGAAGCTTTATTCAATTCTGAAATCGGCACGATTGTGGCTGAGTGATCAAGATCTTGTTTGGTCACCTTTTGGCAACGATGATTCAAAAACAATCTCATTTTCTGGCGCGTCTGTGTTGTCAATTATTCAAGTCATGCCGTTCCAGGAAAGCGGTCTTGTGGCATTGGTCGAGATTGGCGATTTCGCAAAGAAAAATCACCTCGAAATTATTGTGGTAGATGAGTCCGGGGTTCGACGGTCAAGACTTGCGGGGAGTTTGATTATGGACATGCCCGCTCCGCTTAGTGTCTGGCTCGACACATTTGCTGTTGCGACCCAATCAACGGAAGGGTTGATCATCGAGAAGTTTCAGGCTGGCACATGATCAGAGACTCGTCATTAATTACCGAAAGGAAAGTTTGAATGATTAGTAGAAAATTGGATAGAACAGTCTTGGCGCTCGGACTGGTCTCAATCGTCAACACTTTGCTTGCCCGACAGACTGAAGCGGTTTACCATCAACCTTGGACACGAAGTAACGCAGTCACAATGGCACTCAGTGGAGTGAATGAGTCCTATGACTCAACCGGGTCGCACTCCGTTTGGACCGACGATAATTTGGAAAATGAGTATGGCGCGGATTGCTCAGGATTTGTTAATAAGTCATGGGCACTGGATTACTACTATCCGAGCACATCTGACTATCACGGGCCTTATAACTCGCAAGATTGGTTCAATGGTCCGGTGGACGGAGTTTGGCCGATTTTAATGTCAGATTCGAGAACCAGATTCGGTGACGCGTGGGTTCGCCAAAAATCAAACTCAGTCGGGCACATGGGAATGTTTGGATCTGCCACTAGAGACTCGAGCGGAAAGTGGAAGATCATTCACGCTGCTTCAACAGATTTGGGGATCCGTTCGCAGATGGTGACCGATTCGTACTTTGATACCTCAACCAACCCGAACGGAATTGTAAGTTATCCAGCAAAACGTTTTAAAAGAACCAACTGGTAGATCCTGCCTTAAATCTGCTGCGCCCACTGCAGCATAGGTAGGCTTTCGGAGTGATTTCGCTCTTGGTTCAGTCGATTGCTGACACCCATGGTGTCGCTGCGGCCATTGCCCAATTGAGTCGTACGAGTGACATCATTGTTTTGGCTGGCGAAATGGGTGCTGGTAAAACAGCTTTCGCTCAAGGCTTTGGTGCAGCGCTCGGAGTTGACGAACCCATCACGAGCCCGACCTTTACATTGGTGCACACCTACGACACCGGTCGTGTGACGTTGCACCATGCCGATCTGTACCGTCTCGACAAAATGTCTGAAGTTTCTGATCTTGCTCTTCATGAAATGATTGATGGAGACGGAGTCATGCTCGTCGAGTGGGGAGACGTTGCGTCCGAACTTTTGGGAGATCATCTCGAAGTATTTCTGCGTCACAACACCGACCATGCCGATGATGAACGATCAATCGTGATTCATAGTGTCGGTACACAGTGGGCATCGCGTCTTGAACGTTTGAAGACCGCTTTAACGTTATGGCTTGAGGACTAGGGCCATGCTCACACTCGGAATTGAAACAGCCACCGAACGCGTCAGTGTTGCGCTAGGTGATCATGATGGTGTTCTTGGGTCAATCGATATCACGCGTGGTCGTCGCCATGCCGAAACTCTGACTCCGGCAATTGAATTTCTCTGTCGCCAAGCCGATGTCAAGATTGATGAAGTGGCCGTAGTAGCGGTTGATGTTGGTCCAGGATTGTTCACTGGCATGCGCGTCGGAATCGCTGCAGCCAAAGCCATCGCTCTTGCATTGCACATTCCGATGATCGCAATGTCGAGCCTTGATCTTTTGGCGTATCCATTGCGCCGCACCGATCAACTCATCGCATCAGTGATTGATGCACGTAAGGGTGAGGTGTTCTACGCGTTCTATCGCCAGACCGATCACGGTATTCAGCGAGTTCTTGAGCCGATGGTCGGTTCAATTGATGATCTGATTTCTGATCTGTTAGGACGAGGTCAAGAAACCTTGTGCGTGGGCGATGGAGCGGTGCGTTATCGCGAAGAAATTGTTGCCGGATTCGCGACTGATTTTGCCGGTTCGTCGTATTCATTCCCCAGCGCGTCTGCCTTAGTCGAATTGGCGCATGTAAGAGCGCTCAAAGAAGACTGGGTTGAACCCCACCAGATTGAAGCGTTGTATCTACGCCAGCCCGATGCCGAGATCAATTGGTCAACTCGCAATTCTGGAGCCGGACGATGAGTATCGTGTCGCGCTTCTTGAAATCAACGAATGATGACGCCAATGGCATCACCGTTGAACCGATGCGTCGTCGTCATGTGCGTGAAATTTTGGCGATTGAAGAACGGGTGTATCCAAAACCGTGGACGTCGGGTGTCTTCTCAAGCGAGATTGATTTAGCTCGTCGCGGCGAGCGTTATTACGTGGTTGCCAAAGATGGTGAACAGGTTGTGGGTTATGCCGGTCTGATGTTCGCTCTTGATGAAGCACACGTCACCAACATTGCCATTGACCCAACTCGGCATCGCCAAGGAATCGCCCGTTTGTTGATGGCGCACATTGCACAACAAGCAATTGTGCACAAGTCTGAGGCACTGACTCTTGAAGTGCGAGTGAGTAATACGGCAGCCCAAGAGCTCTATCGCCATTTCGGTTTTGCTCCAGCCGGAGTTCGCCAGCGCTATTACGAAAACACCGAAGATGCTCTAGTTATGTGGGCGCACGATATTCAGGATGCCGCGTACCAAACTCGACTTGAAAATGTCATGCGGGGGAGTGCAGCCTCATGAGTGCTTTCACACCGAACAACATCGTTGTCAATGAATCAACCGTCATCTTGGCGATTGAAACAAGCTGCGATGAAACGGCTGCCTCGATTGTCATGGGCGGCAACGACATCTTGAGCAGTGTGGTGAGTACACAAATTGATTTGCATGCTCAATATGGTGGAGTCGTGCCAGAAATTGCTGGGCGCGCCCATCTTGATTTATTGAATCCGGTTATTGCGCAAGCAATTTCTGAAGCGGGTATCAGTGAGTCGCGCATTGACGCGGTTGCAGCGACTCATGGCCCAGGACTCATTGGTGCTTTGTTGATTGGCGTGTCGGCAGCTAAAGCTTTGGCTTACACCTGGGATGTTCCGTACATCGGAGTCAATCACCTTGAAGCACACCTGTATGCGGGTTTACTTGAAGATCCAACGTTAGAGCTACCACTCGTTGTGCTTTTGGTTTCTGGTGGTCACACGATGCTGATCGAAATGCGTGGTCATGGCGAATACAAATTGCTGGGTCGCACGATTGACGATGCCGCTGGTGAAGCATTTGACAAGGTGGCGCGTTTCTTAGATCTTGGTTATCCAGGTGGCCCAGCGATTGATGCCATTGCCCGCACCGGTAATGCGCAGGCCATCGACTTTCCGCGTGGAATGTTGCACGACGGACTTGATTTCAGTTTCAGTGGGCTCAAGACCTCAGTCGTGAACTACGTACGCAAGAACCCCAATGTCAACACTGCCGATGTAGCCGCTTCATTTCAGTGGGCGGTTGTGGATGTGTTGCTGAATAAGGCTCGCAAGGCTGCCGAAGCCGTTGGTGCAAAGGGGCTCGTGTTGGGCGGCGGTGTGGCTGCAAACTCGTTGTTGCGCGAGAAATTCACCGAAATGTGTGCAGCCGATGGACGACGCGGTTTATTGCCAAGTCGCGCGATGTGCACCGATAACGCAGCAATGATCGGTAGCGCTGCGTGGTATCGCTTACGTAGTGATGGCCCGACGGCACTTGACTCTGGCGGATTCCCTAATTTGCGTTTGCCACTGATTGATTCGAGCTGGTCACGATGAAGCCGTTAAAGATTGGCAACATTGAATTGGCATCGCCCATTGTGTTGGCGCCGATGGCTGGCGTTACCAATGCGCCTTTTCGAACACTGTGTCGCGAATTTGCTTCGGGTCTGATGTACGTCAACGAAATGGTGATGGCAACTGCGTTGGTTCACGGCAGTGCCAAAACTGAACGCATGGTGACATTTGCTCCCGATGAATCACCGCGCAGTTTGCAGTTGTACGGAAGCGACCCAATCATGTTGGCGCGTGCGGTCACCAAACTGTGTGAGAACGACATCGTTGATCACATTGACATGAACTTTGGTTGCCCGGTTGCCAAAGTGACTCGCAAAGGTGGCGGTGCGGCGGTACCGGCAAAACCAAACTTGTTGCGGGCCATTATGAAAGCAGCGGTGAAAGCTGCTGAGCCTTACGGCGTTCCCGTTACTGCGAAATTCCGTATCGGTGTTGACGAAGATCTCATTACCTATCTGAACACTGGTCGTATTGCCGAAGAAGAAGGTATTGCTTCAATTGCACTTCATGCTCGCACTGCTGAACAGCATTACAGCGGAACAGCCCGCTGGGACACCATTGCCGCACTCAAACAAGCAGTCACGTCAATTCCGGTTTTGGGTAACGGAGATATCTGGACCGCAGCAGATGCGATACACATGGTCAACGAAACTGGTTGCGACGGCGTAGTGATTGGCCGTGGTTGTCTTGGTCGGCCATGGTTGTTTGAAGATTTGGCCGATGCATTCAATGGTCGCGAAGTGAAGGCGCCGCGCACGTTGGGTTTTGTTGTTGATGTGATGAAGCGCCATCTACTAACTTTGGTTGAACACTTTGGCGATGACAGTTCGGGAACTTCACGAGGTGTACGAGATTTTCGCAAACACGTGTCGTGGTACCTCACTGGTTATCCAGTTGGTGGTGAAGTACGTCATCGTTTGGCAACTGCTGATTCAATCGCGGCCTTTGATGCAATTCTTGACGAGATGATTGAACGCAATGGCGCCGACATGACTGTGGTCGAAGGTGGCGAGAGTTTGCGTCGTGGCAAGACCAGTGGACCGATCAAGGTTTCATTGCCCGAAGGATTCCGCGGTTGTCTTGATGACATGACCATTCCCGATGATGATTCGGAGATGGCTGTGTCGGGCGGTTGATTGTTGATGTCTGTCATTTTGGGTTCGGGTTCGCCACGCCGACTTGAGTTGTTGCGCAGTATTGGCGTTGAGCCACGCGTAGTGTCACCCGATATCGATGAGTCCGTTCTTGAAGGCGAGTTGCCTGCTGATTACGTGCGGCGTTTGGCATCCGCGAAATTAGATGCAGTCATGAAAACTGTGGGCGCCGTGAACGTTGGGGCCATCGTGATTGCCGCCGACACGACCGTCGATGTTGATGGTGTTATTTTCGGGAAGCCGGCCGACGATGCCGAGGCAGTGAAAATGTTGCTCGCTTTGTCGGGACGTCGCCATCAGGTGCATACGGGCTTCGCGGTTGCGGTGGCTGGACCAGGTTGTCGGGGAGTCGATTGGGATGGGCACGTCGAAGTCGTGTCGAGCACGGTGACCTTTCGCGCGGTGCCGATTCCGGAGATCATCGCCTATGTCGATTCGGGAGAACCCCGTGACAAGGCCGGTGCCTATGCCATTCAGGGCGGGGCCGCGGGGTTTGTCGAGCAGGTCGAAGGGTCGTTGAACGCCATTATTGGGCTTCCGATCGAGCGCCTGACCGAGATCTGCGCCGCCCTTGGCGCACCCCTGCGCTGAAGCTGTTCGGTCAGCCCTAATTGGGTTAGCACTCGCGGTTGGCGGTTGCTAACTGCTCACTTTCACCCCTATCCTTGGCACTCGGCAGGTACGAGTGCTAACGCTCATATCGGTCACTTATATCCGACAACTATCTAGCCACGGAGGCTTGAATTATGAACCTGAAGCCCCTCGATGACCGCATCGTGGTACGGCCCAACGCAGC
>ENA-OUVC01001260-OUVC01001260.1-marine-metagenome-genome-assembly--contig:-NODE-1260-length-15303-cov-3.847432_pt1 | contig 15303 bp, 11 predicted proteins | sample MGYA00248622_ERZ508571 | MGnify/ENA primary metagenome ERZ508571 (study PRJEB26236, sample SAMN06267175) | marine metagenome | isolation source: Columbia River Estuary | place: USA:Columbia River... | reverse complement strand
TTAACTACAATTACCTTGGCGTTCTTTACGTTGAGTTTGACTTCTTGCTTCTTTGGAAAAAACAAAGGTAAGGGGGTGCCTGATGATGGGCAGTTGCATGGCGTTGCTCCTTTAGCAAAGCAAAGTATGCTAACACCTAGAACCATGGTATACGTTCCGCCTGGAACATTCCACATGGGACCAAGTGATGAAGACGTTAGTTTCAATTACAGTAATCGTAATAGAAATGTGTCTATTCCAGGTTTTTGGATGGATGCTACCGAAATTACAAACAACCACTATCGTCAGTTTGTAAACTGGGTGCGTGATTCGTTAGCGTACAAAGTGAGCAATAACATGGGATTAAACAATCCTGCAGACACTTCTGCAGTTGACTGGGGGAAAGCATCGAAATATACTTACGATAATAAACAATTATCAAATCTTCCAGGCCTAACTTATTACAATGAACTAACCAAAAGACTTTCAATAGACCCTGAAGTATTGAGTTACAGGGTTCGTTATTTTGATTTATCAGCAGCGGCAAAAATCAGCAAGGATGACCCATTGCAAAAAGGTCGTGATAAAATTGTGAGTTATGCGGTTCCTGTTTATCCTGATACCTTAGTTTGGATCAGAGACTTCTCTTATTCTTACAATGAACCTTTAGCAAAAAGATACTACGCACACCCGGCCTACGGAAACTATCCAGTAGTAGGGGTTACTTGGAAACAAGCGGTTGCTTTTTGTCATTGGAGAACGCATATTCAAAATGCAGATTTTGCAAAAAAGAAAATCGCCGTTGATGGTGATTACAGACTACCTAACGAAGCAGAGTGGGAATACGCTGCAAGAGGTGGTAGAACCAGTACTATGTTTCCGTGGGGTTCTCCATATTTAAGAAATAAAAAAGGTTGTTTACTTGCAAACTTTAAACCTGGTAGAGGTAACTATCCTGAAGATGGTGGTTTTTACACGGTTAAAGCAACTGCTTACTGGCCAAACGACTTTGGATTGTACAATATGTCTGGAAACGTTGCAGAATGGACGGCTTCTTATTTTTATGAAGGTTCATACAATTTCATGTCAGACTTAAGTCCGGATGTTAGAATTGAAGCCGACGAAAATGATCCTCCTCGTATGAAACGTAAAGTAGTAAGAGGCGGAAGCTGGAAAGACGTTGGTAACGCTCTACAAGTGAGTGCGCGCGCTTACGAATACCAAGACACCGCAAAATCTTATATCGGATTTAGAACCGTAATTGATTTAGCGCCAAAAACAAAAAAATAATTCCATTACAAAATATTCATCTCAACTTTTTTAATTCATAAAAATTCAAAACATGTCAGCTCAACAAGAAAAAATATTTGGCTTACCAGCTCAAACAACAATGAGACTTGTAAACGTTTTTGTATGTACCGGTGCATCTGTCGTAATTTTTGGTGCAATGGCAAAAATTCTACACTTGTCTTGGGCAGACTGGGCACTTAAAATTGGTTTAACAACTGAAGCCATTATCTTTTTGATCTATGCAATTTTACCTCCAGAAGGCGGACATGGTCCATCAGGCGGCGGTGGCGGTGCGGATCTTCCATCTACAGTTGTGGCGGATGTAACAAAAAGATTTGATGAATTATTTGCTAACGCAGGCTTAACGCAAGAAAATTTGTCTAAGCTTAGTACTAGCTTTCAAAAACTAGGCACTACTGTAGAGCAAATTGGCCAAATAGGCGACGTGGTTAAATCTACTTCAGATTTTTCTGCAAAAACAGGAGAAGCTGCTGCAGCCCTTGGTTCAATTAAAGATGCAGCTGTTAAAGCGAGTGAATCTTTAGGTAGCATTTCATTGGCTTCTGATAGTACCAATGAGTACCACAAGCAAGTTCAAAGCTTGGCTAAAAACTTAGGTTCATTAAATACCATTTATGAACTTGAATTACAAGAAAGTAACAACCATCTTAAAGCACTCAACCAGTTTTATGGCAAATTAGCGCAAGCTTCTGAAGCCATGAACGGTACTGCAGAAGATGCATTAAAAGCAAAAGAACAAATTGGTGCCCTTGCTAATAATTTGGGTAAATTAAATCAAGTATACGGTAACATGTTAACTGCTATGCAGGGTAGATAGTAACCCACCAAGATTTAAACACATTATTAATAAGATTACCTAAATAGTACAATATGTCACTACCTAAGGAACCGCGGCAGAAAATGATTAACATGATGTACCTAGTGCTTACCGCACTATTGGCACTGAATGTTTCTGCCGAAATTTTAAATGCATTTAAAACCGTTGATCGCAGTTTGATGATTGCGAGTGGCGTTGCTGAGCAAAAGAATGTTGAGATTTTCAAATCTTTTAAAGCAAAACTAGAAGATCCTACTTCAAGAGAAAAGGCAGCAATTTGGGAACCCAAAGCGCAGCAAGCAAAAAAAATATCTGACGATCTATACAATTATATTGAAGGACTTAAAATTGAACTTAAAAAAGAATCTGGCCTTAAAATTGTAGATGGTAAGGAAGAATTTAAAGAAGATGATTTAGACGCCGGAACTCGTTTACTCGTTCAGTACGCTCCAGAAGGAAAAGGAAAGGGCAAAGAACTTTTTGAAAAGCTTAAAGTCTACAAAGAGCAGTTGTTGAGTATTGACCCGGAAATGAAAAAAGAAATTGAACTTGGCTTACCCCTTGATTTAACAATTCCTCCAACATCTAGCGACGCTGGAAAAACTGATTGGGCGTATGCTTATTTTCATATGACACCTACCATTGCTGCGATCACCATAATGAGTAAGTTTCAAAATGACGTAAGAAATTCTGAATCAAGAGCCGTTGAATTTTGCCACAAGCAAATTGGCCAAGTAGAAATTATTTATGATCAGTTCCAAGCTTTTGCTGGAACCAATACGCAATATTTAATGCCTGGTGAAGAGCTAGTTATTACAGCTGGTATTGGTGCGTTTAGTAATGCAGCACAACCCACTATTTCTATAGATGGTGCTAATGTGCCACTTAACGCAGAAGGTACTGCCGAATACAAAACACGTGTAAGCGGTTCTGGTTCTGGCGTCAAGCGTGTAAGAATTTCTTATGCAAAACCTGACGGTACAATAGCTGTGGTAGAAAAAGAAATTAAATATACTGTTGGCGTACCTGCCGGATTAACAGTATCTACCGATAAAACACGTGTATTTTATAAGGGACTAGAAAATCCATTGAGCGTAACTAGTGGTGGTGGCGGTGACGAGAAAGTTAGTGTTTCTATTGAGGGAGCCGGAGCCTCCTTAAGAAAAGTTGGTTCAGGTCAATACATTGTGACTTGTACACAATTAGGAACCGTTAATGTAATTGCGAATGATGGGAAAAGCATTCAACGAATAGCCATTCCTGTTAAGCGCGTTCCAGATCCAATTGTAGTCGTTGGTGGAAGTGCTGGTGGAGCAATGGCAGCAAATGTGTTTCGTGTGCAAAGTGGAGCGATTGCCGAATTAAGAGATTTCGTATTTGAAGGTGTTGCCTACAAAGTTGTTTCATACATGCTCATTTGTACGGGTAAAGGGTTTGATGAACCTGAATTTGCAGAAGTAAATGGTGCTTCATTTAAAGATGGTTCAGCACAAGCATTGATTAGAAGATGTCAGGCTGGCACTACGGTTACCATTGGTGAAATTAAAGTGTTAGAACCGGGCGGCGGCACTAGAAAATTAGATCAAAACATTACGTTCATATTGCAATAAAATAGTTTTTTATGAAAAAAATATTTATAATAGGGTTAGCAGTTAGCGCTATAAGTATTAGCGCAAATGCACAATTCAGCAGCTTAAAAGGTAAAAAAACAGCAACCGTTGTAGATACTACAAAAAAAACGGGAGCCCCATCTGTTACACCAGCGGTAACACCAAGCGCTAGCAGTACTGGGGTGCCACCTAAGCCAGTTAAATCATATGATACAACTATTGTTGGAGGCTTTGGGGAAGTGGTTCCAAAAAGTTTACGCAACGAGACCCTTGCCGACCGTAAAACAGACCGTTCAAAAAATCCGTTGGATTACGAAGATTTGAGAGAAGATGATTGGCTGTACTCCGAGTTTATTTGGAGAGAGATTGATGCAAGAGAAAAAATGAATCAATCTTTTTTGTACCCTGGCAAAGATAATACCGGTGACCAACGTTTTTTTTCTATTTTGTTAAATGCGATACAAAACGATAAAGTTGCTGCATTTTCGGCAGAAGGCGGAGACGACCGTTTTACCAAGGAGTTAAATTACGATGAAGTCTCTAAAATGATGAAAGGTAAGCTAGACACTATTTTGGTTCAAAATGCTACTTATCCAACTGTTTATGATACAAGTATTATTGTCGATACTAAGTTTGCTCCAAATCCTGATTCTATTTATACATTCCGTTTAAAAGAGCAGTGGATAGTAGACAAAGAAGCAAGTAGACTTTTTTGTAGAATCATTGGTATTGCTCCAGTAGCAAAAATTGTGGTTAATGGAAAGTCAACAACCAAAACATTATTTTGGGTATACTATCCTGAATTACGCAAAAGCTTAAATAAGTACAATGTATACAATCCTAAAAACTACGCTGGGCGTATGACATGGGAAGAGCTTTTTGAAAGTCGTTTCTTCTCTAGTTACATCGTGAAGTCTAGCAATAACAATCCTAACGATAAATCTTTAAGTCAATTATTTAAGAATCCTTTATTTAGATTGTTAGAAGGCGAAAATATTAAAGAAAGAATTTTCAATTACGAACAAGACTTATGGTCTTATTAATTGTAAAACTTAATAATAAAAAAAGGGACTTTTCAAGTCCCTTTTTTTATGGGTTGGCCTCAAAAAATTTTTGAAGCGCGGCTGCTTTTTTGGCACCAATAAGTGCAACAATATTTTGGATAGGTTCTTTTTTAATATTTGCTACCGATTTAAATTGGTTAAGCAGTATTTCTCTTGTGGCTGGCCCAATGCCTTCAATATTTTCCAGTGCTGTTGTAAAAGTACCTTTGGACCTTTTGTTTCTATGAAAAGTAATTCCAAAACGGTGCACTTCATCTCTAATGCCTCTTAATAGTTTTAAGCTGTCGCTATCCCAGGGTAATTTTAATGACTGACTGTCATTTGCAAAAAAAAGTTCTTCTTCATTTTTAGCAAGACCTACAAGTGTGGTGCTGCCAGTGAGTCCTAGGGCTTCTATGCTTTCAAGTGCCGCGCTTAGCTGTCCCTTGCCGCCGTCAATTACAATGAGCTGAGGCATAGGCTCGCCGGCTTCTTGAACCCTTTTATATCTTCTATACACCACTTCTTTCATGGTGGCGAAATCATTGATGCCTTCAACTGTTTTTACATTAAAATGACGGTAATCTTTTTTGCTTGGCACACCGTCTTTAAAACATACCATGGCCGATACTGGAAAACTACCCTGAAAATTAGAGTTATCAAAACATTCGATATGGGTAGGCGTTTCTTGTAAGTGTAAATAAGATTGAAGTTCGTCCAGTACTAATTTTTTCTCTGATACAGACTTGCCCTCTAATTGTAATATTTTTTTAAGTTGCAGTTCTCTGGTGTAATAGGTAACATTTTTTATTGAGAGATCTAGCAACTTCTTTTTATCACCAAGTTTTGGAACAGTGATCGTAATATTTTTGTCAAAATATTCGATGGGGTAAGGAACAATAATTTCGGTACTAAGGCTATTAAAGTCGGCTCTTATTCTTTCAACAGCAAAGCAAAGTAGTTCGTCTTCGGGCTCATCTAATTTGCCCTCTAATGGAACTGTATGGGTTTGTATGATACTTCCATTTTGAACCATCAGGTAATTGACATAAGCGAGTTTTCCATCTTTAAGTATCGAAAACACGTCTAAATTTGAAAAGTGTTTACCTACCACTACTGATTTTTCTTGGTAGGTAAGTAGTAAATCCATTTTGTATTTTAGTTGTGCCGCTTTTTCGAAATCTAATGCCTCGGCATGTGCTTGCATTTCTTTTTTTAGGTGGTTCATGAGTTGACTCATGTTTCCTTTCAATAAATGTTTCAATTGTTCTAAACTGTCCAGGTAGCTCTCTTCAGTTTGATATGCCACGCATGGGGCCAAGCAGTTTCCTAGATGGTATTCTAGGCAAGGTTTAAACTTTTGCTTATCAATATTTTCCTGACTTAAGTTAAGCTTACAAGTGCGCAGTGGAATAAACTGTTTGATGAAACTTAACACTTCTCTAATGGTTCCCTTAGAAGTAAAAGGACCAAGGTATATCGAGCCATCATTGTATTTTTTCCAAGTAGAAAAAACCCTTGGGAAGCGTTCTTTTTTAATCACCAAGTATGGGTAACCCTTATCGTCTTTTAATAAAATATTGTAGCGAGGTTTGTACTGCTTAATTAGGGAATTCTCAAGTAATAATGCATCTTGCTCAGAGTCAACGATGGTAAACTCGATACGATCAATTTTTTGAACCAGCTCAATGGTCTTAAAACTATTTTGATTTTTTGTAAAATACGAGGCAATCCTTTTTTTTAGGCATTTTGCCTTACCTACATAAATGAGTAACCCATTTGCATCATAGTACTTATAAATGCCTGGGTCTGCGGGTAATTTGTGTGCTATTTGTTGGTACTGTTCCTGAGTCATTTATGGAAGTATAACGCGAACAGTAATTGTTTTGTTGAGTGAAAATCCGTTATTCGTTTCTTTACTAATGGACGTGGTAAAACCTTCATTTGTTTTCCAGCTCAATTGCTCTGTACATGTGGTGTCTTTATTCAGGTATTGTTTTCTTACAAATATTCTTTTAACGACTGAGGTTTGTTCATCCATTAATATGTCAATATTTCTTACCGGAACACCGGTATTGATAGGCGTATAATTGATGTTAAAACTAGCTGTCCCCGCATCTCTAAATACCGATTCTTTGTAATTCTTTTTTTGAACACTATCACTAATGTCTGCGTTGATAAACGACTGAATGACTGGCATTACTTGTGTCACCTGCGTAGTAGTACTATTTTTTTTTGTACCTTCTGTTGTGACAACACTATAAGTCGCGTGCATGCTGTCAAAATATTTTAATTGACTTTGAATATAAGATGCGATAGGGTAAAAGCTGGTGGTGTCGGCTGCTACATTTACTGGTTCTTTTTTTTCATTTGTATTACTACAGGCGGCAGCCATCACGCAAACAAAACATGCTAGAATTAAAGATTTCATTCCGTAAAATTACTTAAACTGTTTGCTCCAACCTATTCGGAATCCGTAATCAATCAGATTTTCTTTAATTGGATAAGGGTTGTTGTAGGTTGGCAACGTTTGGTATCTGATTTGTGGCCCTAACTGCCAAATGGTATTTCCTTTTTGATAGCTAAATTGAATGCCAGCACTGGTATTGATATTCCACTTGCGCACGTAGTCATTACCGGCAGCATAATTTGCATAATCGGTAGATAGCAAGTAAACATTATTATTGATATTGTATGTGGGCTGTATAGTTGCTTGTGTGTGAATGCCAAATTTCTTAAATCTAAAGAGCTGATAGTCTAGTCCAACTGGCAGGGCAATTTGGTATACTTTATTGTTGAGCTTGGCAGATCTAAAACCAACATTATTAGTATAACTCGACATTACTGAAACTGTTTGAACCCTGCCGCCATTCACTAATGCAAGGGTAGCAGCATTGGCACCTGACTCATAGGTGTCAATCTGGTATTGTCTAATATTAAGTTGAAGTCCGGTTTTGAATTGCAACTTTTTAGTAACCGAATAATTAAGTGTAAATCCAAGTTCTAATCCAATATCAGGTCTGTGTCTAACCGCTTGGTTAAACGTAGGTGTTTGAACCAGTGGGGAATTGATTGGAATGGCAATGAGTGATGGTTGAATTAACTCTTTTACTTTTTGATCGCTTAGCACCCTAAAACTAGCAGAGGGCGTCGCATAAAATTGAACACTATATTTCTTCTTTTTTGCTACAGTCATTGCAGCAGCTTCAATTTCAAAACTATGATTAACCTGGCTATGTATTAGTGCCGGCAAAAGTGAATTATTATTCATTTTATTTGTGCTATCACTGCTTGAAATAGTAGCTGCTGCTTCGACAATTTTATTTTCTTGCGTGACTATATCATCATTTGTGAAAGTGGTATTAGTAGCAATATCATTTATGGTATTCGTATCCGCTACTTTTTTTGTTGGAGCTACTTCAAACACGCGTAAAGGCATTTTTGATGTACGCTGTTCAACTACTGTTACCTTCGGTTTTGAGGCGATCATTTGTGCGCTGGAATGATACGTTGTAAAAGGCTTTTCAAGTGCGTGACTACTATTTTTTGGCTTCAAAATATTATTTGTAAGCGCAATTGGTTCAGATTTTTGTGTAACTATAAAAGTAGAAACAGTTAGTGCAACAAGCACTGTTAACGCAATGATAGTAAGGGCTGGCCATGATCTGTTTCCATGTACTTCGGTTCGTATATTATCCCAAACACGACCAGATGGGTACATCTTGTGTTCGTTTACCTCGTCAAGTATAAACTCCTCAAAAGCATCTAGTTGATTCCTCTTTTCCATATCTACCCGCTTCACGTAATTATTTTTGTATCACCGACAACAACTCAAATTTCTCTTTGGGTGCTTCAATAATTCTTTTCTTAATTAAAATATTTGAAAGCATATTTTTGGCCCTTGTGTATTGGCTTCTGCTTGTGCTTTCTTCAATGTCTAATAAAATGCTAATTTCTCTGTGACTATATCCTTCGATTGCAAATAAATTGAGTACTGTTTTGTAACCGATCGGTAATAGTCTAATACATTCAACAACTTGTTTAGATTGCATAATGGAAGCAATGGATTCTTCTTTTACCTCCAAGTTTTCTGCACTCGTTAAATCTAAACTCTCTGTAAATTTCTTGTACTTTTTTAAAAAGTTGATGCTGGTATGCACCATGATGCGTCTAATCCAACCTTCAAATGAACCTTTGTTTTGAAACGTATGTATTTGTGTAAACACCTTAATAAACCCTTCTTGCAGCATATCTTCTGCATCTTCTCTGTTTTGTGCAAACCGGTAGCATACGCTAAGCATTTTTGGGCTATAAAAATTAAATAGCTCCCTTTGTGCAGCAGCGTCGTTGTGTAAGCAACCCGCAATTATAGCTTGCTCGGTCATTGAATGGGGTTAATTGTTGTTCTAATTTAGGTAAAAAAAGGGTAAAAAGAGTATATTTTAAGTATAAATTCATTAATTTAAGGTCCAATTTATACTGTAAACACCCCCACCCAGTTACCATGGAAAGAAATAGACTTACTGAGAACGTCCCTCCGCCAACCACTGGATTGCAGCCTTATGCTGGCAGTTTTGGTGCTCCCGAGCTCAGGCATTTACTAAGACGAACGCTATTTGGTGCCACCAAAGCTGACATGGCTTACTTTTCTGGTAAATCTGTTACGGAGGTTATCAATGAACTTTTGAATCCTACGGCGCCGTTACCGGCGCCTCCGGTTAAAGAATATGTGGTAGCCGCTTCCACACTTGTACCGGATACTAATATTGCGGCGGGAACCACTTGGGTGGGTGATCTTAATAATGACGGAACCATTGCCAGTTACAGACGGGCTTCTTTTAAGAAGTGGTGGGTAGGTAATCTTGTGAATCAAGACCGTAGTATTCGCGAAAAAATGACGCTTTTTTGGCACAATCATTTTGCTACAGAAATGAATGATGTAAGCAATGCGCAATACATATACAAGCACCATCATTTACTGCGCAGTAGCGCGCTTGGTAATTTTAAAACACTTACCAAAAATGTAACGCTGGATCCGGCTATGCTTGTTTATTTGAATGGACAGCTCAACACAGCTGCTGCTCCCGACGAAAACTATGCGCGTGAAATTCAGGAACTTTTTTGTTGCGGCAAAGGGCCAGACTCTTTGTACTCCGAAGCGGATGTTAAGGCAGCTGCTAAAGTATTAACCGGTTGGCGGAACAATGCAACCACGCTGACCGCCTACTTTACAGCTTCTAGGCATGATGCTACCAATAAAACTTTCTCTTCTTTTTATAACAATACAGTAATCACTGGGCGCAATTCTGCTACGGGTGGTGAACAGGAATTAGATGATTTACTCAATATGATTTTTGCTACCCAAGAAGTAGCGAAATACATGTGCAGAAGGCTTTACAGGTGGTTTGTGTATTATGATATTGATGATACCGTAGAGCAAAATATTATTACACCGCTTGCTAATTTATTCAGGTCCAGTAATTATGAAATATTACCGGTACTAGATAAACTTTTAAAAAGTGAACATTTCTTTGATGCATTATCTAGTGGTTGTGTTATTAAAAGTCCAGCAGAATTAGTAATTGGATTTTGTAGAGAATCAGAAATTGCTTTTCAACCAGATACAGATTATTTCACCAATTATGGATTTTATAATTACCTCGTTAGCTGGATGAACAATATGCAACAAAGTATTGGTGATCCGCCTGATGTGAGTGGATGGAAAGCGTATTACCAAGAACCTCAATTCAATGAAGTTTGGATCAATAGTGATACGCTACCAAAGCGCAATCAGTTCACTGATACTATGGTTGTAAGTGGTTATACTTTTAATAGTAAAAAAATACAACTCGATCCACTTGCATATGCAAGAACATTTTCAAATCCAGGTGATCCTAATCTATTTATTGCTGAGTTAACAGAGCGTTTGTTAGGCCTTGATATTTCTGCTACTTCCAAAGCGCAGCTTAAAAAAGACATTCTATTAAATGGCCAAAGCCTCGATATTTATTGGACGCAGGCATGGGATTTATATATATCAACGCCTACGAATGCTGCCAATACTACATCGGTTCGTACTAAAATACGTGACCTCGTAAAATATTTAATGAACCTAGCCGAGTATCAACTAGCATAAAACATCCCCCCAATGAAACGTAGAGATTTTTTAAAAAATACTGTCCCCGTTGGTGTGGTGATGCCAGCACTAGTGGGTGGATTTTCATTTAAGGCATTTGGTGCAGAAGATCCTATTGCACAGTCATTGTTACTGCCAGCAGCCGTAGAAAATGACCATGTACTAGTTATCATTCAACTCAATGGAGGTAATGATGGATTAAATACGGTCATTCCGCTCGAAAATTTTTCTAATTATGTGAATGTCCGTTCTAATATTTATATTCCTGAAGACAAAGTTTTAAAATTATCAGGCGTCACCAAAGCAGGCCTACACCCCGCTATGACTGGGCTTCAGGCGATGTACAATGATGGAGAATTAAGTATTATACAATCTGTGGGTTATCCGCAACCTAATTTTTCGCACTTCAGAGCTACTGATATTTGGATGAGTGCAAGTGATAGTAATATGGTTGTAAATAGTGGCTGGGCAGGAAGATTTTTGGATGCTGAGTTTCCAAATTTCCCCAACGGCTATCCCAATGCATCCATGACAGATCCACTTGCCATTCAAATTGGATCTGCTACCTCTTTAACTTTTCAAGGCCCTGCGGTGAGTATGGGTATGAGTATTAGTAATACGTCTAGTTTTTATAATTTAATTAATGGCGTGCGTGATACTGCGCCTAATACGCCTGCTGGTAAGGAATTAAATTTTGTGCGCATGGTGGCGCAACAAACCCAGCAATATGCATCAATTATAAAAGATGCTGCTGCTAAAGTGCCAACGCAGGTGACCTATCCAACAGGTAATTCTTTAGCAGATCAATTAAAAATTGTTGCAAGACTTATTAAAGGTGGTTTAAAAACACGCGTATACATGGTTAATTTTGGCGGCTTTGATACACACGCCTCACAAGTAAATGCCACAGATACAACCACTGGTTCACACGCTACCCTATTAGGGAGAGTGAGTGACGCGATTAGGGCTTTCCAAAAAGATCTTAAATTTTTGGGTGTAGATGACCGTGTAGCGGGTATGACATTTTCTGAATTTGGACGACGCGTAAAATCAAATGGAAGTGTTGGTACCGATCACGGTGCAGCAGCCCCATTATTTGTTTTTGGAAAAAATGTGATACCTGGTGTTTTAGGGGCTACTCCTAAATTTGGTGCTAACGCCACTGTTGGAGAAAATGTACCTTTTGAATTTGATTTTAGAAGTGTGTATGCAACGCTTTTATCTAATTGGCTCTGTGTTTCGGATACTGACCTCCAACAAATCATGCTTAAAAATTTTCAAACACTGCCACTTGTAAATGCAGCTGCTTGTAAGAAAGCAGTTAATTTGTCGGGCGAGGATTTAGTGCATAACTATCCCAATCCATTTACGAGTAAAACAGTGATTTCATTTAAAACGGCAGGTGGTCACACCCTCATTCAAGTGATGGATATGTTAGGTCGCGTGATCACTAATTTAACGGATCGCGATTATGCGCCTGGCACCTATACGGTTGTATTTGATTCAGGTAGCTTGCCAAGTGGTGTGTATTATGCAAGGTTACAAAACATGTCTGTACAACAGGTTCATACGATGTTGAAAGTGAAATAGGTTTGCGTTAAAATTCTTGCTTACTTTGTAGGATGGAAATTAGTTTTAATACACCAGCCCTTCTTTTCCCGGCTATTAGTTTAATTATGCTTGCTTATACCAATCGGTTTTTAGCACTCAGCAGTAGGGTGAGAAGTTTGCATGATAAATACCAGAACCAAGAACAAAAACATATCATACACGGTCAAATAAAAAACCTTCGCTACCGCCTAAAGCTTATTAAAAATATGCAAGCATTAGGGGTGGTAACTTTTTTAGGTTGCATACTTTGTATGTACCTTATTTATGTTCAGTTTATGTTAGCTGCAAATATTGTTTTTGCGATCAGTTTAATTTCTTTTTCCGCTTCTTTACTACTTTCTTTATTAGAAATACAATTAAGTACCAAAGCACTAGAACTAGAACTGAGTGATATGGAAGGGCTCGAAGATCCTTCTGTGATTGAATACTTTAAAAAGAAATTCGGAAAAGAATAAAATCCGCTAGTTAACGCGTTACTTTTCTTTCTCCAATTTGTTGACGCCACATGGCATAATAAAGTCCTTTATCTGCTAGAAGCGCTTCATGCGTTCCGGTTTCAACAATTTGCCCTTTTTCTAATACATAAATCCGGTTGGCATGCATGATGGTGCTGAGCCTATGTGCAATCATCACTGTAATTTGTTCACGCTCTTCAGAAATGGCATGAATGGTTCTAGTAATTTCTTCTTCAGTTATACTATCGAGTGATGACGTTGCTTCGTCAAAAATAAGTAGGTGAGGGTGTCTGAGTAATGCACGCGCAATTGACAATCTTTGTTTTTCTCCACCACTGAGTTTTAATCCTCCTTCACCAATAATACTATCTAAGCCTTGCTCAGCTTTGGATAAAATAGAATGGCAACTCGCTTTTTCAAGGGCTACAATCATTTCGGAATCTGTAGCATTTGGAAATACGAAGCTTAGATTTTCTCTGATAGTGCCTGCAAACAGTTGTGTATCCTGGGTTACAAAACCAATTTGATTTCTGAGTTCTTCAAAATCAATATCATTTTCTTTAGCGCCATTGTATTCGATATGTCCATTTTGAGGTCTGTAAAGGCCTACCAATAATTTAACGAGTGTGCTTTTGCCTGCGCCAGAAGGACCCACAAAGGCAATGGTTTCTCCAAGTTTAACGTCAAATGAGATATTGTCAAGCGCCTTAAATTGTGCGCTTTGGTGTTGAAAAGAAACACCAGAAAAGGCAAGGGTTTGAATGGCGCCAACACTTGTTGGATGGTCGGGTCTCGCTTCCACTTCGCGACTCATGAGTTTGTGAAAATTTTGAAGAGACGCTTCAGCTTCTCTATAGCTCAAAATAATACTGCCAATTTCTTGTAATGGTCCAAAAATAAAGAAGCTATAAAACTGTAATGAAATTAATTGACCCACTGTTAATACATCCCTGTAAATAAGCCACATGAGTGTAAATGTGATAACCTGTCTTAAAAAATTAACAAGGGTTCCTTGTATAAAACTAAGGGAACGAACGTTCTTTACTTTTTTAAGCTCAAGGCCTAAAATTTTGTAGGTATTGGTATTGAGTCTTTTTACTTCTTGATCGGTTAATCCTAAACTTTTTACAAGTTCAATATTACGTAAGCTTTCTGTGGTCGTACCTGCAAGCGCAGTTGTTTCTCCAACAATTGCTTTTTGAATTACTTTTATTTTTTTGCTTAATAGGTTGGTAACCGCGCCAATCAAAATGGCACCTCCTAAATAAATTGGAACAATTGACCAGTGAAGTCTGGTTGCATAAATAGATACGAATACCACACTCACAATAATTCCAAATAGCACATTGATTACATACCCAATAAATTTTTCGGTGTCGGCTCTAACTTTAGTTAATATCGAAAGTGTTTCACCACTTCTTTGGTCTTCAAAATCTTGATAGGGTAAGCGCATGGAGTGCTGTAGCCCATCTGTAAATATTTTGGCACCAAATTTTTGAATGACTACATTAACGGTATAATCCTGAAAAGCCTTTGCGAGCCTACTGACCATGGCAGTGCCCACGAGTAAAAAAAGCATACCCATGATGCCTTTTATAAATTCACTTTCGCTTCTGAAACTACCGTCTGCATTGGTTTTGGCATGATTGGCAAACTGATCTATAAGCTTACCAAAAATCATAGGATCAAATAGCGAAAAGGTTTGATTGATGCCTGCTAATAGTAATGCTAAAAGTACAAGCCCTTTGTAGGGCTTTAAATAGGTGATAAGTAATTTCATAAAATTATATTATTATTCGGCTGCTTTGGCAGCTTCATTGCAAGTGTCAATAAATGCTAGCATTTCTGGCCTGCCTGTTTTTAATTCGGCGCTTGTTACAAAATGCCTAGGTAAAAACTGCCAGCTTTCTTTTAACACATTAAAAAATGCTTCAACGTTTCTTTTAACAACACCTGGCTTTTCTTTGTCAATTTTTGTAAACACAAGTGTAAATACAATACCCCAACTATCTAACTGACTAATAAATTCAAGATCGTTTTTTTGAGGACCATGTCTGCTATCAATGAGTACAAAAACTTGTACTAGATTTTCTCTCTTTTTAAAATAGCCTTCAATCATTTGCTCCCAACGTCTTCTATCTGTTTGAGATCTTTTGGCATATCCGTAACCTGGCAAATCAACAATAAACCATTTGCTTCTTGGTGCTTTTGCCTTTTGTGTACTTTCTATTTCAAAATGGTTGATGAGCTGCGTTTTTCCGGGCGTGCCAGATGTTTTGGCTAAACTCTTCTGACCCGTAATCATATTAATTAAAGAAGACTTACCTACGTTACTGCGTCC
>ENA-OUVC01001259-OUVC01001259.1-marine-metagenome-genome-assembly--contig:-NODE-1259-length-15316-cov-2.407638_pt1 | contig 15316 bp, 13 predicted proteins | sample MGYA00248622_ERZ508571 | MGnify/ENA primary metagenome ERZ508571 (study PRJEB26236, sample SAMN06267175) | marine metagenome | isolation source: Columbia River Estuary | place: USA:Columbia River... | reverse complement strand
CACGATGTGGTGTCCCTGTACCCCATATAGTAACAACTGGATCATTGTTCTTTTTTGCTAATATTATGCGGCGTATTAAAGCTGGCAATACATGAGAGTTCTCAGGATGGTAATTATCATTAGTGCCATACAAATTAGTTGGCATGGCAGATATAAAATTACATCCATATTGAGCACGGTAGCTATCACACATTTCAATACCTGCAATTTTTGCCACAGCGTATGGTTGATTGGTAGGCTCTAAGTAACCACTTAGCAAATATTCTTCTTTTAAAGGCTGTGGTGCATTCTTTGGATAAATGCAAGAAGATCCTAAAAACAAAAGCTTCTTTACTTTATTCAAATAGGATGCGTGAATTATATTAGCTTCCATCATCAGGTTATCATAAATGAATTCAGCACGATAAGTATTATTCGCATGAATGCCCCCAACTTTAGCAGCTGCTAATATTACATAATCTGGTTTTTCATCTTGGAAGAAACTATTCACTAAATCTTGATTTCTTAAATCCAATTCGTTGGAGGTTCTATGAATGATATTATGATACCCTTCAGAATTCAGCTTGCGCTCAATAGCAGAACCTACCATTCCCCTATGTCCAGCAATATATATTTTAGCAGTTTGCTCCATGCTTATAGCCCACTTTGTTTGATATATAATTCCTTTTTAAATAAAGAAACATCACTAGCTACCATTTCTTTGACAAGTGCTGCTAAATCATATTTAGGTTTCCAACCTAATTGAGTCATTGCTTTAGTTGGATCTCCAATTAATAAATCAACTTCAGTTGGTCTATAATATTTAGGATCTACTTTAACAACTACTTTACCTTCTTCCAATTTGTATTCACCAGTATTTTTTACAACATACCCTTCTTCTGCTTCATCCTTTCCTCTAAATCCTAATTCAATTCCTAACTCTGCAAAACTCATTTTTACAAAATCTCGGATGGTTGTAGTAATACCTGTTGCTAAAACAAAATCTTCTGGTTTTTCTTGTTGTAAAATTAAATACATCCCTTCTATATAATCCTTAGCATGTCCCCAATCTCTTTTAGCATCTAAATTTCCTAAATATAAACAATTATCAATTCCTAATGCTATTTGTGCAGTTGCTCTTGTGATCTTTCTAGTTACAAAAGTTTCACCTCTTTGTGGTGACTCATGATTAAATAAAATACCATTACATGCATACATATTATATGCTTCACGATAATTTACAGTAATCCAATAAGCATATAATTTTGCCACTGCATAAGGTGAGCGCGGATAGAAGGGTGTGGTTTCTGATTGCGGAACAGCTTGTACCAAACCATAAAGTTCAGAAGTAGAGGCTTGATATATTTTTGTTTTCTTCGTTAAGTTTAAGATGCGCACTGCTTCTAAAATACGCAAGGTGCCAATGCCATCAGCATTAGCCGTATACTCAGGTAATTCAAAACTTACTTGTACATGACTCATAGCGGCCAAATTATAAATTTCATCGGGCTGCACTTCTTGTATGATACGAATCAAATTTGTAGAATCAGTTAAATCTCCATAATGCAAAACAAAATTGACATGATGCTCATGCTTATCTTGATACAAATGATCAATGCGCTCTGTATTAAATAAAGATGAACGTCTTTTGACACCATGTACTTTATAATTTTTACTTAATAATAATTCGGCTAAATAAGCACCATCTTGTCCGGTAATGCCTGTAATTAAGGCTACTTTTTGACTCATATCAATAGGATTAAGGTATAAATTGAAATAATTTTCTAGCTGGCTTTAACACTAAAGTGAAAAAATAAGGTTGCAAGCCATTGAGCAACCAAGCTTTCTTATCTTCTCTATTCGCAAAAATACGATGCTTTAAGGATTGATTACTTTGTCCTCCATCGCGCATTTTTACAATGGTTCTAGGTAAATAAGCTACGGTGCATTGTTCTTTATGCAATACGCGCAACATGAATTCATAATCAGCTGCACTTTTTAAGTCGAGATTAAAGTTACCAAAACGCTCATATACACTGCGTCTTACAAACAAGGTAGGATGCGGAGGCATCCAACCGAATAAAAAACTCTTCGCATGCATCAGTCCCGATTTCCAAGTTCGTACTACTTTCTGCGTATCTATTCGATCTACATATTGTAAATCGGCATAAACGATATCACATGCACTCGATTGAAACAAATTGATTACATCAGCAATAACATGCTCGTCTACATAAAAATCATCCGAATTCAATATGCCAATAATTTCACCTTTTGCTAATGCTATCCCTTTATTCATCGCATCATAAATACCGCCATCTCGCTCTGATACAATTGTACTAATATGCGGAAAAGCTTTAGCTACTGCTACCGTTTCATCTTTTGAAGCACCATCAATAATCAGATGCTCTATAGAAGGATGCGTCTGATTAGCTACACTTTGCAAACAATCCTGCAAAGTAGCTACACTATTATAGGTAGCGGTGATTATGGAGACTAACATCTTCTAATTACGTTCTAAAATTACATTTTGCATCACTAGCATATCCATATCTGTTCTTAAATAACAACGAATAGCTTCTTCGGGTGCATTTACAATGGGCTCGTTTTCGTTAAACGAAGTATTTAATAATATCGGCACTTGAGTTTGTTGATAAAAAGCAGCTATTAATTTATAATAACGTTCACTCACTTCTTTATCTACCGTTTGTAAACGTCCCGATCCATCGGCATGGGTAACTGCTGGTATCTGCGCTTGTTTATCTTTTCTTATCGGAAATACTTTTTCCATAAATGGTACCGGTTCATCTAATTCAAACCAATCCTTAACCTGCTCTTTTAAAATAGATGGCGCAAAGGGTCTGAAACTCTCTCTACGTTTAATTTTCAAATTCAATAATTCTTTAGCATCCTCTCTTCTTGGATCGGCTAATATAGATCGACCACCTAATGCACGGGGACCAAACTCGGCACGACCATTAAACCAACCCACTACTTTACCTTCTGTTAATCGTGTAGCTACATAATCAAACAGTGTAGCTTCATCAACTTGCTTGTAGCTTAAATTCAATTCCTTACAAACAGCAATAATTTCTTCATTGCTATACTGCGAACCTGTACACGCATTAAAAACTGCAGCAGAACGTTGTTGAGCAGCTTGTTGATGATGTACCCAATACGCTGCACCCATACTAATGCCCGCATCGTGACCAGCACTTGGAATATAAACTTCTTTAAATGGCGTATGACGTGTTATTTTACCATTAGCCACACTATTCTGTGCCACACCACCTGCAATACATACTTTTTCTAAACCTGTTTTTTTATGCAAATAATTTAATACATGAAAAATTACTTCTTCAGTAATGCGTTGCACTGATGCGGCTAAGTCTTTGTGATATTGCGTTAAGGCTTCTTCTTTTTTACGAAGCTTACCAAAGCGCGCTTCCATTCTTTCATTAAACAAGGAATGCACTAAAGGCAAATGATCTTCCGAATAATATACATAGCCTTTATGAGGCGATTGAAAGTATGATAGGTTCAGTTTAAATAAACCATCAGGAATGACTTGAATAACATCACGCAAAGCATCTACATAAATAGGATTGCCATAAGGAGCAAGACCCATTATTTTATACTCATCGCCATAATAAGGAAAGCCTAATAATTGTGTCATCGCCGTATAGAAAACACCTAAGGAATGTGGAAAGTCAATGCTTTCTAATACCTCTAAGGATGTACCTTTTGCTATACCCAACATCGTGGTACTAAAATCACCTGCTCCATCAATAGACAATACGGCTGCTTGTTCATAAGGCGAAGGATAAAAGGCAGAAGCTAAATGTGCACGATGATGTTCTACTTGAACTATTTTCTTTTTTAAATTATCAAGCGTACAAGAGGTATCTACTTGCATCAAGATCTCTTCAATGCTGCTCACTTGTTTAGCATTTTGAAAACGAGTTAATGCATAACGAAAAGCATGAATAGGCGATGATAAGGTGAAGCGTAACTTCTTAAATAATTTTGCTTTGGGATCTCGTCCAATAGCGATATAATCGATATCAGCTAAATTTAATTGTGCTTCTTTCAAACAAAAAGCAATAGCTTGTACCGGAAAACCAGCCCAATGTTTAGTTCTGGTAAAACGCTCTTCTTCAGTAGCCACTATTAATTGACCATCGATGAGTAAAGCGGCCGATGCATCGGCATGGTATGCGTTAATTCCTAAAATTTTCATAGTGTATCGTGCGGGAAACTTATTATTCGTTGATCGTTTGTCGTTGTTCGTTTGTCGTTATTCGTTAATCGTTGTTGTTTTTTTTATTGATTATGCTCAAACTTCTCCTCAACCTCAGTCTCAACCTCAGTCTCAACCTCAATCTCAACCTTATCCTCAACCTTAATCCTCACTGCTTTTTCTACAAACAACCAAGCCATTGCAAACATTAAGATATACGAAACGATATTGTAGAGTGTATGATGATCTAAACCTAATTTTTTCCAATCATTCCATTGGTATTCATAAGCCATCACTAATAAACTAATGCGACTGATATTTAAAAGATATAAAATAAAAACTCCAATTAATACCCATAGTGTTTTTTGAAGGAAACTCAATTTATGAGCCACTACATACGCTACCCATATACTAATGACCCCTAAGCCCAAACAATCAAATCCTACATTAACACCACCACTGCCTGTAGTACGAATAGCAGAAGCTCCTACCGGGTAGGCTGTAATACCTTTCCAATGTAAAACCTGTATCACGAAGTGTATTAATACATCGGTATAATACTGTACCAAATTAAAATACTGTTCTATAAAATCATTATGTAAGGTGCCACCGGGTGCCGCAATACCAATGAAAAATTGGAAGGCTCCATATAATGCAATGAATACACTCAAAAAGCGAATGATAAAATACCATTGCGATTGATACCAATAAAAAGAAATTTTTTGTTTCATATTAATGTGCTTGCTGTTGAAACAAGTCTGTATAAGCTGCTTCAAAATTAGCTTGCCTCATATAAGTCTGAGCATACTGCCAAGCTGCTTCTGCACGCTTTTCCCATGCGGCTTGATCTTCTGTATATAAGGTATGTAAATGAGCGATTAAGGCCTCCTCTGCTTCTATACCAAAACAAGCACCTGCTGTATCGGTAAATCGCCAAGGTGTTTTATCGGATAAGATTACAGGTCGACCAAGAGCTAAGGATTCGAAAATAGCATGACCAAAATTTTCTCCTTTGCTTAATAAGATACTCGCATGATAATTTTGTAACACTTCCGGCACTTGTTCTGCTGTCAACAGGCCTTTATAGTTAATGCGCGCTACCGAAGTACGCGAAGCTATTAATTGTTGGCAAGCGTCCCAATATGCAGCATCTTTAATGGGACCATATAAATCTAATTCAATTGGCAATTGACAAGCTTGCAGCACACGAATCAATCGAAGATGATCTTTCATTTGACCAATGAGCGCTAAACAAACTAATTTTAATTCCTTAGTAGCTTTAGGAATCTTATTCATTTCCTCAATGGGTGTGGCTGGTATATTTTGAATAAAGGCTATACGCGCATGCTCACCCATAAAGCTTTTAATTTCTGCAACTTCTGCCTCACTCGTTGCATGCCAGCTAATTTGTTTAAACTTTAATACGAATTTATAAATAGCTAAATACACTTTTTTAAGTAGCCCTCTATGTTCAAAACTACTGCTTTGCAACATACCTCTTGGCGCAATAATCAATTCTTTGCCCAGTAGTGCGGGCAATAAAGATAAATGCCAAGTATATAATCCATTGATATAAAAAACTTCATCGCTCTTTTGGAATATCCATTTTGCTAATCGCAACAAATGTCCAAAGGAAGCCTGTGTATAATAACGACCTTTATGTTCTTGATTTAAAATAATATTTGGCATAACATCAGTCGCATTCAAATCATAAGCACTACATACGATGATCATTGTAATTTTATGCTGTAATAAAGCATACAAATTTTTGATGGAGGTAATAGGACCTCCCGCTTGATGAGCAGGTGTATAATATTCGGTGAAGAGAATCAAGATCCTAATAAATTATGTAAGCGTTGTTTATACGCATCAAAACCAAATTGCGTATATACCTTAGTTTGTAAAGCTTGTTGGTCGATGATGCTCCCTTTTCCTTTTTCTAATTGGCTATGAATAGCTGCTGCAATCGTATCAACTGCATGTGGATCTACCAATACGCCTAAGCGTCCTTGATCAAGCGCATCTACACTACCATCGGCATTGCCTGCTATTACAGGTAAGCCCATAGCCATAGCTTCTAAAAACACAATCCCAAAACCTTCACCACTACTCGGCATAGCAAATACAGTAGCCGCTTTATATAAATGCTGTACCACCTCATCCGCAACATAGCCTAATAGTTCTACATGATAGCCTACTTGATAATACGCTATCAAATCAAGCACGCGTTGCTTTTCTTCTGCATCGTATTTACCTGCAATAACATATTTCAAATTGGGGTATTGCGAAATTAAACTCGGCAAGACTGCAATAATTTTATCGTAACCTTTATACTGCTCTTCATGTTGTAAGCGCGTTAAGGTTAAGATTATCGTTTGATGAGGATATAATTGATAAGGTGCTAATAAGTCCCAATTAATAGGACTTTCAATATCAGCATCTAAATAAGGATCAATGGTATTAGGAAATACAACTACTTTATCAAGTGCTATATGATTAGCTGCACATAATTGCTGTTTGGTAAAATTACTTACTGCCCAAATGCTCGATACTTGTTGAAGCGCTTTTGCTTTTAATCCTTTTTGTTGTTCCCAGACTTCAATGCCGTGTGCCATCAAAATCAATTGTTTTTTAGGATATAAAAAACGGAGTAAGACGATTAAGATCGACAAATTAATATGACCTATAAAAATCGTTTCATGCTTGCGCGCTTCCCACAAAGCAGCTAGTACAAATTTTATTTTCTGCTCTTGGAATCCTCTAAAACGAGCACTGCTTATATAACGCTTATCTGCTTCGGTATCGTATAAAGCCCATGCTGCAATATCCTTGTTGGGATATACCTCTTGTACTGCTTTCAATAAACAGCGATTGAATTTTTCAATTCCACCGGTAAATTTAAAGGTACTTAAAGTGAGGAGAAGCATGGTTTGAGGTTGAGGTCGAGGTTGAGGATGAGATTGAGATCGAGATTAAGGTTGAAGTCTTGGCCTTGGCCTTAGCCTTAGCCTTAGTCTCACCCCAATTGTTCCAATACCCATAATTTGCTCCAATGTAATTGTTGCTTACGAAAGGCTTCGTAATAACTATGGGTTTGTGCTTTATCGTTTTTAAACTCCATCGATTGCATCCAAGTTTGAAAAGGAAAGGTAAAGCCTTGTTTGGCTCTATCCCAAACGGCTTTGGGTATAGCTTCTTGAAATGCTTTAATCAATAAATGCTTGCCCTTCTTAGGCTGAAAAAGCAAAGCAGGATCTATGGAATTAACCGTATGCATAAATGCTTGATCTAAAAAAGGTACTCGTATTTCTAATCCGTGCCACATACTCATTACATCTGCATCACGCAATAATTGATTGCGCATATAGATGGAAAACTCTCTACGCGCATTTTGTTCTAAGAGTGTTGCAGAAGCATCAATTTTAATATCTTTTAATTCGTTCAAAGCATCACGGACTTCTTGTAATGAACAAGAAAGGATGCTGGCAATTTGATCGGGTGCAAAAATGCCTCGGTTGACTAAGTAATAGTAATTAGCTCGTTTTTCGTAGAGATAGGATAAGCGCTTCCACTTATCAGCCGACAAAACACTTTGCAATAATTGTATCGTAAAAAATGGTAAGTGACTTAATACATTTACCCGATGCGCGTGTTTGAAACTAGGATAGCCACCAAATAATTCATCAGCACCCAAACCACTCAAAACCGTTTTTAATCCGCTTTCATGGGCATACTTACTGATAAAATAGGTATTTACCCCATCATTCGAAGGCTGATCCATAGCCGCTTTTATATCGGCTAGCTGTTCATAAAATAAATCGGCACTTAGCGTATAGGCTTTATGTTGTGTTTGATAAGCACTAGCTACCGCTTCTTGATAAGGGGCTTCGGAAAATGCACCCTGCTCAAAAGCGATAGATAAGGTTTGTAAAGGTTGTTTGTATTTTGATGCGATTGCCGTTAGAATACTTGAATCAACTCCTCCACTCAAAAACACCCCAAGGGGTGCATCGGCTACTAATTGTCTTTTTACGGCAGCTGATAAACTACTGCGTATAGCAGCAATGGCATCTGCTTCCTGTGTAATACAAATCGTTTTCGTTTCTTGTACAAAACGTGCCGCATTTACACACTGCGCTTTTGCATTGATTTGCATATAGCTACCCGGTGCTAAGGCATAAATATTTTGTAATTGCGTAAAAGGCTCTGGTATAAAACCAAAAGCTAGAAAATAAATCGACCAGTTTTTTTGGAGGGACCAATGTGTATCTAGCGCTTTAAAAGCGCGCAATTCAGAAGCAAATAAAAAACGATCTGCTGCTTGATGATAGTATAAAGGTTTAATGCCAACCGCATCACGGGCTAAGGTGAGTATACCGGTATGCGTATCATAGATAGCCAAGGCAAACATGGCATTAAAACGATGAAAGGCTTCCGTACCCCAGGCTATAAAAGCATAGAGCACGACTTCGGTATCACTATTCGAGCGAAAGTGATTTCCCAAGGCTTGTAACTCTTCTTTTAACTCCGCATAATTATACAACTCTCCATTAAACACTAATTGATAACGCGCACGCGCATCTTGCATCGGTTGCGCCCCTGCAGTACTTAGATCTAATAAAGATAAACGTCGATGCCCGAGCGCTATGCCTTTTTCTGCATCCACATATACCCCTGCTCCATCCGGACCACCATGTTGCATGGCATCTCGCATCTGCAAGATGTCTTCTTGCAGTCTTGTATGTTGTGGACTAATAATACCTGCTATGCGGCACATGGGTTAGGAGTGAGGTTGAGATTAAGGTTGAAGATGAGGTTGAGGTTGAAATTGAGGTTAAGGTTGAGACTGAGATTAAGGATGTGGATGAGGTCTCGGTCTTGGTCTTGTTCTTAGCCTTAGCCTTACCTAAGCAAACCTTGTTTTTTCAATACCATTAATTTTTGGCTGAAATATCTACGATAGGCTACAACCAGAAGCCAATAGATAAACATAGATTTTACTAAGTGATTGATGGTCGTTTGCGTTTCACAATCTGGACGAACGGCATAGTTAAGAATGGGGAATAAGAATAGCATGAAGAAAGGAGAAATCTTGGTCCAGTTTTCTACTACCTTAAAAGTTATGGAAAAGAGCAAGCCTAATGCAAAACCAAAAATAGCCACTCCCCATGCCCCATAAGCAATATAACCATCCGCAAAAATTCCTAAGCCCATAGAGGTACCTTCATTAATAGTGTGACCCGAAAATTTATTGAAGATTACTTTATCACCCGATTGAATTTTATCAGGGGCTAAAAAACGAGGCAATAATGCTGCTTCTGTATATAATATTACATTCGTTAAACCTTGAAAATCTTTATAGCGATCCATATGATCTACCGTACTTGCAAAAATCCAGGCTTGATTGGAGCGCGTTAAGGTACTTAATAAATTCGCTTCCCCAGTTAAATTCTCAACACTCGTATTGTTTTCAGCAATATCTATAGCCGTACTCAAAGAAGCTTCTTGATCACCCGACCAGGTAGCCGCTCTATAAAACTGTTTGATAGATTGTATAAATAAAATGGAAATAATACTGATCAATGCAAAACTGATTTTCCATTTTAAACTAGGTTTTTTGATATAAATATAAAATATAAAGAAAAAGGCTAACCACATCGACATATCGTGATACATACCCACCACAAAGGCTTGCAAAACTTCAAGCAAGAGCACAAAAACCAACCAATGAAAATACTTTCTTGCATTAACTGCATATAAAGCGAAGGCGCCTACAAAGCGCACCATACTCAATACATAAATGAAAAAACCGATTTCACCCGGAACGAAGGACTGGAAAAGCTTTAAAGCAATACCCAACCAAAATAATTGCTTTAATATTTTTTCATTTATTAAGCCATATATCTTAACAATATCAAAATCAGTTTTGAATACGTTTGTTCTAATACTATTCATACCCCAATAAAAACACAAGAAACCAGGAATCATTAAGGTATAATATTGCTCGGCATTCAATTTCATTAAGTAGGTGATTTTATCTTGCTCTAAGTGCAAAGAAATAGCTGGTGATAATAAATAGTTTAACGCATATAAAAGTAAGGTCCATTCTTTAAAAGCAATATGTGAATTTGTTTTTTGGAAAAAATTAATTAATACTAGTATAAAAATAAAAATACCCGAAGAACTATAGATATCCCAAGATAAAAGAAATAATAAAAATAGAATTACTACTATTATACCAGCCTTCATGTTGTAATTAATTTAGATACTAATGGACTTTTTTCATGTATTTTCTGCGGAGGATCACAAATTACAAATACACTCTTTTCTTGCAAACTAATAAGATTGGTAAAATTGATGCTAATCAATTGCTGAATATCATATTCCTGTTTAAATTTATTGGTTGAAATCAATTCCTCACTATACCATACTTCTAAACCACTGACTAAATATTCATAAACTTTATTAGGAATACTAAAGATATGGTTGGGAATAATACCCTTATACAATACCAAGCCTATATCATAAGTGGCTAATAATTCTGGCAATTCATAATATGGGATAGCCCTATTTATTGATATATAAGATACATTCAAATTATGTAAAAAATCCAAAACAGCTTTTTCCATATTACTACTATAGATATCTAAAGTAAAGGCGCCTTTTTGTTCCTTCAGCCATGCTGCTATTTCTCGTATATAGGTAGAATTTAATCCTATTGCACCCACATAGACCATACGTTTAACAGCAGATACTTGTCTATTAGCACGAATCTGTTGGGCGCGTATAGCCCAATCAGCAGGTGGATAATTAGGTAAAATGTAACATTGATCTTTTCTTACGAAAGGAAAATCTTGTTGAAAAAAACGCATTCGATCTTCATTGGTATGGCTGATCCAAATAGCTTTCTTTAGTAATGCAGTTTCTTTTACTAGTAAATATTTATAATAAGCTGAACTCTCTTTTTTTTCCTTATCAGAAACATACTCGTGAAAATGAATGAATACATGTATCGAAGGAAATAGTTTTTTATACCAATAGACCGGCCAAGCAGAATAGGTTTCATAATAGAGCACTTTTTTAGGTCTATAAAAGCATAAATATAATAAGCAGGTTAAATTGAAATATAGATAAGTCCAATAGCGTGACCATCTGGATGTGGTATAATTGCCTAATCTAAAGATGGGAAATGTTGCACTAAACCAATTGTTTTTAGAATTCGTACTGATAATTGAAACCCCTTCTAACTTTTTTTTCTCCATATCACGAATACAATTCATAACTGGAGGATAATGTTCTAAGGGTTGAAAGTGTACAAGAGCTATTTTCATTGGGTCTACCTACAATGCATTTATTTGAACTGCCAATAGTTCAACTTGTTTTTTGTATGTGTAGTGAAGTACAGATTTATTTCTTGCTGCACTTCTAATAGCAGTGCGCATATCCTTATGCATAGAAAGCAATTCTTGTATACTTTTCACACATTCTTCAATATCCTTAAATAAAAAAACTTCTTTTCCTTCTTCAAAGTACAATTGATGATCTGCCGTTCTCGGCGCTAACATAATACCTCCTACACCTGGTATATCGAAACTGCGCATATTGTGCGAGTTCAAATTATGGATACGCATTAAATTCAATTGCACAGCATACCTTCTGAGTGTTTTCCAAAAATCTAAACCGTACACGGGAGGATAAATATTAACTGAGTTTGAATTTGATGGAATGTACCGACTCCAATTACTTCCATATAAATCTATATCAATATGCATATTTATCAAACTATTAATAAACTTAGCCCTCTCTTTATCAGGATTACCTAAAAAACAAACCCGATTAATTTCGGGAGTATTTTCTATTTTTTGATATTCCAATTCGTCTAATTCAAATCCAAATGGAATTAATGCACTTTTCACTCCCCTATCTTGTAATTGTTTTACAATAGAGCTATCATAAGAACAATATAAATCATACAGTAAAATGCTATTACTAACATTCTCATTACCACTACCTCTGCCGGAAAATAGAAATGGATTATCTGGGTTATAATTAATAAGCTTTATACCTTTACTTTTCCAAACATGCAAAGTAGCCGGTAACAATTCCATGCCTTTAAATACAATAATATGCGATGGCTCATATTTAGCAACAAAAGAAATTACTGCTTTTTGAAGTTGATCATAAATAGAACTCCAACCTAATCTAAAAGTAATTTTATTTAAGAGAGATTTCGAATAGTAGGATAAAAATAAATCTTGAATAGGATATATTTCCACTACATTACCAAAAGAACTTAAGTGCTTTGCATAAATATGTTCTAAGGCAGCTTCGTGGGCAGATCCTATAATTAATATTCGTTTCACTATTTTTTTACTAAAGCATAGAGTTTATGCTTATATTTCAACACCCAATGAGCAGGTAGGATTAACGAAGATAAGGACATAAGTAAATAGGTTAGTAAAATTTCAACTTTGCTATGCCAAGATAAATGTTGAAAAGAGACATTTTTCCAAGGGGCTAAGCCAAAGAATAAACCGACAGCATTAGGAAAAGCCTTATTAAGTTTATAATCTAATATCCAAAAAGGAAGGGTGGTTCTATAGATTTTGCGGTATATACTAACTAGAATTTTATTATTCAGCGTGTTGGTTGCACTAAATACATCAAACAATACCTTAATTACAGAAGCTAAGCCTCCATCGACGATTTTAAAATCACGCCACTTTCGTATTAATTGATCTCTATATGAATTACTTTTAACAGCATTATTCTGTCCAGTGCCAATATCTTTTAAAACCATACATTCGTTAATAGCAAAAAGCTCAGCGCCACTAGCAATCATCGTGCTAGCCAAAGCAATCTGAGCATAAATACTCTTATCAAACTTATCGGTATTAAATTGATCAAATATTTTTTTCTTAAAGAAAATACCTGCTACAAAACTAAAACAAGAATAATATTTAAGGGCAACTAATGGACCCGTTCCTAATAGCTTAGTTTGAGAGGCTCTCAATAAGGGTTCGCCATTTTTAGCTTCTTCTATATAATTACAAAAACCTAAATCAGGATAATTATAGCGTTCTAATAAACTTACAAAATGTTCAATTACATGATTATTGAATAATGTATCATCATTTCCCAAAACAAAACAGTAGTCGCCACTAGCTAACTCAATAGATTTACGTAGATTTCTGTCATATCCTTGATTAGAATCAAATCGATGATAAAGGATAGGGTATTTATAAGTTGATTTAAAGTCTTTTATAGCATCTTCTGTATGATCAGAAGAAGCATCATCACTAATTACAATTTCAATACTATCATAGGATTGATTGGCAATTATGCTCAAACTTTTTAATAAAAATTCAATACGATTATATTGTGGTATACAAATAGAAACTCTCATTATTTTTTTGCTTCTATATATACCGACAAGTAAGATTCTTTTGTTCCTTCTACATCTCTGATATCTGTTATATAATTACTGATGCCATATTCCAAATTGTGTATATTACTAAATCCATGTTGTTTAAACTGCAAAGTCAAACTTTTAGCATCATACATGTATTTATGTTGATGAGGATAACCTTGTAATTCATAAATTAATTTTTTAAAAAAAGAAGGATTTCCATATTGACCTTCTCGATGCATATTTATTGCCCACATAATAAAGGTAGTAGGATCTTCTGAGGAGCTAGTATTATATTCTTCCAAATACTTTAAAGCTATCTTATATAAATCTGGGACCACTATTCTAATGACACCCCCTGGTTTAAGACATCGATATGCCTCATTCAAAAATAAAGAAGCGGATTGAAGACATAAATGTTCAAATAAATGGGAAGCATATACAATGTCCACTGAATTATCAGCATAGCTCCAATTTTTATTGAGATTCATGTAAACCAAATTGTTCGAATCATATGCAACTTTACCAAAAAGCTTGCTCAATGCTTTCCCAATCAATGGCACTCTCTGTAAATGAGCATTCAACGAAGAATCGGTATTGACCCATCCTAATGGCCTAACGGAACCACAACCAAGATTTAGTTTAAGCATAAATTATACCCTATTTTTAATTTTAATTGCAGGACTTCCTGCATAAATACTATCTTTTTCTAAGTGACCCTTTACAATAGAATTGGCACCTACAACTACTCCATCTTCAATGACAGATCCAGGTCCTATCAAACAATTTCTTCCAATCCAAACATTGTTTCCAATGATTATTTCTCCTACAAGATCATCATTTTTCATAATTATAGAATTTTCACCTTTATAATTATGTGTAGCATCTCTTATAGAAGTATATTCTCCAATTTGCACATTATCTCCAATAGTAACTTTATTTCTACAGCACAAAATGACTCCATAAGATAAAATAATATTTGTACCCAAGCGTAATTCAGATTTAGAATTGAGCTCTATTTTAGCGTTATCATATATATTAATATTACTACCAACTTTTATATTAGGGGCTATTCCATCAAGCCTTATATTATTACCCAATATAATTCCCGTTGACTTAAAAAAATATAGAGACCTAATTTTTTTAAATAATCCAAAGTGCAAGTGTCTAAATAACCAATTAATGGATTTCCTTATAAAATCTACAATAGACATATCTAACACGTTATACTAGTAAAAAAATGAGTCGAAATTCTATTAATATTAAAAGTGCTTTGAAGTGATTTTTCTAAATTATTCAAGAGCATTAAATAGTCTTCGTCTTTTGTATCAACTATTGAAGTAAGAGCAGAATAAATAGTTTCTAGCTGATTATCTACAATTGTAAAACCTAAATGATCCCTTAAAATTGAATTATAAGCCGAAGTAGCTTTAGGACCTAAATACAGAATAGGCAATTTATTTGCGATATAGAACGGGATTTTCGTCATCAAACTAGTTCTGTAAAACAAACTATCTTTCTTTTCAAAACTAACGGGTAATATCCCATACTTATATCCTCTTGCTATAGCCTTTACCTTAGACTCCTCTAACCAACCATAATTTTTTATGTCAACATTGGTTGATTCGAAAATAAAATTATAATTAGAACATATACCCACTACAAATTTCCTATTTGATAGTTTTGAT
>ENA-OUVC01001249-OUVC01001249.1-marine-metagenome-genome-assembly--contig:-NODE-1249-length-15413-cov-3.352243_pt1 | contig 15413 bp, 14 predicted proteins | sample MGYA00248622_ERZ508571 | MGnify/ENA primary metagenome ERZ508571 (study PRJEB26236, sample SAMN06267175) | marine metagenome | isolation source: Columbia River Estuary | place: USA:Columbia River... | reverse complement strand
ATTCGATTGGCAATGGGTCCGAGGGATTTAGAAAACGGACAAGTAGAAATTGCCCGAAGAGACACCAAAGAAAAATCATCGATTGCCGTGGATGGTGTAGTAGAACATATTACTTCATTGCTTGACGAAATTCAAGCCAACTTATTGGAACGATCGAGAGCCCATCGGGAAGCAAATACCTTTAGTGTAGACACCTACGAAGAATTTAAGCAGCGCATTGACGAGGGTGGATTTTTCTTAGCCCATTGGGATGGAACAGCGGAGACCGAGGAGTTGATAAAAAACGAAACCAAAGCTACGATTCGGTGCATTCCGTTTGACGGACCAAGCGAAGCTGGGTCATGTATGGTTACTGGCAAGCCTTCTGCACAGCGTGTAATTTTCGCCAAAGCATACTAGGTATTGCGCACGTTTCATTTTAAGTATTTCAGTATACTTCACAACGAGCATTCCCTTCCATTTGGAACGGATGCAATGTTACTCGGGGCACTTTCGAATCATGAATTCCCAGCACGAATCTTGGATGCTGGTGCCGGATGTGGAGTACTTGGCCTTATGATGGCTCAGCGCTATCCCAACGCACAGATTACGTGCATTGAAGTGGATGAAAAAGCGGCTGATGAATGTTTCAAAAATGTAGAATCTAGTCCTTTCCGTGAACGAATTAAGGTAATCCAAGGCGATCTCTTAGCGCCTTTAGCATCCGAGTTCGATCTAATCATTAGTAATCCCCCATATTATTTTACCGACAATAGTTCATCTCAACGTAATCATATTGAAAAACACAGCACTTCGGAAGACTTTACAGCATGGATTCGTGCGTGTTATTCACTCCTATCCGCGCATGGTACCTATTGGATGATTTACCCGAGCAATCAAGCGGAAATAGTAGCTTATTGCACACGCTCAAGTGATTTTCATGAATCCAAGCGATTTATCCTCCTAAATCAAAATCAACAAGCGGTTCGCATCATAAGTGCGTATTCAAAACAGCATACTCTATTAGAAGAAAGTAACATCGCTATTCGTAACTCGGATGGCACGTACAGTACTGAGTATCTTGAGTTAACTAAAGAATTTCATGCAAAAACCCCATTAAGGTAACTTAGGTTACCGAAAGAACTTTTTTGATTACGTACCTTCGTAGAAATTATTGATCATGAAAAAAGGATCCAAACTCTACAGCATCGCCACCATGACCTGTCCGCAATGCCAAGAAACTAAACTCATGGTGGCCAATCCCTATAAGCTGTCTACCATGGGTGAAGTAAAAGACACATGTGAAGTCTGCGGATTAGACTTTAAACCTGAACCCGGATTTTACTACGGCGCCATGTATGTTTCATACGCCTTGGGCGTTGCTGTTTTTGTAACCATTTGGGCATCTTGCAACTGGTTTTTTGATAACGTAGGCGTGTGGACGCAAATTAGCTTAGTACTTATCGCACTCATTGGATTAGGTCCATACTTATATGCCTTATCCAAAGTAATTTGGGCAAATTTTTTCTTTAGCTATAAGGCCAATGCAACCTCTAGTAGATAAAAAACAACTGCTACACGATACTATTGGGTATATTTTGGAAGAGGAGCTCATTGAGGAGATGAGTAAAATTGCCAAAATACGGGAAACAGTACAGGATGAAATCATCATTCACGTAGGCGACGAATTAAAAATGATCCCGATTGTGGTGTATGGTTCCATAAAGGTATCGCGCGAGAATCACGGTGGTGATGAGTTATTGTTATATTACATTGAAGGCGGTGACACGTGTGCCATGACCTTACAATGCTGCGTGCGGCGAACGGATTCTCAAATAAAGGCCACCGCAATGGAACCTTCACTCCTACTCATGTTTCCAAGCGAGTACATGCAATTGTGGATGGACAAATACCGCTCCTGGCGCGAGTACATTCTACAGTCCTACCATACCCGCATGTTAGAATTAATGGAAACAATTGATGAAATAGCCTTCATGCGTTTGGATGAACGATTAATAAAATATTTAACGGATCAGGCTAAATTATTGGGAAATTTAGAACTCCACCACACCCACCAACAAATTGCGGATGACCTACATTCCTCACGGGTGGTGATTTCACGCTTATTAAAGCAATTAGAAAACAAAGGAGCGATACAAATTAGACGTAATCGAATTATTCTGAACGAAATCTAGTCGTTACGCTGTAATTTAAATTCTGAAGATTTATGAAAGGTAATATTTGGATAATCTTGTTCGGCCATGGATAGCAAGAAGGGGGTTTCAGCTAAGAAAACCCAGTTTTCATCTTTATCTATCGCCATGTGATTAGATTTTGCTCGCTTAAAGCGCTCAATTTCGGAATCATCATCCGACGTTAACCAACATGCTTTAAAATAGTTCCTGGGAACAAATCGGCAATTCGCCCCGTATTCATGAATCAATCGGTAATTAATCACCTCGAACTGTAACTGACCAACGGTACCAACAATTTTACGGTTCCCGGGCTGTTGAATAAACAACTGCGCAACCCCTTCATCAATAAGTTGTCGAACCCCTTTATCCAATTGCTTGGATTTCAATGGATCCAAATTCTCCAATTCTTGAAATATTTCTGGTGAGAAACTTGGGATCCCTTGGTACATCATTTTCTCCCCTTCGGTAAGGGTATCTCCAATTTTAAAGTTCCCTGAATCATATAGACCTACAACATCTCCTGGAAACGCTTCATCGATGACACTTTTATCTTGAGCCATAAAGGAAGTCGGGTTTGGAAACTTCATTTTTTTATCTGAACGTACATGGTAGTAAAACTGATTGCGTTCAAATCTACCAGATACTATGCGTAAAAACGCGATACGGTCGCGGTGTTTTGGATCAAGGTTTGCGTGAATTTTAAAAACGAATCCACTAAACTTTTCTTCAGACGGTTCGATAAAACGCTTATCCGTTTCTCTTCCACGGGGTGAGGGAGAAATTTCGCAGAAGGTATCCAACAATTCTTTCACACCAAAATTATTTACTGCAGAGCCAAAAAATACGGGAGCAACATCCCCCGACAAGTAAGAAGTTCTGTCAAATTCATCATATACCCCTTCCACCATCGCTAATTCCTCACGCAATTCAGCGGCAGGTTGTTCCCCAATGATTTCGTCCAACGCTGCATTATTAATGTCCTCGAAAGAAACCACCTCTTCGGAAATCTTAGTTTTATTGGCAGCAAAAAGATTCAAGCCTTTTTGATAGATGTTATAAACCCCTTGAAACCTGTCACCCATGCCAATTGGCCATGTTAAGGGACAAACCCTAATATTTAACGTTTTCTCTAACTCATCCAATAAATCGAATGCTTCTTTTCCGTCGCGATCAAGTTTATTTATAAAAATAATAACGGGAGTTTTTCTCATGCGGCAAACTTCCATCAAGCGTTTGGTTTGCTCCTCAACCCCATTGGCACAATCGATTACTAGAATCACCGAATCTACCGCGGTAAGGGTCCTGAATGTATCCTCTGCAAAGTCTTTGTGACCTGGTGTATCCAGGATATTAATTTGCTTCCCATGATACTGAAAAGCCATAACAGAGGTAGCAACAGAAATCCCCCGTTGCTTTTCAATTTCCATGAAATCCGAGGTGGCAGATTTTTTAATCTTATTATTCTTAACTGCACCAGCCGTCTGAATTGCTCCACCAAAGAGCAATAACTTCTCAGTGAGGGTGGTTTTTCCTGCATCGGGATGCGAGATAATCCCGAAGGTTCGGCGTTTTTCAGTTGCTTCTAGATTTTTCATAGAAATGAAAAAGACCACACAGGGTGGTCTTTATAGTGTTAGTTAATTCGAATTAGAAAATCTCATTCGCAGCAAAATGAAATGCTCCTTCGATTGCAGCATTTTCATCAGAATCTGAACCATGAACGGCATTTCGTCCTTTACTTTCTGCATACGCTTTACGGATTGTTCCTTCTGCTGCCTCCGCTGGGTCGGTAGAACCAATTAATTTACGGAAAGAAGCAACCGCATCCTCTTTTTCAAGAATTGCAGCAATGATTGGACCGGAAGTCATATATTCAACCAATTCACCGTAGAACGGACGCTCATTGTGTACCTCATAAAATTTACTCGCTTGCTCTGTAGTTAAGCGCGTATATTTCATTGCTTTAATGGTAAACCCGTCTTGAATAATCATGTCGATAATCTTACCCATGTGACCATTTTCAATCGCATCAGGCTTAAGCATTGTAAAAGTTCTATTTGTTGCCATTTTTATTTGTAATTTGGGTGCAAAGATAGGTATTACTTTTAATGATATAAAATCTTTACTAGGTTTAAAAATAGGGATATGAAAACGTATTTTATCATGGTAACGGCACTAGCCTTAGGTGCTTGTTCTGAAAAACAACAGAAAGATAACCTTAACCGAAGTACGCAGAAATTTAAGGAGCCACAACACATCACCCGCACAAAAAAAGATACGGCAACAAAATATAATGCCCAGGAATCGAAGAAATCCCTCACTACACGCGTTACACGATTTAATTCAAAACAGGTAACAACCCCACTTTCTAAAAGTACCCAGGCCGTAATTTACCAACCTCAAGAAAAAACATCCTTTGAAAATCCGAGTATGGAAAAATGGAAAAACGGGTTTGGGAATGACCCTCAATGGATGCAACTATACCAAGAAAGTATAAGCCGTTACCTCAACGGAATTGATTACAATATAAAACAACAACCTACCTTGCGAATTTCTCGGAGTAAACTTATCGAGGTATACGGTAAAAAAATGTTTGACACCTTTCCATTAAGTCCTGAATTCGCTGAATTCGCGAAACACAACTTTAGCGAATCACCTGAATTATATCTATTTGTGAGCCAACACTCTAATCAGATTACTGAAGATTGAGTGTTTTCGGTAGTGCTTTTTTCTTCGTAGCAAACTCTACAATGATCCCGATGGTGGGCTGTACAATACCGGATGTATTTTCAATCAATTTAGTTTTGTAGCGTGTTGGATCCGTTGGATCTACAATTGGAGCACCCGCTGCATCAGTTTCTACCAATAAAATCGGAGCTACTTTGGTTTTATACCCATACAAGTTCTGAATATCCAAATAGAAATTCATATTGAATTTATCCAAAAACAACTTTTTATCGAGGCGCACATTTAGTTGATGGAAACTTGCTTCTCGCTCTGTATTTAGGCGATTAAAATCAAGTAGTCCCACCCCGTTAATATTCCAGTTTGAAATTAAACTTGAAGTTTCTACATCATATGGTGTATATGGAGAACCACCTGAGAACAACCAGCGCATACCGAGCTCCCATCCTTTCTTAAAGCGCTTCCCACCCGTTAATGAAACAATATGACGGCTATCCCATGCCGTTGGAACATACTCATCGTTTTTATTCTTGAACTCAGAAATCACGTAGGTATATGCTACGACAGCATAAAATCCTTTATACAATTTTTGTTGGTATAGGAATTCACCACCATAGGTTCTTCCCTGAGACATACTTTTTACGGCTTCATTTCCCACTACCCCGAAATCTGAACCTTGATTTGCCAAGCAGATTGAATCTTTTAGACTGAACGGATAGCGATCGTAATTTTTATAGAACCCTTCTAGTGTAAATCTCGAACTTGCTTTGGTGCGATACTCCGCCCCAATAACAAAATGGTCGGCACGAATATATTGAATGTCGTTTTGTTTATTTACCAACTCGCCCAATGAGTTTCTATAGCCTAAGATGGTATACGCAGGAATCTGGTGGAATCTTGAAATATTTGCATTAAGTGCTAAGGACTCGTTGATTCGGAAATTGATTGATAATGACGGAGAGAGTTGATTTAATGGATTAGCCATCGCTTTTGAATAATTCGATCCATCCATACGCAATCCAAAGGAAGCATTTAAACGCTCCTTGAAAAAAGACTGACTTACTTGCGTAAAGAACGCGTATTTACTCAGGAATAAATCCGACGTGTAATCAATTACCACGGGAAAGCCTTGAATTGTCACGTTTGCATAGGTATCATTTCGATAACGTGCGTATTCATAACCAACACCTACATTCCAACGGAAGCCGTTCTTACGGTAGGTATGTTCCATTCGGACTTTATTTTCGGCCTCAAAAGAAGAATAGTTTTGTAATAAATTGGCAGGGGTTTCTATAAGGTCCTTGTATCGGTATGCTTTGTTATTGAGCATATTTCTAGAAACTACGATATTCTGAATTGACTGTTCCGAAAAATGTTGATAGTTTATACCCATGGTATAATTCCATTGACTTTGCATCGGAATATTTCCAAGAAGAAACTTATTGTATGCAATTTGTGCTGTATCTGTTAACCCATCATTTACATCGGCATTCAATGCAAATTGATCAATTGCCCCGAGGCCAATAAACGAAATTCGATTCTTTGCATTCAGGTCTACATTTACCTTGTATTGAAAATCATTGTACGTAGGGAGAATTGGCAATTTAAGCGCCGCAAATAAAAACTGAAGATAGGACCTACGGGCAGAGAATATAAAATTGGCTTTTTTCCCAAGTGGCCCATCAAACGTCAAGGCGGCATCGCTTGAACCTAAGGCAAAATTGGTAATTAATCCATCTTCGTTCCCGTCCTTTTGTTTAAAGGCCAACACGCTGCTTAACCCGTTGGCTCGGTTGGCAGGGAATGCTCCGGAATAAAAATCCACTTCATTAATGAAATTCACATTCAATAAGCCTACAGGACCTCCGCTTGACCCTTGCGTGGCGAAATGGTTAATATTGGGAACTTCTATGCCATCCAAATAAAATTTGTTTTCACCCGGTGATCCACCACGAATAATAATGTCATTTCTGAAGGTTGCCCGTGAAGCTACTCCGGGTAAAGCCGCAATTACTTTACTTACATCCCTATTGGCTCCAGGAAGACGCTCTATTTCTGTGGCATTTAGTGTTTTGAGGGATACAGGGGACTCTGTATTCCGCTGAAATTTAGGTCCTTTAACCACAACCTCGTCTGATTCTTTTCCTGAAACTAGTTCTTCGAGTGAAAAATCTAAGGTTATAGACCGTGCGTTTGTTACTGTGATTTCATTTTGAAACGCTGGTTTGAATCCGGTTGCAGTCGCTCGAAAGGTGTAAATTCCCGGAGGTAATTTGGTGAATTCAAAATTTCCTTCTGCATCAGAAATTGTACCTGTAGACAATTCAACAATCAATATTTTCACACCTTCCAGTGCTTGATTGTTGGTTAAATTAACGGTTTTACCGCGGACAATACCATTTTGTGAAAGGATGAAAAACGGAATAAAAATCAGTAAAATAAAAAGACCTCGCATGTTGTTGATGTTTAAATCAAAACATACGAGGCCTTAAAAAGTTCGTTACCTTTTTTCTATTCTTTATCTAGCATTTCATTTTTCAAGCTTTCTTGGGCAGGTGATGAACCTAACCAAATAGCAAAAAGCGCTTTTTTGAATTCTAATCCAGGGATGGTACCTTTTAAGTCACCGTTTTTATAAATTCTTACGCCTTTGCTTGGAACATAATCAAAGTAGATTTTATCTCCTTCCTTGAACTCGTCGCTCAGGCAGGTCATGAATTTTTTCTGTTCTTCCTGCGTTGCTTTACCGGAACTGGCGTTCTTGAACCCTTCGGTTACCGCTGTTTTAAATTTATCTCGCGTAACCATGGATGAAACTAACTTCAAATGAATTCCCATCTCTTCATCCGCTGATATGATCTTACTTGCATCACTAGATTTCTTCTTGAGATATAAGGCAGCGACGTACATGTCCATGAAATACTTTTCACGAACTCCTGCGCCATTAATAACCACTGGAACTTCATTGATCGTTGTTTCAGTATAAAAAGATACCCCGTGATACTCTTTCGTTTTTTTTGTTTGTGACCAACCTATCGACACTACGCTAAGCACAGTCATTAGTAAAGCTATTTTTTTCATGTTGTTTATTTTTTTTCGAAACTACTAAAATATTTTAGATAACACATTGCGAACAATTTCCATGCCCTTAGCTGTCATAACAGATTCTGGATGAAATTGCATGCCAAACTGTTTTGTTCTGGGATTTTCAATCGCCATAAGCACACCGTCTGTGTCGATTGCAGTAATTAAGATCGGATCAATATCTTTTATTGCCCAACTGTGATAAAGACCTACTTCCATTTGATTCGGTAAATCGCATAACAAAAACCCATCTTTTTGTTTAACTATTGTTTGGGAAACCCCGTGACGAATGGCATCCAAATTATATAAGGTACCCCCTAGGTCAATGCCTAACCCTTGCATACCGAGACAAACTCCCAACACGGGAATCCGACCTCGACAATAGGTAATTATCGCCATCATTGAGCGTGTTTCTTGCGGCAAACCAGGTCCAGGCGACAGCGTAATCCCTTGAAACCCGTTTAAAAAATCCAGGTCGTTAATGTTAATCTCAGCATCGGAAATAACCTCTACCTGGCAACCGAATGATTCAAAATAATGCACCAAATTAAAAACAAAGGAATCGTAAAAATCCACTACAAGTACACGCATTTTGTTCATTTGTTTTACTTTTACAAAGTTAGCTTCATAACGCATCAAACGCGCAATTTTATGAAACAATCCGTAAATATACCAAACGCTCCAGCTCCAATCGGACCATATTCACCTGCAATAATTGCTGGAAATCAATTATTTGTTAGCGGCCAAATACCACTCGATCCAATAGCAGGCACGTTTAAAAACGAAACGATTGAAGAGGCTACTCGGCAAGTAATGGAAAACATAAAGAATATTGTGTTTGCTGCCGGATTCACGATGAACGAGGTGGTGAAATGCACTATATTCTTGAAGGATTTAAATAATTTCGCTGCTGTTAATCAAGTCTATGCTTCCTATTTCACGGAATGTCCACCGGCGCGAGAAACCGTAGAAATCAGTCGGCTACCAATGGATGCTATTGTGGAAATTTCTTGCACCGCACTTAAGGCGTGAACGCGAAACAAGACATAGCATTATCTGTAATCATAGTCAATTACAATGTCGCTTTCTTCTTGGAGCAAGCCTTACTGTCCGTATTTAAATCCAAAGGAATTGAAACCATTGAAGTCATTGTAGTTGATAACCGCAGTAGTGACGGATCAGTAGCTATGGTTCGGGATAAATTCCCTCAAGTAACGTTAATTGTTAATGAGGAAAATGTCGGGTTTTCAAAAGCCAACAATCAAGGTATTTTACATTCCACCGGTGAATATATTGTGTTATTAAACCCTGATACGGTAGTTGAAGAAAACACCTTTGAAAAAACAATTGAAGCCTTTAAATCAAATGAACGTATTGGAGGAATTGGTGTTCGAATGGTTGACGGAAAAGGTACATTTTTACCAGAATCGAAGCGTGGGTTACCTACACCCCTGGTAGCGTTTTACAAAGTATTTGGGTTGGCCCGCTTGTTTCCAAAATCAGCACGGTTTGGACGGTATCATCTTTCTTATTTAAGTGAGTTCGAATCACATGAAGTAGATGTACTTAGTGGGGCTTATATGGGTTTAAGACGAAGTGTACTGGATCAAATCGGTTTACTAGACGAGGCGTTTTTTATGTATGGAGAAGATATTGACTTATCCTATCGCATCCAGAAATCGGGTTATAAAAACCTATATTTGGCGGATACCACGATCATTCATTACAAAGGAGAAAGCACCAAGAAAAGTTCCGTAAATTATGTTTTTGTCTTTTACCGAGCAATGATCATTTTTGCACGAAAGCATTTTTCACAGAATTATGCATTCATGTTTTCGCTTTTTATACATCTTGGAATTTATTTGAGGGCCTCCATAGCCGTCGGCAAACGCATATTAAGCTATATGTTACCATTTCTTTGGAATAGTGGCATTGGAATTATTGGGCTTTACGGATTGGCAGCACTATGGAAAACTCATGAAATCTCATTTCCTACAGTAGTTCTCTACGCAATGATTCCAGCCTATTGGTTGATTTGGTCACTTACAAACTTACTAGCAGGAACGTATGATCCACCATTCAAGCCGATGAAACTGCTTAAAGCCACGATAATCGCAACGGTACTCATTCTGATCGGATATGCGCTTCTTCCAAAAGACTTACAGTTTTCGAGGTTATTTATATTAATCGGAGCACTTTGGTTTTTAAGTTGGAATTTGTTGGATCGCGTAATTCGATATATATTATTCAAGCAATCAAGTGGATGGAACCCTTCCAGTAAGAAGCGATTTTTAATCATCGGGGAGGCCTCAGAATTCAAACGAATTAAATTATTGCTACTTCAGCACATGAATGAGGTTGAATATATTCATGGAACTTGGATAAATACGCCATATCCAGAAGCACGATACCATGTGAATGAGTTTGAAAATCGGACCAATCTCACCCTATATGACGAGTTAATATTTAGCGCGAAAGATTTAAGTGCACATCAAATAATCCAATGGATGACCACCATAAAATCTACACATTTGGATTTTAAAATTGCCCAGCCAGATGCCGATTTCATTATAGGAAGCAATTCAATTGACACCACCGGAGAAACGTATAGAATTAACATCAACAAACTAAGTCGTCCAGAGAACTTGCGTTCTAAGCGATTCTTAGATCTTACCTTCTCCTCCTTGTTACTTACATCACTGCCAATAACAATTTGGTTGTATTCCAATAAACTTGGCATATTAAAAAATATCTATAAGGTCTTTTTAGGTAAATTAACTTGGGTGGGTTTTATAGATACGAATGATGGCTACAAGGATCCTCAATTACCGGCTTTAACACCAGGCGTATTAAGTCCAAATCCTTCCGCAGCATATACCGATCGAAACATCCAAGACAAACTCAACATCTTGTATGCGCGAGATTACAGTGTAATAACTGATGTTAAAATCGTAATGACAGCGTTTAGAAAACTTGACCAACAAAGCTAAAAATACCCTCGAATTTTAATCGCTTTTTCATACCTTTGCACCACCTTAGCAAAGAAATATGGCAGAAATAGAGATTCGTCTCCCTAAAATGGGTGAAAGTGTAACAGAGGCAACGATTACAAATTGGTTAAAGCAGGTTGGAGATACCGTTGCGCTCGATGAGCCACTCGTAGAAGTTGCAACCGATAAGGTTGATAATGAATTGCCATCTGAAGCAGCTGGAATTTTAATCAAACAATTATTTCAAAAAGATGAGGTGGCCCAAGTTGGTGATGTAATTGCTATCTTATCTACGGATGGAGCAAGTACTGCAGCACCGATTGCAAGCCCGCAAGCGGTTGAAAACAACGTGGCAAGCACTCCAGAAATTGCTGCAGTTACTGCACCAATGGCTAGTGCCGTTCCTACCACGTCGATTAGTTCTGCTAACCGTTTTTATTCCCCCTTGGTAAAAAGTATTGCTTCTCAAGAAGGGTTGAGCCAAGCGGAATTAGACGGTATTGTAGGAACTGGTTCCGAAGGTCGGGTAACAAAAAAAGATATCTTAGCACATATTTCATCGCGAGGCAATCAAGCGGTAGTAGTTGAAACGACGACTGTTGCAGCACCTAAAGCAGTTGAACAGAAACCAGCTCCCGCGCCTGTAATAGCATCAGGCACGGATGAAATCATCGAAATGGATCGCATGCGAAAACTGATTGCAGATCACATGGTGATGTCAAAAAGTGTTTCTCCGCACGTAACTTCTTTCGTTGAAGCAGACGTAACGAATATCGTTAATTGGAGGAACAAGGTTAAGAAGGAATTTTTCAATCGTGAAGGAGAGAACATAACGTTCACCCCTATTTTCATTGAAGCGGTTGTTCGAGCAATACAAGATTTTCCGATGATCAATGTATCTGTTAATGGCACAACAATTATAAAGAAAAAAGACATTAACGTGGGTATGGCTACGGCCCTTCCGTCTGGAAATTTAATTGTACCTGTAATTAAAAATGCGGATCGATTAAATCTAGTTGGACTCACTAAATCGGTTAATGACTTAGCAAATAGTGCCCGAAATAACAAGTTAAAACCAGAGGATATTCAAGGCGGTACATATACGATTACCAACGTAGGTACTTTTGGAAATGTGATGGGTACGCCAATCATAAATCAGCCTCAAGTTGCAATCTTGGCTTTAGGAGCCATTCGAAAAGTTCCTGCGGTTATCGAAACGCCAGAAGGAGATTTTATTGGTATTCGTCATAAGATGTTTTTATCTCACTCATATGACCATCGCGTGGTTGATGGGGCATTAGGAGGACAATTTGTTCGTCGAGTAGCTGATTACTTAGAGCAATTTGATGTGTCTCGGAAATTTTAACTACCTTAACCCTACCTAATTACGTCATTTATGAAAAAACTAAGCATCATTTTAGCCCTTGTTAGTTTTCAATATTTCGGTCAAATGAATGAAACCGAAGTAAAAGCAATGATCGCCGTTACGGAAGAACCTAAGCTAGTCATTGAATGCTCGCGGTTTCTTCAAGAGAATTTTTTCCATTTTGCAGATTTAGTAACCGATAAGTTGTTAAGTGTTAACCCCAAAAACGGCAATTACAATTACAGAAAAGGGTTTATTCTGTTAGGCATGAATAAATCACCTGAATTAGCGCTTAAACACCTCGAAATAGCAGCTGGAAAAACAGAAATCAACTACGACATTTACTCGCCTAAAGAAACTTCTGCCCCAATTGATGTTTACTATTACATTGGAGTTTGTCACCATCGCATGGGTAATTTAGAAAAAGCGCTTGAATACTACAATAAATTCATAAATGATACTCAGAAAGGCTCTACACTAATCCCAAATGCTACAAGAAGAATCGCACAAGTCGCTTCCGCTAAAGCTATGGGAATCCCTAGTTCAAATGCAGTATTACTTGACATAAATTCACCCTTTAGTGAGCTTAGTCCAATAATTTCTGCCGAAGGTAAAAGTTTGTCTTTTTCATCAACGCGCTCAAGAAATGATAATTCCTCAGCGACATATGTAGAGCCGATGTTCAATGTGTTACCTGCTGACATCTATCAAACAACGAAAAACAAAGATGGTAACTGGAGTTCAGCACAATTATTTTCAATGAATGACAAGAAGACAGACGAAGTATTGTCTTTTCTTTCACAGAATGAGCGTGCCTTAACCTATTCCAGCTGGAATGACCCAACTATTTATAGTTCATTATTCGAACAAGGAGCTTTTACAACTCCCAAGCAAATAAGCCTTTCCGTGGCAAATGGAAAAGAAAAAATGGCACCGTACAATATGCAATTCATTGTATCTGCTGATGGTAACACCGGATTTTTCGTATCGAACGCGTTGAGCGGCAAAGGGGGATGGGATCTGTTTATGGTTGAGAAAAAAGGAGATCAATGGGGAGAAGCAACAAATATTAGCATGTTGAACTCAGATGCTGATGAAATAGCGCCATTTTTAAGTTTAGATGGCAAAACACTATATTTTTCTTCTGACAATGCTCAAAGTGTAGGTGGTTTCGATATGTTCAAAGCTACGCGCGACGAAAACGGGATGTGGTCTAAACCAACCAATCTTGGGTATGCCGTAAATTCTTATTCAGACGAGGTTGGCTTTAGTATGATTGCCGATGGCACCAAGGGCTACGTTTCTTCAAATAGAATTGGAACAACAGGGATGTATGATATTTTCACTGTGGATATCAATGAAAATGCATCTGGTATTTCGGTACTAGATGGTCGAATTGTAAATACCAAAGGAAATGCAATACCTGAGCAATCCTACGTTACACTACGTTGTTTAAATTGTACAAACACCATGGAAACTGTTATTGCACCACGGATGCGGGATGGTGAGTTTGTAGCTGCGCTAGAGCAATGTAAAGAGTATGAGTTAGCGTATTATTATGGGCCGTTAACCAATAAACCGTACCGTAACCGATTCAAAACCACATGTCAAACAGGATTTGAATGGATCAATAAAAAGGTGCTAATTATCGATGAAGACCAAGTTATCGTGCCATTCCCAACCTACGAAATAAAAGGAGTTGTGGTTGATATAGAAAGTGGTGCGCCAATAGCAAATGCTACTGTTAATTTATCAATTGAAGGAAAAACAGCGAATGTAATGACTGGTGCCAATGGGATGTATCAAAGTAACATTATTTCCGATTTCGAATACGAAACGCATATTTCCGGTGATTTAAATGCATCTGCTTCAGACTATTTAAGTGCTTCGTCGTCTATCAAAACTGATTTATTAGCGGATTCGGTTGTAACGGTAAACTTTAAATTAGAAGCTTCTAAGAAAGGTTTTATAGGGCCATATGTAGTTAACTATCAATTTGACCGATATAACTTAACGGAAGTATCTAAAAACAAACTAAAAGAAGTCATTAAGATCATGAATGATAATCCATCGCTGGCTATTGAAATTCGTTCTCATACGGACAGTCGTGGGGCTGCTATTTATAACCAATGGTTATCGGACATGCGTGCTAAAACGGCAATGAATTACATTAAACAATTTGTAGTTAATCCGAGTCGAATCACGGCGAAAGGATTTGGTGAAACAGAATTACTGAAGCCTTGTGGTGATGGTGTAAATTGTTCAGATGCTGATCATCAGGAGAATCGACGCACTGAGTTCATTATCATGAAATAAGGTACGGATAAGCATGAGGCTAAACCTAACCAAACCCCTTTGTTTTTTTGATTTAGAAACGACAGGTATACAACTTACGAAAGACCGTATTGTACAACTGGCCGCGGTTAAATTATTTCCTGATGGGCAACGCGAATCCAAAAACTACCTCATTAATCCCGAAATTAATATCCCAGATGAAATTGCTGCAATTCATGGGATAACAAACGAAATGGTTAAGGACGCACCAAAACTAGCCGACCTTGCTAATGAAATTATTGACTTTATTGATAAATCGAATTTGAATTCTCTCCCGGCACAATATCTTTCACCAAATAAGTACCAGATTCCGTACCGTCGGTCGCCCACAGTTCTTCACCATGCTCGTCATCGTTAGCAAAGAAAAATGCTCGCGCGCTTGATGCAGTCACTGAAAACAAACTCTTTATTGAATCAGCCGAATCTTGATATGGCTGATTCATTGAGGCCCCGTAGGGGTTGATGTCTTTGATTTTGCGAGTTCCGTTGCTTGTTCCATCAGTAATCCATGGCTCTGCACCAGTTCCATCCGATGCACCGAATAAGACTTGTGATCCCATCGCAGTCATTCCAAATGGGTTACTGCTGTCGGTTCCACCATTTCCATCGGAGACGATGTTGATGTCTCGAATCATCGTGGTACCGCCAGGGGTTCCGTCTGATTTCCAGATTTCGTCACCCAATGTCCCATTGTTGGCTCTGAAAACTACGTAGCCATCAGCAGCAGTCAGTTCTGCAGGATTCACAGAGTCAGCTCCCAGTGCTATGTCAATCAGGGTA
>ENA-OUVC01001244-OUVC01001244.1-marine-metagenome-genome-assembly--contig:-NODE-1244-length-15452-cov-3.806699_pt1 | contig 15452 bp, 14 predicted proteins | sample MGYA00248622_ERZ508571 | MGnify/ENA primary metagenome ERZ508571 (study PRJEB26236, sample SAMN06267175) | marine metagenome | isolation source: Columbia River Estuary | place: USA:Columbia River... | reverse complement strand
TAACGATTACCGTGCATTTTTACGCCATAAAGTGAGCGATTTGGATGAACGTATTGGCCCTGGAAACTTCGTTTTAAGTAATGGAAAAGTTGTGGGTAAACACTTGGGCTATCCGTATTATACAATTGGACAACGCAAAGGTTTAGGTATTGCACTAGGTGAACCTATGTTTGTTACCCGTATTTTACCAGAAAGCAATACGGTAATGCTAGGCACGCAAAATGAGTTAGAGCAAGTTAGCGCAAGGGTTAAAAATCTCAATTTGGTGAAATATGAGTCAATTTTAAATCCATTGGAGGCTGTAACTAAGGTTCGTTATAAAGATGCCGGCACCTTGAGTACTATTGTACAAGATGGTAACGAATTAAAAATCGACTTTCATCATGCCGTTTCGGGTATAGCTCCTGGACAATCGGCGGTATTTTACGAAGGCAGTGATTTATTGGGTGGTGGATTTTTGATGTAAAAACTTCTGGCCTCAAAAAATATTCGCCCAAAAGAGCACCTAATTTTGCATTCCTTATTATAATGTCTTTATTTGCACAAATTACATTTCTACCAAATGGCGAAAAATTTACTGATAGTGGAGTCACCGGCGAAAGCCAAAACCATAGAAGGATATCTAGGCAAAGATTTTCTTGTAAAATCGAGCTATGGACATATCAGAGATTTGGTAAAAACTGACGAGGCTATTGATACCGCCCATAATTTTGAACAGAAATACGAAGTTCCGTCCGACAAGAAAGCGGTTGTAAGCGAACTTAAAAAACTAGCCAAAGAAGCCGAAATGGTATGGCTAGCATCCGATGAGGACCGCGAAGGAGAAGCCATTTCTTGGCACTTATTCGAAACTTTAGGTCTTAAAGAAGAGAAAACAAAACGCATTGTATTTCACGAGATTACCAAACCGGCAATTTTAAAAGCCATTGAAAGTCCGCGAAGCATTGATTATAATTTAGTAAATGCCCAACAAGCCCGTCGTGTTTTAGACCGCTTGGTGGGTTTTGAATTATCGCCCGTACTTTGGAAAAAAGTAAAACCTTCACTATCTGCCGGCCGAGTACAATCGGTTGCGGTACGTTTAATTGTAGATAGAGAGCGTGAAGTGAATCAATTTAACGCCGAGGCTGCTTTTAAAGTAGTAGCTATTTTTTCTACAGATACCGGAAAAGAACTATTTAAAGCCGAATTAGGCGAACGTTTTAGCCAAAAAGGCGATGCCGAACAGTTTTTAACCGATTGCAAAGCCGCCATTTTCACCATTACTAGCTTAGAAACCAAACCGAGCAAACGCAGTCCGGCTGCACCATTTACCACCTCTACCCTACAACAAGAGGCTAGTCGTAAATTAGGTTTTTCGGTGGCCCGAACCATGTCGGTGGCACAAAAACTATACGAAGCAGGTAAAATAACCTACATGCGTACCGATTCGGTAAACCTATCGGATACAGCTTTGGGTGCTGCAGCCAATGAAATTAACTCGTCTTTTGGCGAAAAATACCATCAAGTACGAAAATATAAAACCAAATCGGCCGGTGCACAAGAAGCACATGAGGCCATTCGTCCAACCTATTTTGAGGTACACACCCTAAACGGCGATCCATCAGAAAAACGTTTGTACGAATTAATTTGGAAACGAGCCATTGCCTCACAAATGGCCGAGGCTGCTTTTGAAAGAACTACCGCCAAAATTGGCATTTCTACCCGTAAAGAAGAACTAATAGCCCAAGGCGAAGTATTAAAATTTGATGGATTCTTAAAGGTTTACATGGAATCTACCGACGAAGAGGACGATACAGAAATTAACGCAGAAGACTCCAAAAAAGACGCCATTTTGCCACCATTGGCAAAAGGGCAAAGCCTAAATCTCGTTGAATTGACGGCTACAGAACGTTATTCACGTCCACCGGCCCGATATACCGAAGCCAGCTTGGTAAAAAAATTAGAGGAATTGGGTATTGGTCGTCCATCTACCTATGCTCCTACCATTTCAACTGTTCAAAACCGTGGCTATGTTGTTAAAGAAGATAGAGATGGTAGAACCCGTAATTACGAGGTATTAACGCTTAAAGGCGGAACTATTAGCGGCGAAACTCTCACAGAGAATACGGGAGCAGAAAAATCGAAATTATTTCCTACGGATATTGGTGCCATTGTGAACGATTTCTTGGTAGAACATTTTAAAGGTATTGTAGATTTTCACTTTACCGCCAAGGTGGAGAAAGAGTTTGATGATATTGCCCAAGGCTTAACCAATTGGACAGCCATGTTGCGTAATTTCTATGACCCTTTTCATGCAGAAGTGCAAAATACCCTCGATAATGCAGAACGAGCCAACGGAGGCCGTGAATTAGGTATAGACCCCGTTTCGGGAAAAACCATTTCCGTACGAATTGGCCGTTTTGGACCTTTTGTACAAATTGGAGATACCGAGGGCGAAGAAAAACCACGTTATGCCAGTTTACGTACCGGGCAAATGATGGAAAGCATTAGCCTAGAAGATGCTTTAGAGCTATTCAAATTACCCAAAACTCTTGGTCAGTTTGAAGATAAAGACATGGTGGTTGCCATTGGCAAATTTGGCCCTTATGTTCGCCACGATGGTGCTTTTTACTCTATCCCAAAAGAGTTTGATCCACATACGATAGAAGAAGCCAAGGCTATTGAAATAATTCAAGAAAAACGCCAAAAAGATATTGATAAGCTCATAAAAGTATTTGATGAAAATCCGGATGCCCGTATCGAAAATGGACGTTGGGGACCCTACATCAAATTTGGCAAGTTGAATATCAAAATACCAAAAGATAAAACACCCGAGAGCATTAGCTATGCCGAAGTGCTGGTATTAGCCGAGGCTGCCGAAAAAGAGCCTAAAAAAGGCGGAGCCAAACGTTTCGCTAAGAAAAAATAAGCATTTTCTGTATGAAGAAAGACATTCTGCACCCACTCGTGGAAGGCATTTCTATCGCCGTAGTGCTAGAAAATGAAGCCCCAGAAAGTCGTACGTGGAAAGTTTACCTCATTAATCAGCGTGATGAGGCCATTGACACCGTTTTGATCGCATCTACAGGTTATGGAACACTACATGGTAAAGAGGTGAAAACCTCTACCCTACGCCATGCTTTGGGTACGGTAGCAGCACATTCGGCTGCAGCGGTAGAAATTATTGATGAAGCTGTTTTTGGTTTGGCAAACGAATACTGGCTGAGCTACTACATGCACAATAATTTATACGATAAAAAGTTTGTATTTATGCCCGAGAGTATTGTGGAGAGTAATTTGATCCGCATTCCGGTGGTGAATAAACCGGGGGTTTTAATTGGCCAATAAACCAATTTCTCGGATATTTTTTTTAATTTAAACCCATGCTGCAGCAAGTAAATCTTAAAAATGTGTTGGTACTGGATGTAGAAACCGTACCGCAATATGCTTCTGCTGAAGAAATTCCGGCTAACTTATTAGAACTTTGGGCACACAAAACCCGTTTTATGCGTAAAGACGGAGAAACGCCTGAAGAATACTATTCCAAAGCCGGTATTTTCGCTGAATTCGGTAAAATTATCTGTATTTCTTTTGGTATGTATATTAAACGCCAAGGCAAACTGAGTTTTCGCATCAAATCTATTGCTGGCCATCATGAAAAAGAGATCTTATGCGCTTTTATCGAGATTTTAAAAAAACAACCCGCCAATGTGGTGCTTTGTGCGCATAATGGCAAAGAGTTCGACTTCCCTTACCTCTGTCGCCGCATGCTTATAAACGGACTAGAAATACCTGCTTGTTTACAAATAGCGGGCAAAAAGCCTTGGGAAATTAATCACCTCGATACTATGGAATTGTGGAAGTTTGGCGATTACAAAAACTACACTTCTTTACATTTATTGGCCACTATTTTTGGTATTCCTAGCCCTAAAGACGATATGGAAGGCAGCGACGTTCACCGAGTATATTGGAAAGACCAAGATTTGCAGCGCATTGAAACTTATTGCCAAAAGGATGTAGTAACCACCGCACAGCTCCTACTTCGGTTTAAGGGTTTACCTAGCATTTCAGATGATGCCGTGAGTATTGTGAGTTAAAATGCTCTTTTTCTGTTAATTTTTCGTGAAATCTACCTGAGCAATTAGCCAATACCTCCGAAATTTGGTATCTTAGTTTACATGTCTAAAAAAGCCCATCATTTTAAAGAAGTTTTAACGCAACTGATTCTAGAAATTTTTCAAAAATCAGGCCAACAACTCCTAAACCCAAAACAAGTTTCTGCAAAACTTAAATTAGACGATGCAGATGCTCGGGAAACTATTGCGGAGATTCTTCGCAATGAGGTTAGAAAAGGAACCTTGAGGGAACCAGAACGTGGGCGTTTTCAATTAAAAGAACTTAAAACATTTGTAACAGGACGGGTTGATTTAACCACCGATGGCTCGGCATTTATCATTACTGAAGACGAATTTGAACCCGATATTTACGTAGCTCCACGTAAATTACGCAATGCCTTACATGGAGATACCGTACAAGTTTATGTGTACGCCAAGCAAAAAGGCGGTCGTAAAAAAGAAGGTGAAGTGGTAGAAATATTAGCACGAGCCAAAATGGATTTCACCGGTATTGTGAAAATATCGGATCGTTTTGCCTTTTTTGTACCCGATGACCGCAAAATGCAGCACGATATTTTTATACCGCTGACAGATTTAAATGGGGCAAAAGACAATGAAAAAGCCATTGCCCACATTAGTGAATGGCCCGAAGGTGCCAAAAATCCAATCGGTAAAATTATTCACGTATTAGGAAAACAAGGGGATAACAATGCCGAAATGAACGCTATTTTGGCTGATTTCGGTTTCCCTTTAGCATTTCCTAAAGATGTAGAGGAAGCAGCAGAAGCCATACCCGAAACTATACCTGCTGCAGAAATAGCCAAACGCCGAGATTTTAGAAAAGTGCTCACGTTTACCATCGACCCATTTGATGCCAAAGATTTTGACGATGCCATTTCTTTCCAAAAATTACCCAACGGAAACTACGAAATTGGCGTACACATTGCCGATGTATCGCATTATGTACTCCCCGATTCAGCTTTAGATATAGAGGCCTACGACAGAGGAACCTCGGTTTATTTAGTTGACAGGGTTATTCCGATGCTTCCTGAGCGCCTTTCTAACGGATTGTGTTCGCTACGCCCTAACGAAGATAAATTGTGTTTTTCGGCGGTATTTGAGCTCGATGAAAAAGCGCACATCCATTCCGAATGGTTTGGGCGTACCGTTATTCACTCCGATAAACGCTTTGCCTACGAAGAAGCCCAAGAAATCATAGAAGGAAAACAATCCGATTTTTCGGAACAAATACTTAAACTAAACGAATTAGCCTATATCTTACGAGAACGAAAATTTAAAGCCGGTGCCATTAGTTTCGAATCGGCAGAAGTGAAATTTAAACTCGATGAGCAAGGCAAACCCATTGGCGTGTATGTGAAAGAGCGTAAAGATGCGCACAAACTTATTGAAGATTTTATGCTCTTAGCCAACCGAAAAGTAGCCGAATTTGTGGCTAGAAAGGGTCAAGGGAAGCATAAATATACCTTTGTATACCGTGCCCACGATTCGCCAAAAGAAGAAGCTTTATTAAACTTTGCACAGTTTGCATCCAAGTTTGGCTATAAAATAAATACCCAATCCGATAAAACCATTGCCTTCTCCTTAAATGCTTTATTAGTAGATGTAGAAGGTAAAAGTGAGCAAAACGTATTGACGCAACTAGCCATCCGATCTATGGCTAAAGCCATTTATACCACCAAACAATCTAGCCATTATGGTTTGGCATTTGAATATTATACCCACTTTACCTCTCCCATTAGGCGCTACCCCGATGTGATGGTACACCGTTTATTGGCCCATTATTTAGCCGATGGCTCATCGGCCAATACCGAGCACTACGAAAAATTGTGTGTTCACTCTTCGCAAATGGAAAAACGAGCAGCCGATGCAGAACGTGCATCTGTAAAATATAAACAAGCCGAATACCTGCAAGATAACGTGGGCAAGCAATTCGAGGGGATTATTTCTGGTGTAACCGAATGGGGTATGTATGTAGAATTAGTAGAAAATAAATGTGAAGGAATGGTTCGTTTACGTGATATTAGCGATGATTTCTATGTATTGGATGAAAAAAATTATTGCATCATTGGGCAGCGTAAAAAACGCAAATACCAATTAGGAGATAAAGTAACCATAAAAGTTAAAAAAGTAGACCTATCAAAACGTCAAATTGATTTTTCGTTAGTAACCGAATAAGCATACATGCATACCATTGAAGAACTACAAGAACTGCTGGCAGAAGCAGTGAGCGCAAAAAAATATCCCAACCAACCGGCCGAATTGTACGAGCCCATAAGCTACATCATGGCCATGAGTGGCAAGCGCATGCGCCCCGTACTGCTATTAATGGGCTGTGAATTATTCAAAGGCGATATTGAAAAAGCCATCGACCCGGCATTAGCCGTAGAGGTTTTCCATAATTTCACGCTAATGCACGACGATATTATGGATAAAGCTCCCCTACGTCGTGGCAAACAAACCGTTCACGAAAAATGGAATGCCAATATTGCCATACTTTCTGGGGACGTAATGTTGGTGCAAGGTTATATATTGTTGCTGAACAGCTTAGAGGAAAAATTGCTACGCCCCGTGCTTCATGTATTTAACGAAACTGCCGTAAGCGTATGCGAAGGGCAACAGTTCGATATGAATTTTGAAACCCAAGCCGCCGTTTCACTTACAGATTATATTGAAATGATTCGCCTAAAAACAGCTGTTTTATTGGGTGGTGCCTTAAAAATTGGGGCCCTAATTGCAGGTGCATCTACCGCCGAAAGCGATTTATTAGAAGGCTTTGGCGAAGATTTAGGCATTGCTTTTCAAATACAAGACGATATTTTAGATGTATACGGCAACCCAGATAAATTTGGGAAACAAGTGGCTGGCGATATTTTAGCCAATAAAAAGACCTATTTGCTCATAAAAGCACAAGAATTGGCTACTGGCAAAGATGCCGATGAGTTAAACCTCTGGTTAGAAGCAAGTAACTATACCGCAGAAGACAAAATAAAAGCCGTTACCGAACTCTACAACCGTTTAGGCGTGCGTGAATTAGCCGAAACTGCCATGCAAAACTATGCGAAGAAAGCCATCAAACAATTAGACGCCATTCAGGTGGAAGCCGCTCGTAAAGAAGCCCTACGCAACTTTGCCGCTCAACTAGTTAGTAGAGAGCAATAAAAAAAAGCCTCTCCGGTATACGAAGAGGCTTTAAAAAAATAAAAAAAACTTATTTCTTTGGAGCAGCTTTTTTAGCTGGTGCTTTTTTCTCGGCAGCCGCTTTAGGAGCAGCAGCCTTTTTAGCTGGCGCTTTAGCTGCAGGTGCTTTCTTAGCTGGAGCGGCTTTTGCCTCTACAACTGTAGCAGCAGTTTCTACAACCTCGGCAACAACCGGAGCAGCTACTTTAGGAGCCGCAGCTTTCTTAGGAGCAGCTACCTGTACTTCTGCAGGTAATACAGAAACGTATGATTTATTATCCGCACGTTTTCTGAAAATTACGGTACCATCTACTAAAGCAAAAAGTGTGTGGTCTTTACCTAACCCTACATTTTTTTCTGGATGGTGTTGTGTACCACGCTGACGCACAATGATGTTACCAGCAATAGCCGATTGACCACCAAAAATTTTGATACCTAAACGTTTACTATGGGATTCGCGACCGTTTCTGGAACTACCGGCCCCTTTCTTATGTGCCATGTTTTATTTACTTATGAATTGAAAAACAATTCTATTGAACAATCTAAACTTATAATTTAATACCAGTAATCTGGATTTTGGTGAATTGTTGGCGGTGACCGTTTTTCTTTTTGTAGCCTTTACGACGTTTCTTTTTGAAAACAATCACTTTCTCTCCTTTTAAATGAGACACGATTTTAGCCGAAACCACCGCACCTTTAAGCGTAGGCGTACCTACTTTAAATTTACCGCCATCTTCAGCCAATAATACATTGTCAAATTCAATACTAGCGCCTTCATCTCCTTGTAATCTGTGTACAAAAAGATGCTGGTCTTTAGCAACTTTAAATTGCTGTCCGGCTATATTTACTATTGCGTACATGGTTATTTATTGGTTTTATTGTTAAATGAGGTGCAAATATAGCGTTTCTTTGAAAGAATTCACAGCATTTACTTACAATTTTTTTTAAGAAAAATAGCGTTTAGCGTTTCCGCTGTTTATCTTCCGCATCGTTAATGGTGGTACTCACCGTTTCTAGTAAGATTTTAGCGGCATCTTTCAGCTTCTCATTTCCGGCATAATCGGCATCAAAATCAAGTATTTTGCTTTTGCGCTGGTATATAAACTCCAAATAATAATGCGGGGCAGTTTTATGGGTACGCTCTGCCGGGTTTAGGCGCATATTTTGCGGAAAATTCCAAAAACCCAGTTCAACAGCCTTGCGGTGTAAATACAGTAAATCATCTTTACTTAACTTCACTTGGGTTTTTACCAAAGAATCTTGGTCGTTGAGGTATTGGTAAAGGCCCGTTTTGCTATCGAACTGATTAATTAAGCTATCCCCTAGCCCATATTTTAAGCTTATAGACTCCATTTCAGTGAATTTGTAAGGAGCATTTTTAATCATAATGCCATAATAATAAAAACAGTAGGCCAAAAAAGGCACTACAATACAAATGGCTAAAAATATTTTTTTCTGTCTGTCTGTCATCGGTGTTAAAATTAGTCTTTGGGGTCGCCCAATTCGCCTTCCCACTTGCTAATAACAGCCGTAGCCACACTATTACCCACTACGTTGGTTGCCGAGCGGCCCATATCCAACAAAGGATCTATACCTATTAATAAAGCCAATCCAGCTTCGGGAATATTAAAGGTGGCAATGGTGCCTGCAATAACAACTAATGAGGCTCTAGGCACACCGGCTATACCTTTACTGGTAAGCATTAAAATAAGCAACATGGACAGTTGTTGCTCAAAACCCAAATGAATGCCATACGCTTGTGCAATAAACAACGAAGCGAATGTCATGTACATCATAGAGCCATCTAAATTAAACGAGTAACCCAAGGGCAATACAAAACTTACAATCTTGTCTTTACAGCCGAAACGCTCTAGCTGGAGCATAGTTTTAGGGTAAGCTGCTTCGCTACTTGCGGTACTAAATGCCAACAAAACGGGTTCTTTAAGTCCGCTTACCAAACGAAAAATGCGTTTTTTAAGAATTAAGAAGCCAATGAAAATAAGTAGCAACCACAATATGAGCAAGCCCGAATAAAATTCGCCAATAAAAATGGCATAGGTTGATAAAATACCTAAACCTTGTTTGGCAATAATGGCTGTCATGGCACCAAATACAGCAAATGGCGCAAAATTCATCACATAGCCGGTAACTTTTAAAATTACGTGTGCAAAGGCATCCATGGCTTTAATAACAATAGCTCCCTTTTCGCCAATAGCTGCCGTAGCTACGCCAAAAAACAGCGAAAAAACAACAATTTGCAAAATTTCGTTATTGGCCATGGCCTCGGCAAAACTTTTCGGAAATACGTGTGTAATAAAATCTTTTAAGGATAAAGCGGCTTTTTGAATACCGGTATCTATGCTGGCATCGGGCAAGGGTAAATTCATGGTTTCGCCGGGGCGAAACACATTCACCAAAATCATTCCTAGGGTAAGAGAGAGCAGGGTGGCGCTCAAAAACCAAAGCATAGTTTTACCGCCAATACGGCCTACGGCATTAATATCGCCTACTTTGGCTACCCCTACTACCAAGGTGGTAAACACCAAGGGCGCTACAATCATTTTTATTAAACGGAGAAATATATCGCTCAAAAGCGTAAAAGGCTCCAGTTTTTTATCTCGAATGGTTTCGTTTTTCTTACGAATACTCAATTGCGCTTTACGATCCGTTTTCATGGCCAGATAAGCTACCGAAGTGGTATCGGTAGTTTTAGCCAATTGCACTTCTAAATTGGTTGCTTGTTTATCGGCTTTCGCAATTTGATCGTTATATTGGCCTATCCAATTTACATTAAGCAAGTAGCCGGCTACAATACCAACTACTAAAGCGATGAAAATAAATAAAGTAAGTTTGTTTTTTTGCATACGTTTTATGTGTAAAGCGAACGTAAAACTACAATAATTTAACTTTAAACCATGCACCTTTTTAGCCTTCAAGAACAAAAAAAAGAACTACAACAACTCTCAAAAACAGAGTTGGAGGCTATTTGTTTACGTTTTGCCCGATTTAAAAAAGAGAATAAAGAGTTGTTAGAATTTGTGCTTTTTCACCAAGGCGATCCACAGGCCTATGCCGATGCCTTAAAAAAGGACCTAGAAGAAGTATTTAAATCCCTTAGCGGAGCAAATTATAGCGATGCTAAAAAGCTAAGAAAGATTACAAAAGCACTAAATAAACATGCAAAATACATGCAAAACCCTACTCTAGAAGTAGATTTGTGGATCTGGTTTTGCTTGACCTATTGCGATTCTATGGCTGCGAAATCTACGGCACAAGTTATTCGAAATTTCTTCGTAAAAGCAGTGCTTAAAGTAGAGAAAATGCAAAGCAAATTGCATGAAGATTTGGCTTTTGATGTAGCACAAGAATTAGAAAAAATTGGCCAAATAGCAAGTAAAAGCCTAAATTGGTACGCTAGCTAGTGTAACAAACCCCTCAAATACCGCTCTAAAAAGCATAGTATACATGGAAAACAAAGAAGCATTCTTTAAAGAAATTTTTCGGACAAACTCCCGAAAGATTTACCATTTATGCTATGGCTATACCGGCGATGACGATACCGCCAACGATTTAGTACAAGAAACCTTTTTAAAGGTGTGGCAAAATCTAGATAAGTTTCGTAACCAAGCCATGATTTCTACTTGGATTTACCGTATTGCGGTAAACACCTGTTTATCTCATTTGAGGGTAGAAAAAAGACAAGCAAAAGAAGAACTTACCGAGAAAATTATTGATGAAAAAGCGGAAGAATTTTCCGAAAAAAACGAACAAGTAGCCCTCCTCTATCGTTGCATTTCTAAATTAGAAGAGAACGAACGTATCATCATCACCTTGGTGCTGGATGAAGTGCCTTATGCAGAAATTGCAGAAATTTCGGGCATATCTGAAGGGAACCTACGCGTTAAAATACACCGAATTAAACAGAAACTAACTGAACTATATAGCCGATATGAACGAATTTGATCTAATAAAAGATATCTGGCAAAGCCAACCCGAACGCAAGCTAGCCGCAGAAGAAATTCTGAAGCAGGTAAAACGTTCGAAAAACCGCTTAGCAAACAAATTGCTTTTCGAAGTGTTTGTAATGAGCCTAGCTATTGCTGCATTAAGTTATGCTTGGTACATGGTACCCTTTAAAATGTGGACTACGCACCTATCGCTGCTTATTTTTATGGCTTCGTGTTTATTTGTCTTATTTGCCCAATTATCTGCCTATAGAAGTATACATGCAACTGCCCAACTCATTGGCAAACCCGATACCTACATTAAGTATTTAAAACACTATCAAAAAGATCGGCATCGCTTAAATACGCAAAAATATAAAGTTTATACCCTGTTTTTGGGCATTGGGCTTGTGCTGTTTTTTGTAGAAATTTTCTTTGTTGCTACGCTCTGGTTTACAGTCATTAGCTTTGTGGCATCCTTAATTTGGATTGCCATTTGCTATTTCTGGCTCATGAAAGCATACATTAGAAGAGAAGATGGGTATTTAAACGGCATGATAGCCAGTTTAGAACACCTAGAACGTCAGTTTGAACAAGATTAAACTATTTCTTTTTCTCAGTAATTTCCGACAACTGAAAACTATTATTGCGTAAGCGGTAAGCCAAGGTGCGTTTAATAGTTTTTTCTGTTGATGCAGGCTCTTGGTATAGAAAATCTCTACGCAATTCCCCTTCTTTTATATAAATAGAGTCTTTGCCCTTAAAACCTGCTTTTGCTTTATCGCTAAAAGCCGGAAAACGAATAACACTCCCAGTACCCGAAGCATCAAACTCATAGATGTATAAATCATTAACCCCTGTACTCAACAAAACCTGCACGGCCAATTCGGGGTTACCATCGGTATCTAAATCCATATCCCAAACATCGAGGGGTTTGCCTACCAAATCGGCATTTAAAGCTTCAAATTTTTGATGCGTAGAATCGGAACGCAAAATGAGTAAGGCCGAGGTAGAATCTTTTCCTCTACCCCAGGTGAGTACATCGAAAATAAGTCCGGGTTTTACTTCTAAACTGCGTTGAAACCTAAAAGGAGCTTCTAAAACCGCTTTTTTTGGCGCCGAGTTAAGCGTTTCTGAATCGCTACCGCAAGCAGCAATTAAAACGATTCCTAGGAATAGTAAGCTGATTGAAAAATGATTTTTAAACATCGTATTAAATTTAATGGGTATATAAAGTTTGAGGTATTTCTTGGCTCAAACCGCTAGGAAGTTTCATCACTAATTTTAAGGCGGAACTTCCCCCATATTGAAAATATTTTACTTGAATTTTATGGTAACCTTTTTGCAAGCGAATGGCGCCAGATACCGCGAAAGAAGCATGTTTATCGTCATTGTCCACCACCAATTTGTCGTCAATCCATAAGCTAGAACCATCATCGGAAGTTAAGGTAAACGAATACACGCCATCTTCTGCGGCTTGCAAGTAGCCATTCATCACCAAACCAAAAGTTCGAGCCATGGTTTTGTATTTTCCTAAAGCAACAGTAGGTACAATGGCCTGTTCATTTACTTTTAGTGTATCAATTTCTTTCGTAAAATTAAAAAGCCCGGGCACAAAAAAAGCCTGCAAACCTGGCAATAAACCCGGATTGGTGCTAGCTGCCAGCGGCAAAGTATTGTCTAAAATAGTGGTAGAAACTGTGCTCTGCTTCCCACTTGGGGCAATTACCCGTGTTTTTAACACACGCTGTCCATCGGGCAAAACCTTTACGGTAAAGGGCTGGGTGTACAGCTGTGTAGTAGCATCGGGTGTATAGCCGTCTAGCGTATAGTAAATTTTGGCACCTTTTACCGGGGATTGTAGTGTAAACGTGAATTCATCGCCAAGCAAGGTGGTATCTTCTATACCAATGGGGTTTGGAACCCGATAGTTTATAGCTGTTTTATCTAGTTTAGCCAAATGCTCGGGCACTGCTTGACTAACAAAATTTGTCCAATTTTTGTTCTGCGGATTTGTCCAGGCAATTTCAGAAAGTGCATAAATTCTAGGTAAGAGCATATATTCCACCTTCGCTGGATTGGTCATATACTCCGTCCACATATTGGCTTGTACCCCAATTATACGGGCTTGCTGAGCCGCAGTTAGGCTTGTAGGTGTTGGATTGTAGCCATAAACCTGTTCCAATGGGGTATATCCGCCAATACTTAGGGGTTCTTGGTTGCTTTTTCCTTGCGCATGATCGAAATAGACATAATCGCCAGGGGTCATGATGGCATTGTGGTTTTGTTTGGCTGCAGCAATACCGCCATCAGTGCCTCTCCAGCTCATTACTGTAGCATTGGGGGCTAAACCTCCTTCTAAAATCTCGTCCCAACCAATAATTTGACGGCCTTTGCTGTTTAAATACTTTTCAATACGCTGTATAAAATAGCTTTGTAAGTGATCTTCGTCTTTTAATTTTAAATTTTTGATGCGTTTTTGGCAATAGGGACATACTTTCCAACGTGTTTTTGGCGATTCGTCGCCACCAATGTGTATGTATGTACTCGGAAAAAGTGCCATCACTTCATCCAATACATTTTCTAAAAATGTAAAGGTTTGATCTTTACCTGCACAATATACATCGTCAAAAACTCCCCATTTTTCAGCAGCTGTAAATGGCCCAGGATTATCTCCACAAGCCAATTCCGGATAGGCAGAAAGTGCCGCTAAAGAGTGACCCGGCATTTCAATTTCTGGAATGATGGTAATAAAACGTTGCTGAGCATAGGCTACAACCTCTTTTATTTCCTCTTGTGTATAAAATCCTCCATACGGTGTTTGATCAAAAAGTTGCGGCATACGATCGTGGTAATTGCCCACCAAGGTTTGATCTCTATAGCCTCCAACCTGTGTAAGTTTGGGGTATTTTTTAATTTCAATTCGCCAACCTTGATCTTCGGTTAAATGCCAATGAAAGGTATTCAATTTATAGGTGGCCAATAAATCGATATATTCTTTAATAAAGGATATGGGAAATAAATGACGCCCCACATCTAAATGCATGCCCCGATAGCTGTAACGAGGCCAATCTTCAATATCAAGTCCTTGTAAAAGAATTCGATCTGATTTTTCTGGAAATAACTGCACCAAGGTTTCTGCTGCATAAAACAAGCCCGCTCCTTTCCCCTTCAACTCAACTTGCTTATCTTCAATATGCAAAGTATACGATTCGGGTTTATAGAGTGCATCGGTATTTTCTAGCAAGGTAATTCGTTTGCCTTCGGCCTTAGCCACAAGGTTTAATGTAAAGCCATAAGTACCCGAAATATAGCTTTGCAGCATTTTTGCGATCGGTAAATTCTCATCTGTACCGTATGCTATGCGGGTTTGCGCATCTAATACAAATTGCTGGCTAGTTTTTGTTATTTTTTGAGGTGCTGGAATAAGCACAGTACTTTGATTCACGTTCTGGGCTAATGCGGGCAACGTGAAGCAGGCAAAACAAATTGCCCAAAATTTAAATTTGGTCATAAGGGTAGCTTTATATACCAAATCTAAAAAAAAGAATCATTTTTTAAGCGTGTTCTTTTGCGGCTAAATAACGTTCAGCTTCTAATGCAGCCATGCAACCGGTACCGGCAGCAGTAATGGCTTGGCGCCACATGGTATCTTGCACATCGCCACAGGCAAATACGCCTTCGATATTGGTTTGGGTGCTATCTGGTTTGGTAATGAGGTAACCGGTGGCATCCATTTCTAAAATACCTTTAAATAATTCGGTGTTGGGGTGATGTCCAATGGCCACAAAAAATCCCGTAATGGCAAATGTTTGTTCGGTTTGATCTTGATTATTTTTAACACGAACACCTGTTACATTTTGGCCATCGCCCACAATTTCTTGTGTTTCGGTATGGTAGTGCACCGTAATATTGGAGGTATTTAATACCCTGTTTACCATGGCTTTAGAAGCTTTAAACTCTCCTTTACGTACTATCATGTGTACGTGTTTGCACAATTTGGCTAAATAAGTGGCTTCTTCGCAGGCAGTATCTCCAGCACCTACAATGGCTACATCTTGGCCTTTAAAAAAGAAACCATCGCACACGGCACAGGCCGATACACCAAAGCCGTTGTATTTTTGTTCACTTTCTAAACCTAGCCATTTTGCTGAAGCACCTGTGGCAATAATTACGGTATCGGCAGTAATAGTTGCCACAGGTGCTTCAGCAA